>Ga0209863_10000004_pt1 | contig 154470 bp, 149 predicted proteins | sample OrgsoiDNA2013046_FD_185796 | JGI IMG/M metagenome (GOLD analysis project Ga0209863, IMG submission 185796) | Permafrost soil microbial communities from the Arctic, to analyse light accelerated degradation of dissolved organic matter (DOM) -... | ecosystem: Environmental > Terrestrial > Soil >...
CATTGTAATGTATGAACAACGGGGGCAAAATTAGTTTAAAATACCTTTCCACGCTGATTTTAACCTTGCTATTCTTTTGTGTAACTGTTAACAGTTCAGCTCGTTATTATAGAAATCGCGACTTCCCGCCCCGGGATATTCAGGATACCATTCCGAAAAAAAACATTTCGGCTTTAAAAGATACGATCATCATCGACTCGGCATTGCTGGATACACTTCCTTTTCATTCGGACAGTGCGCGACTTCAGGTGGATACAATTCATGCTCCCTATTCGAAGGATTCTCTGGATGCGCCTATTTCTTACAGCGCACAGGATTCAGTTGTATTGGATATACCTACTAAAAACATTACGTTATATAATCAGGCGAATACCAAGTTTAAGGATATTGACCTAACCGCATATAATATCCGGATGGACCAGGCGAACAGCCTGTTGCTGGCCACCTATTCCCGCGATACTTCCGGGGCAATGATCGGAAGGCCAAAAATGGTACAGGCTGAGTCAAAAATGGAATCGGATTCCATGGTCTTTAACATGAAGACCAAGAAGGGAATAACCCTCAATACATTTACACAGAGTGGTGAAATGTATGTGATGGGCGAGAAGATGAAGAAAATATCGAAGGATGATTATTATGCATTTCGTGGCCGCTTCACAACCTGTAACCTGGATACTCCGCATTTTGCATTCAGGACAAATAAAATGAAACTGATCAATAAAAAGATGGCGATCACCGGACCCGTGCATCCGGAATTTGAAGGCGTTCCCATTCCGATTTATATTCCCTTTGGATATTTCCCGATTTCCCAGGGCAGGCATTCCGGTTTCCTTCCGCCCACTTTCGACGTGAGTTCTCAATATGGATTGGGCCTGCAGGGACTGGGTTATTATAAAGTATTGAATGATAATTTTGATGTGGCCTTTCGGGCCAATTTATATTCGTATGGGGGGTATAACCTTTATCTGACGCCGGAATATCGAGTGCGATATCGTTTCAGCGGGCGGGTGAATTTTATCTATCAGAATACGAGGGTCCTAGATAATACAGGAAAATCTGCGTATACAACTACCAAGACCTATAATTTTCAGTGGGCGCATAATGTGGATAGTAAGGCGCACCCGGGTCAGAATTTTTCGGCCAATGTAAACCTGATGTCTGCCAAGTTCAATAATGCCAACATAACCAACCCGACAGCTGTTTATAATAACAGAATCAGTTCTTCCATAGCCTATTCAAAAACATTTGATGAAGGCAAGTACAATTTAACCGTTAACGCAAATCATAACCAGGATAATGTTACCGGCCTGGTAAATATCGATGCGCCTTCCATCGGATTTACCGCGATTACGATTTATCCCTTTGCACCCAAGGACTATGTCGGAATACCAAAATGGTATCAGAAGCTCGGGATCGGACTGAATTCCAATATTTCCGGCGCTACGAGCTTCTATGACTCATTGTCGAGCTTCAGCCATGCACTGGACACATTTAGATGGGGTGCACAAAATAATGTTCCGATAACCCTGGCCCTGCCGCAACTGGGATTCTTACAAATCACACCCGGTGTAAGTTTTCAGAACAGGATCCTGAATACGAAATATTATTATACCTGGGATAGTGTCAATAATAAATTAGACACCTTACCTGTAAAGGGAGTTTATTTTGCCAACAGCGTTGCATTTTCTCTAAGTCTTAGTACTGCGATCTTTGGAACTTTTCAACACTTTGGTAAGAATAGCAGGATACTCGGAATACGACACACCGTCCGGCCGACAATTAGTTTTTCATTTTCTCCGGATCTTTCTTCCAGTTATTATCAGAATGTTCAATATACCGCTCAGGGTAATAAACAGAACATAAACCAGTTTCATGGGAATATCTATGATGCATTTTCTCCCGGAACATTCGGTGGATTGAGCTTTGGTATCGATAATAATATTGAAATGAAAGTGAAATCGAAAACGGATACTACTACGGGCGCCAATGAAAAAGTAAAACTGATTGATGGTTTTGGGTTTAACGGAAGCTATAATTACCTGGCGGATTCATTTCAGCTGAGTCCGATTTATTTTTATCTGCGAAGTACATTGTTTAAAACCATCAATATCTCGGCGACCACCACCCTGAATCCTTATCAGCACGATTCGCTGGGAATAGATATTAACAAATATGCCTGGCAGGGAGGAGGATTTAATCTCGGAAGAATTGTAGGAGGTAATATTTCAATAACCACTTCATTTAAAAGCAAACCCATTGATCCAAAGAAAAATGAGGAAGACAAAAAAAATATAGTGAACAACCAGCTGCCCATGACACTTGACGAGGAGCAGGCTCAACTATCCTATATCAGAAGTAACCCGGCCGAATTCGTGGACTTTAATATCGCATGGTCACTCAATGTGTCATTTGCCTATAGTTTCACTAACACTTTTGTTGTTAATCAAAATGCCAGTCAAAGCAAATTTGTTACACAGACGAGTTCCGCCCTTATATTAAACGGAGATTTTAACCTGACTGAAAAATGGAAGGTTGGGTTCAATTGTTACTACGATGTGAAAAACCTGGTGATGAACAATCTCACGACATTCCTTTCACGGGATATGCACTGCTGGCAGCTATCCATAAACGTTACCCCGGTTGGATATTACCGGTCGTTCAATATTACCATCAGCCCCAAATCCGGCATTTTACGCGATCTGCATATCAACCGTTCGCGCACATTCTACTGATGCTGAAGGATAAATTTTTTCATTTGCTCAAATACTCTTGCCTTTACCTGATCAACGGCCTCTCCGGGTATTATTTCAATCTCAGGCAGGAAATACATTTTCAGTTTTACGGGCATCAGGTAAAAGCCTTTGTCTGGCGGATTAGCCTTGCGACTATTAAAAATGATCATGGGGATAATGGAATTACCCGTCGTGACTGCGAGACGGAACGCTCCATCGTGAAAGGGTTTGATGGGTTCCGCAGATGTATTCCGGGTGCCTTCCGGATAAATACACATGTGCAGGCCCATATCCAGCACTTCTTTCATTTTCACAAAACTGTCACGTCTGCTTTTTTCGTTTTTCCTGTCGACGAGTATACTTCCTGTTTTGTATATCAGACCGAACAGCGGAATCTTCGCCATCTCAGCTTTCGCAATGGTTTTATTTCCTCCCGGAATGCCCGGGGATGATACAGGTACATCAATTAATGCGTTGTGGTTGCAAACCACGATATAGGTTTTCCCTTTTTTAAAATATTCCTTTCCCTGTATTTTTAAGGGGCAGCCGACCAGGGCCAGAAAAATATCCATCCATACTCTTGAAAAACTGATAAAACGATTTGTTTTTACCGGCTCTTTCTGAAAATAGATAAATAAAAAAAAGGGGATGAGAAATATCAGCATTGTAACTGTAAAAATTACAGCGCCCCAGGCCGCCCAGATTCTTCCAAATATATTCTTGAATATTTGCACGCAGCGGATAGTTTTTTGTGTTATAATTTCCAGTCTATCGGATCCATTCCGTTTTTCATAAGATAAGTATTAGCCTTTGAAAAATGCCTGCATCCAAAAAAACCTTTGTCTGCAGAGAAAGGAGACGGGTGTGCTGCCTTCAAAACCAGGTGTTTGGTTTCATCTATCAATGGTTGTTTTTCCTGTGCAAATTTCCCCCAAAGTAGGAATACCACGTTCTTCCTGAGATCGGAAAGTTTTTGAATTACGGTATCGGTAAATTCTCCCCATCCGGCCTGTGAATGGCTCGCCGGGGAATTGGCCAGCACGGTGAGGTAAGCATTCAGTAACAGAACACCCTGCCTGGCCCAGGGACTCAGGTTACCGGTCTGGGGGAACTGCATTCCGATATCGGTGTGCAGTTCTTTATAAATATTTTGAAGAGAAGGCGGGGGTCTTACACCGTCCGGAACAGAAAAACTCAATCCGTGTGCCTGTCCCGGACCATGATAGGGATCCTGTCCCAGTATAACCAGTTTGGTTTTATCAAATGGGCTCATTTCGAAAGCATTAAATATCTGGCTACCCGGCGGATAAATAATTTTGCCAAGATTCTTTTCTGTCTTCAGAAAATGCACGATCTGTAAAAAATAGGGCTTGTTGAATTCGGCTTCCAGTACCTTTTTCCAGCCGGCTTCTATCTGAACGTTCATGGTGCAATTTAAGCTTAAAGCGTAAAGCTTAAAGCAGTCTTGTATGTCTCAATTATTATTGCGGATTAATAAAATTTGTTAGAGCAAATAACGCTTTAAGCTTTAAGCCTTAAGCTTTGAGCTTATTTGGGTATATTTAAAATAAAAACAATGTCAAATACCGATTTTGAAATGATACCTTATCTGTCATTCCGGGGTCTGGGGTAACTGGCACGGAAATTTCACCGCCCTCTTTAATATTCGATGGATGATTAACTGCTCCCAATGAGAAAATATAATTTCTTTCTTTCCGCTTTTTTTATTTTATCTACTGACTTCGTATATGGCCAGACGGCTTCCGTTGTGCTGAATATCGCAGATGCGAAAACAGTCATCAATAAAAATATCTACGGACATTTTGCCGAGCACCTCGGTCACTGCATTTATGATGGAATTTATGTGGGGGATTCAACACAGATAATTCCCAATACAGAAGGGGTAAGAAACGATATCATTGCAGCACTGAAGAAATTAAAAGTACCTGTCCTCCGCTGGCCGGGCGGATGTTTTGCGGACACCTATCACTGGAAGGATGGTGTGGGTCCCAGGAAAGACCGGCCTTCCATGATTAATAAATGGTGGGGTGGCGTATCGGAAGACAATAGTTTCGGAACCCATGATTTTTTGAATTTCTGTGAACGGATCGGAGCCGATCCTTACCTGGCAGGAAATGTTGGCAGTGGCACCGTCAACGAGTTTTCCCAATGGGTGGATTATGTAAACGGTGAGGGGCGTAGTCCCATGTCTTCCTGGAGAAAGGCCAATGGTCGTGTTGCTCCCTGGAATGTTAGATATTTTGGGGTGGGTAATGAAGCCTGGGGATGCGGGGGCAATATGACTCCGGAATATTACAGTAATATTTATAAGCAATACGCAACCTTCATGACGGGCTGGAGTAATAACGATCATCTGTTCCGTGTCGCGTCTGGAGCCAATGCGGATGATTTTCACTGGACGGAAGTTATGATGCGTGATATCCCAAGAAATCTGATTGAAGGGGTTTCGCTGCATTACTATTCTGTGATTGACTGGAATGCGAAAGGATCGGCCGCCGGTTTTAGCAGACAACAATATTTTATGACGATGAAAAGGGCTTTACATATGGAGGATCTGGTGGTCAGGCATGAAGCCATTATGGATAAATATGATCCTGAAAAAAAGACTGCACTGGTGGTTGATGAATGGGGAGGATGGTACGACGTGGAAGCGGGTACGAACCCCGGGTTTTTATTCCAGCAGAATACTATGCGGGATGCTATGCTGGCAGGGGTTACGCTGAATATATTTAATAATCATTGCGATCGTGTTCGAATGGCCAATCTGGCTCAAATGGTAAACGTTCTTCAAGCGGTCATTCTTACCAGTAAAGAAAAAATTATTCTCACACCGACCTATCACGTGCTTGAAATGTACAATGTGCACCAGGATGCGGTCATGATTCCTGTGGAACTGAAGAATATTTATTACAAAGAAGGGAAAGACAGCCTGACGGCGATTTCGGTTTCAGCTTCCAGGGACAAACAAGGTCTTGTACATGTTTCTCTCGTAAATATTGACCCGGAGAAGGCAAACGAACTACGAATACATTTAGATGGTCAGATATTGAAGCTGGATAATGCAAGAATCCTTCAGTCAGCCAGGCTACAGGATCACAATAGTTTTGAAGATCCGGAAAAAATATCGCCAAAAACATTTTCCGCTGTTGTTATTAACGGAAATGACTGGCTGATTAAATTACCGCCTGCATCGGTGGTTGTACTAACGCTAAGATCAACCGGATCGAAATAAATCAGGCAGATTATTTGCGGCTTTTAAAAAGGAAAACAGATCAATGAAAGTATTTATCAGCAGGAAAATCCCGGAACCCGGATTGCAATATATGCGCGATTCGGGGATCCTGATTTCAGAGTGGACAGAAAAAAGAGACCTTCAGCCGGATGAGTTAATAGATTATTGCAAAAATGCAGATGCATTCCTGAGTGCAGGGGGAAATAAAATCGATAAAACATTCCTCGAAGCCGTGAGGAATCTGAAGGTGATCAGCCTGCACAGTGCTGGATATGATAATGTGGATGTCGCCGCTGCAACGGCCATAAAAATGCCGATCGGGAATACACCTGGAGTACTCAGTGATTCAACGGCAGATATCGCTTTTTTATTGATGCTGGCTACATCCCGTAAAGCCTTTTATATGAGCAACAGCATTCAGCGGGGTGACTGGGGGTTTTTCGAACCTACGGCTAATCTGGGGATAGATATCCGGAATAAAATACTTGGGATTTATGGCCTGGGTAAGATTGGCTTTGAGCTGGCCAAAAGAGCTTCCGCAGCATTTGGAATGAAAATCATATATCATAACCGCACTCATAATGAAGAAGCGGAATCGGAATTGGGAGCAGAATGGGTGAGCTTTGATGAATTGCTTGCAAAAAGTGACGTACTGTCGGTAAATACGGCGCTAACGGAGGAGACGAAAGGGAAGTTCAATAAAGATGTTTTTGCAAGGATGAAACCCAACGCGATTTTTATTAATGCGGCCCGTGGTTCGATACATAATGAAATTGATCTGACAGAAGCCCTGGAAAAAAGGATCATTTGGGGAGCAGGATTGGATGTTACTAATCCGGAACCCATGCGGCCCGATCATCCTCTGCTTTCTTTGCCTAATGTTTGTATTCTGCCCCATATTGGTTCAGCCACTGAAGAAACCCGGGCGGCCATGTCCATGCTCGCAGCAAAAAATATTGTCGCAGGTTTAAATGGAGAGCGACTGCCTTTCATTATCAATCCGGATGTGTACGACTAAAGCCTAACGCCTAACGCCTAACGCCCAAAGCGTAAAGCCTAAAACCAGATTCACTTGCATTTAATTTGTCTGATCGTAGGAAAGGCGCAGGCTTCCAAAAAGAAGTTTTAGGCTTTGAGCGTTAGGCGTTAGGCGTTGCGCTTTCGGCCTTAAAGGGTCTTGGCCTTATTATGAGGCTTCAAATTAAAGATCCTCGAAATATTGAAACCGAAATAAACATCTCCATTCCCCCAGCTTCCTGTAGTCTGACCAATATATTGCGGTTCATTCATCGTTTGTGCGTTTGTGAAAACGAGCTGGAATACATGTCCGCCCGTTTCAATATCCCAGCCAAATGATAGCGCATTATGTAGTGGAAGTCCATTATAAGAATTCAACTGATTTGGAAATAAATAATTGTATTCGGCTGTAATGGCCATGCGCTTGGTGATTTTAAACCTGCCGCCTGCGGCGAGGGCAAAGACATTATTGTGATCGATAGTGGAATCGACCAGATTATAATGAATAAATGTAGGTGTTAGCTGAATGGAAAATCTGCTGCTGAATTTTCTGGCAATCTGGATTTGGGCTGTATAGGCTAAGCGATATTCACTTTTAAAAGCGCTATCCAATTTTGGGTCTGATATTTTGTCTGTGAAATAACTTGTTGTTCCCAACAAACCGACAGAAATGGGCATACCCGTCTCCGTTTGCCTTAACAGTTTGTATTTCACGTAACCGTCAAATGTTTCCAGTACGGAACTTCTGCCAATACCGACGGAAAGACGATCCGTGATTCCATAGTCAAGTCCAAGTCTGAGGGTTGCAAAATCCAATCCCCACAGATGATAGGCGCCCTGGTTAATAGTGCCGAACCTGTGTTGGATTTCAAAATTCAGAGCACCGGCGGCGGGAGCCTCAATGGTCTTCATATTTACTATATACAATGCCTTAAAGGTTCCTTTAACAAGATCAGTGCCCGGGGCGGCTGACAAGGAATCGCTGATGGACCGGAGAAGGCTGTCCTGCGCCTTTACCTGAAAATAAAGGGTTGAAAAAATAAGGAGGAAATAAATTTTACGCATAATTTATTTATTTAGGTTGTTCTTGTCCAGGTAATTTGAACTTTTACATTAATATCTTTTGCTATCTTCTCCCTTACGACACCCGGGATGGTTATTTGATAGTCTTCCGGTTTTATTTTGAATGTAGAAGTGCCCAGAATCTTACCATTTTTTACTTCTAACTGCGCAGTAGTTTCCAGCGTTTTGGTAACTCCGTGCAAACTCAGGTCGCCTTTAATCGCAACCTGGTAAATTCCATCTTTCGATAATTCCATATCTCCTGAACAAATTCCGGAAAATGTTGCCTTCGGGTACTTGTCACTTTCCACATAGTTTTCATTGAAATGGACCTGCATAAGTTCTTTAGGAAATATGAATCCCTTGAGCAGAACAGCGAATGCCAAATGATGACTGGACGGATCGAGCACGGCGTATACCTGATTGTTTTCGCCCTGGATGTCTTCAAACGGTGTCTTTGAATAAAATCCTATGAACCCCGTTTTTGTAATATAGTTCTGAGCGTTGCTTTTATAAAAAAAACATACGGACAAAAGGAAAATAAAACAGACCCTCAAATACATAAAATTCTGATTTAATTGTTTGGAGCACCCTGTTGCACCCAATCATGGATTTTATCAATCGTGCATTCATCCAGCTTTTGCGTGTCATATGGCATGGGGACATATCCGGGCAAATGCGCAACGTTTCCGTAGAGCTTGCCATCCAGTGCATAGGGTTTGATATTGTCGTAGCCTTCCAGTAGTATGCCTCCGCTTCCGGCTGTATTTCCGACTCCATGGCAGCGGTAACAATTGGACTGCAGAATGGGTATGATGTCTCTGGCATATTGCATGCCTACGGTGTCACAAGGTGTTGGGTCGAGATGTTGTTTGCTTTCTTTAGTACAGGAAATAATACATATCGCAGGAAATGCCATGATGAGCAATAGGGCAAAAAGTTGTTTCTTCATATTGTGAGCTAATTGGAATTATTATTTTTTTATTATACAATCTACCAGATTCACATCCATCAGAAAACCCGTGCATTTTCCTTTTACTGTAACTGAATCCCCCTTGTTCAACCGAATGCCTTCCGGCAAATCCTTTTTTAACATACTGCAGTTGACGCCGCCTTCCGAAGTGGCTCCCAGGTTAATGGATATATAATTACCTGCTTCAGAAACGGATGAAATGATGCCGGTAATCTCGATCACTTTTCCCACCCATTTTTGGTTTGCAGCGGATTCCCCATTCAGAAATTCGTTATACAGGCTTGTTGCAGTCAGGGTTGCCACTGCCTGTTCCGATTCCACATTTCCATGTGGCTTGTATACTTTATAGATTCCCCAACCGGCCAGGCAAATCAATACGATGCCTATGCCGAAAAAATACTTTTTTCGCATAAAAGAGTTCTTATGGCTGCATTAGCGGAAAGAATGGGTTATACCGAAGTATATGCCTGCACTGGAGATAGGCATGCTGCCTTGTCCAATGCCCTGCAACGGAATTTTCACGTAGGGCTCAATTTGGATTTTTGTATTTCTGCTGATCGAAAACTCATAGCCACCGCTTAACTGAACAACAGAAAAGAGATAAGTCTGGTTTTTAGTATTTGTCCAGGCATTTGTCGGTTGCGGCATCCCGTTATACTCAGAATTTGCAGAATAATTTTGTTTTGTCATCAGATATGAAGAAAATCCGGCCTTTGCAAAATATCCATGATTCTGGCCGTAAGAAAAATCATACCTGAGCAATAGCGGGATTTCAAACATATTACAATTGCCATCCACATTTATAATTGTATATCCCGGTTGCTGATTTTTATAATGCGTTCCATCGGAATAATAATATTTTTTATCATACAGAAATCCGGTTTCAACCGACAACTTTTTATTGAACCGGTAACCAACAGTTGCGCCCAAACTGAATCCTGACTGTTTAACCGATTGAAATTCCACTGAACTAATATCCGGACCAGCAATAAGACCAACATAGAACCCTTTATTTGTATTTGTTTTGGCGTCGGTCTTTTTCAATTTCGTGATGCTGTCTGCAGAATCAGATTTGACATTTTTCGCAGCGTCAGAATTTTTCTTTTCAGCCGCTGTTTCATTTTGACCTGAAGCGGGCGGAGGAACAGGCAGAGGAACCTGTTGATTTTGAATGGATGGGTTATTTGAGGTCGTGCTCAAATTAGTTTTTGTTCCACCGGCTTCTGTTACGGATTCTGTTTTTGAATTCCCGGTTTCTTTTGCTGTCAATTGTTTTCCCCCAACGGCATCTGTTACTAATTCTGTTTTTGAATTCCCGGTATCTTTTGTTGTCAAATGTTTTCTTCTGCCGGCACTAGTCTTTACTTTTTCATTTGCCGATGACAACTTTATTTTACTCCGGCTTTCTGTAACAGCGTGAATCACAGAAAGCGTTTGTGTTTTGCGCGATTCTCCTGATGTTTTATTGTTTACCGTTTCTCCGGACTTGCCTGCGTTATTATTTGTAGCGGGAATTCCTGCCTGGTTCTTTTTTTGATCAGGGAGTACGGATGTTTTATTAGCCAGGGAACCTTTATTCTTTTGGTTCAGGAGTCCTGATGTATAAGCGATTCCCAGCCCGAATGGAATAAGTAACAGGAGCAAAAGCCATCTGCGTTTGTTACGGGTTCCACCGGCAGTTAAGCCGGACAGGTAATTCTCGTCTCCAAAACTTTCATTCTGGAGTTTGCCCGCCACAGCATCCCAATCCGATTCCGTGGTTTTGAGCGGATACAGTTCACCCGCCTTTTGGAACAGGTCGTCCATATCGTTATCTATATGCTCCATGATTTGGCTTCCTCCTTTTCTTTTATAATCTTTTGCAAAATGCCCCTGGCACGTGACAAATTTGATTTGGATGTGCCTACCGAAATACCAAGGGTATCAGCAATTTCAAAGTGCGTACTACCGTCTATTACAAACATGTTAAAAACAATCCGGTACATCGGCGGAAGATTCTTAACATAACTGATTAGTTCCTTGTATAGCAACAGCTGGTCAGCTTTCTGACTATTATCCGGCTCTTCCCACACGTATTCAGGAATGCCACCTATTTCCGGAGTCATGTTATTTTTTCGAAGTTCATCAATTGACGTGTTGATGACGATTCGCTTCATCCATGCCATCATGAGCCTTTCCGGATATTCTTCTTCTTCGTAACGGAACCGTTCAATGTGACGGAATATCTTAACGAAGGCATCATTAGTGACATTTACAGCGATATCATATCGATACACATAACGAAAGGCTATTTTTAAGGCATAGCCATAGAACCGCTCATAAAGCATTTTCTGACTCTTCGGCTCCTGCCTTTTGCACCCTTCTATGATCTGAATGATATTGTCCAAAGTCTTCTTCAGTCTAACACATGAAACAATTATAATGGAGCTGCCGCACTCGCCTGGTCCATGACTGGCCATACACCCGGAGTCGGAACGCTCACGCCCTTTGTACTACCTCTTGTGCCCGCATCCGGACCAAACCGGTATACCGGCCATCCTTTATAGGTTAACTGCGGTTTGGCAAATACAGTAATACTTGAAAAGGCTGATTTATCCAATATCGAAGGTACGTTTTGTATCGCGCTGATTTGCACGATTGGCCAAACGGCATCATTACTGAAATCAGATAAGGTGTAATTGTTTTTTCCGGATTTGTCAAAGGAAAACGAATATAAAGTAACCCCATGGTCATCTGTCATATAAAGAGTAGCACCTGCTCCGGCCTTAAATGTGCTGTTGTAGCTTACCCCGTCGTTTCCGACAAGCTGGGTCACTGCACACATCACGGTATAATCAGGTTTGGCAACAAACCATACGCCCTGGATTCCGTCCCCATTGAGCGCACCCGCGGCGGCATCTCCGGCATAGGTATATAAGGGCCAGCCCTTGTAAGTAGACTGTTTGGTACCATCGGTCCGGGTAAGACTTGAAAAATCCGAAGCCGTCAATCCCGCACCCAGGGTTGTATTCGCACTATAGGATACCGGCCATACAGCCAGGCAACCAGCGGTACACGCCGATTTCCCATCGGCGTCTAAAGAAAAGAAATAGAGTGTGTTCCCATTACCATCTGTTATAACCGACCCAAAATGGGAATCCGTCTTTAATTGGAATGCCACTGCCGGGGTAGTTACCGGAGGCGTGGTTACTGGTGGTGTGCTGCTGCTGTATCCGCCCGAACTTTTTGAGCAGGAATTTAACGTGCCCAACGTGATGATGGAAAGGATTATTATGTATATATATTTGAATCGCATGATCGTGAATTGGTAGTTGAATTTGAAAGAAATTAAGCGCTTAGTAGTGAGTACGATCTTTTATAAACCGGGTTGCGTGTAAGGGAAATTGATTGGATGCACGCTGTTATTAATGCCGTTTATTTATTATGTTTGATGAACCCGAACATCTGAACGTGCGACGAATTTTCGTTCTGTTTTTATTCCTGCCTTTTTATATTCATTCTTTTGCAAATAGCGGGGATCAGGCCGAAGCAGGTGCTTATTTCAACTGGATCGCCATCTGGTTAAGTTTTTTTTTCGGTCTGCTGTTCACCATTTTATTCCGCTATCTGAATAAATATTCTAAAACGATCGATCAGCGCAGTGATGCGGGACTTCCCTTAAGTGGTTGGATTATGTTTTTAGGAGTCAACCTGATTGCAAGGATATTCATACAAGCATATTTTTTCTGGAATGCAAATTATTTTCTAAAATCTACCTGGACACATCTGGAACAATTGGGAGGCAGAAACTTTCAAACTCTGTTCATATTTGAATTATTTCTTTCCTTATTTGCATTGGCAGGCACAGGCGCATTAATATATTGGTTTTTTGGCAGAAGGGATATTTTTCCGACTATGTTTATCTATTATGCGAGCTTCTACCTGATTGCCACGTCTGTACTGTTGATCATTTATCATTTTATTGAGCTGCCTCCCGAAATGATCACCATTCGGCGGGATGCGTATTGGCAATTTTCCAGGATTGTCTATACGGCAGCATTAATGATTTTTGTTTGGAAATCTGATCAGGTAAAACAGACTTTTGTTTATCCGCCTGGCTAAGCTTAAAGCGTTTATATAAGCTTAAAGCGTAAAGCGTCGATACCTGCAACTTTTAATTTTCATCATGGTCGCCGCATGCCGTATAATTATTCCTGAATTTTCAATTATCAATTAACAATTAACAATTCACAATTGTTGTAAGTATCCCGCAAGTTTATTAATGGAAAATGCGGCCCGTTTGATTTCTGATTCCGCCTGATAAAAGTTTCTTTGTTCTATGGATTCTCTTATACCGGGTAAGGTTTTTACAGCATAACCCGTATAAAATCCAGGGGCATATAAAACATGTTTATACCAGGGCCTGAGCGGCAGTCCCTTTTCCAGCAGCAGTTCCTGCTCCGCCCGGTAGAGAAGCCGGTTCTGACTATCCGTTTCTTTTACGTTCATTTCTTTATTGCTCATTATTTCAAATGCATGGTCTGCAGCTTTACCCAGGCTGGTAATAGCATTTTCCAGAGGAGAAAAATCGATATAAGGAACTTCCTGTTTCGAAGATGGAGGGATAAACCGTTTCGCCGAATCAGCAGCGAGAACCAAATATTTTTTCCGGATAATCTCGTTATTAATCGAAGTTGTTTCCCGGAGATTTGAAATCATTGTTTGCAGCTCCAAACTATAGGATTTAATTTCCTTATAAAGTATTCTGAAATCAAAAGGCAGCTTGTCGGCATTCAACATACGCAGTGAAACATGTCCTGCCATTTTAGAAAGTGTTGCTCCATAATAAAATCCGGGATCAATAAACCGGATAAAATTATCATAAGAATCATAAATGGAATGGTAATCTCCGCTGTTATCCTCTCCTGAAAATCCGAGATTTAAAACAGGAATACCCAGGTGTTGCAGGAAGGGCGAAAAATCGGAACCTGTTCCAAGCGCTTCCATATGGATTTTCGTTTTATCCATCATTTCTCTTGCTGACTGTGGGCTCGCAGCCGTAACAACATCATGTGCCTTCAGTCTTTCATAAATACTTACCCCCGTTTGCGGATCAGGAATATTTTTTGCCACTTCATCCACCAAACCCTCCAAAGCATGCGAGCCGCCTGCATCCAGGAAACCCCTTCCGTATTCATCGGAATTAATATATACAACTGTATTTTGTTGCAATACTGAAGCATGATCTTCCACCCATTCTGTGGACCCGACCAATGCAGGTTCTTCGCCGTCCCAGGCACAATAAAGAATGGTTCTTTTTGGTTTCCATCCATTCTTCACCATATTGCCAATGGCTTTTGCCTCTTCCAGCATGGCGGCCTGACCACTGACCGGATCCTGGGCGCCATTTACCCAGGCATCATGGTGATTGCCGCGTATCACCCATTCATCCGGAAATTGGGAACCCCTGATCATTGCGATCACATCGTAACAGGGAACCAGTTTCCAATCAAACTGCAATTCCAGGTGAACTGTTGATTTTCCCGGTCCGATATGATATGTAATGGGCAATGCGCCCCGCCAGCTTTCTGGCGCCACCGCTCCTGACAGGGATTCAAGCAATGGTTTGGCATCATGATAACTGATGGGCAAAACCGGAATTTTAAGCAGGTTTGGCGCGTCTGAATGGGAGGGAAATCGTTTTGCGTTCTGGGTCGCACCGATTCCCGGAGTAAGCGGGTCCCCGGGATAAACGACCATATCCATTACACTTCCTCTTTGCACACCATATTCATTTTTAAACGGCCCTTTCGGATATACATCTCCCTGATAATATCCATCGTCTTTGGGATCTGAATATATGATGCAGCCGATAGCGCCGTGTTCCTGTGCAATCTTGGGTTTGATACCACGCCAGCTCTGTCCGTATCGCGCGATGACGATCTTTCCTTTCACCTCAATTCCTCTTCTGGCCAACTCTTCATAGTCCGCACTTAAACCATAATTTACATAAACCAGCTCAGCCGTCACGTTTCCGTCAGCGCTCCAGGCATTGTATGTGGGAAGCTGATCCTTCTGCCCGCTTGTTCCATCTTCTTTTAACGCAGGCTCTTTTAATAATGCATGATAGGACTGGGGCGATATCATTTCCAAAATCCTGACTTTGGGCTCTGGGAATAAAACCTGGTATACGTCTTTATGCACATCGAAACCATAGTCGCGGAATTTCTTTTCAATTTTATCAGCTACTTCTTTACTACCCGCTGAACCTAGATTGTGCGGCACTGACGATAAATCCCGGATAGTCGCACCAATATTTTCCCTGCTGATCAATGAATCAAAAGATTTTTCGTTTTTCAGTTCCTCTGCTGCACTCGAATCGTTAAATCCGGATAACCTGGTTTGCTGTGCCCATGATATTGTATTCATCATGACCATCAGTAATAAATAAAACCCTTTTTGCATAATTTTCAGATTATAATAAAAGTACTTATAAAATTGAGAAACAGACGAGGGGCAGACTTATCAGTGTCCTGTTCAAGAATTGATACCTGCCAAAGAATAGTCTTTGTAACTTGCCCTAAACACGGATGATGAAGCCATATGATCCCGAAAAAGTCAGGCAGTTTTTCTTTATTGTGGTACTGACGATCCTGAGCATTATTCTGTTTATCTACCTGAAATCATTTCTTCCGTCCTTCCTGGGTGCGGTAACTTTTTATGTACTGATGCGCAGGCATATGAAAAGAATGCTGAAAAAGAAATGGAAACCAGGCTCCGCAGCCCTTATCCTGATGTTGTTTTCATTTATTATGATTTTATTTCCGGTTTTTATTTTAATTAATACCGTTAGTTCGAAAATCGGCTACGTAATCGATCATGCAACTGAAATTACCAGCTCTCTGGTAGAATTCCTGAAGAATATTGAATCCCGCGTCGGGTATCATTTTATGAACGCCGATACGATACGAAATCTTAGCGGAATGGCCCTTTCTGAATTGCCCCTGATACTGGGTGCCACCGTTAACTCCATAGTAGCCCTTGTGGTGATGTACTTTCTCTTATATTTTATGCTGACCAATTGTAATAAGCTGGAGGACTGGATGGAGGACGTACTACCTCTGAGAAAAGACAACCTTCAAAGGGTTCGTCACCAGATGAATCAAATGGTCATCTCCAATGCCGTCGGCATTCCGCTGATTGCCTTGTTGCAGGGGATTGCAGGACTCATCCTGTACCTGGTTTTAGGAATCAAAGAACCCCTGCTTTGGTTTGCGCTCACGGCTTTCACTTCCATTCTTCCGCTGGTCGGATCTTCCCTTGCCTATATTCCGCTTGCAATCATCCAGATCGCAAATGGAGATACAACAAAAGGTATTATTATACTGGTTTACGGATTGGGTGTAATTGTTACGATGGACAATGTATTTCGCTTATGGCTGCAAAGAAGAATCGGGAATGTTCATCCATTGATTACGTTATTCGGAGTATTTGTCGGTGTACCGTTATTTGGCTTCATAGGTCTCATATTTGGTCCTTTGCTTATCTCAATTTTTATATTGCTGATGCGCATCTACAGGGTAGAATTTATTGCGCCGGATGAAAGTCTGGAAGACTGAGGCAAGTAAGGGAGTATAGGAGTGATTGTCCGGACAACGACTAACGATCATCGACCAACGATTTACGGTCAACGGTCAACGATCAAGACCAACGAAAATATGAGGTAATAAAAAAGGACCGGTAAACACCGGTCCTTTCTATATAATATTAATTAAGAAAACTATTAAACGCGGCTGGCAAGTTCTTTACCCGCTTTGAATTTAGCCACTTTTTTCGCCTTAATCTTGATGGTTGCGCCGGTCTGAGGATTTCGGCCATTACGCGCCGCGCGTTTTGAAACAGAAAAAGTTCCGAATCCAACCAGTGTTACTTTGTCTCCTTTCTTGAGTGTCTTAGCTATGGCTTCAGTAAATGAATCGAGCGCGGAGCCGGCCTGGGTTTTCGTAATGCCTGCGTCATCGGCCAATTTTGCAATCAGTTCTGCTTTGTTCATGGAAAATATTTTTTATTGATTTCTGGAAAAAGCAAATATAAGGTTATGGTTTAAGAAGCCTTATCCTGCAATAAATATTTACCTCTGAAACCTCCTGAAAATGGCATTATTTTGACTAAAGCCGCATTTCCTTTGTAAATCCGGACATTCATAGATTTTAAGGAGATGAATAGCTGGCTGTTCCTATATGTAATTCATGAGTTGTTCTTTCAGTTCGTTTATCCCTTCCGTAGCAGGTTTTTGAATTTTATAGAGGTTTTGAATGCTCTGCGTATAAGGTATGTTTTTATCCAGGATAAATTTCGGCGTACTGGGTGAGGCAAAATCTATCAATCCGGCAGCAGGATAGACGGCCAATGATGTTCCTATAATTACTAAGATATCCGCGCTGCGAACGAACCTGCTGGCTTTTGATATAAGGGGAACGGGTTCTTCAAACCACACAATATGTGGTCGCAATTGCCCACCGTCAGCCCCCATATCGCCGATATGGATATCGTCATGGATTGGATAGATCAGGGACTCATCCAGTTCGCTGCGCATTTTAAATATTTCGCCGTGTAAATGTAAAACACGGGTCGAACCTGCCCGTTCATGAAGATCATCAATATTCTGTGTAATAATTTGCAGATCAAAATATTTTTCCAGATCAAACAGACCCAGATGGGCCGCATTTGGATTCGCGTCGCGAACATTTTTTCGACGCATATTATAAAAATCAAGAACCATTTCCGGATTCTTGATCCATCCCCGGGGTGTGGCTACTTCATTAACATCATATCCTTCCCATAGTCCGTCGCTGTCGCGGAATGTTCTCAATCCGCTTTCTGCGCTTATGCCCGCCCCTGAAAGAACTACGAGTTTTTTCTTCATAGAACCTCGAAATTACGAATAGTCAACTGGTTCCGCGCTCTGCTTAGCCGGAGACCAGGGTGCCGGGACTTTCTTCCTGAACAGGTTCGTCGGGAGTATTATTTAAAGCAGTTGCAGGACAATATCCTGTAAGGCCCCGGATGATCAGCAAGGTTCCGGCAGTCATTCTCAGGGATCTGCGAAAGGAGGATTTACCAAAACCAAAAACGCCCATTGCCAGCAAGAGTCCTCCTGTGACGGCAGATATCAGTCTTTGATTTTCGGAAATATTTACGACAGGGGATACCACGCTATTTAAATCTGTATACTTCATAACAAAGTTTTAATGAATGGAGCAATCCTCATGCCTTGTTTAAGCGCAAAGCTTAAAACATAAGGCGTAAAGCAAATTAAAAAGCACAAAGCTTTAAGCTTTACAAAAATCAGTCGCGGAATTTCTGTGACTGTCTTACTAATGATGTCCTGGCTGGCTTGGCCCCATGCGTTAAGCTTTCGGTGTTAAGCTTTTCATCGCTTTTTTCAAATCAATGCCCTTGCCCAGAACCGGTTCGTAAATATCTCCCTCCTTTGTAATCCGGGCGAGCGCGTTAAGCATGGTAAAGTCCTGCATCTTTAACCCTTTTTTTATTTCCTCCCAGTGAAGCGGCATGGAAACGGTGGCACCCGGTTTTGGCCTGACGGAATAAGGTGCTGCCAGGGTGGCCTGCGGCCGGTTTTGCAGGAAGTCAAGATAAATTTTTCCCTTGCGGTTTGCCGTGGGTCTTTCAATACTTGTAAACTTCGGAATTTCTCCATGAACTACCGTAACGACTGACCGGGCAAACTCTTTTGATTCCTCATAAGTATATTTAGCACCGAGCGGAATATAGATATGCATGCCGGTGGAACCGGAAGTTTTGCAATAAGATTTTACACCTATACTCTCCAGCAGTTTATAAGTGACCCTCGCCGCCTCAATTACCTGGTCGAAGGGATTTTTATCCGGATCAAGATCTATTATACACCAGTCAGGGTGATCAGGTTTTTTAGTCGTGCTGGACCAGGGATTCATTTCAATACAACCAAGGGAAGCCATGTATAATAGACTGGCTTCGTCAGTTGCAACCAGGAATTCCTTTTCACGCTGATCAGCTTCAGAATGGTAAGCAAATGTTTCCAGCCAGACCGGGGCTTTTCCCTTTACATCTTTTTGATAAAAACTTACTCCGTTGATTCCATTCGGAAAACGGTTGAGGGATTGTGGTCTGCCTTTCAGGTAAGGCAGGATATAAGGAGCAACCTGGTAATAATAATTCAGCATATCCCTCTTGGTTATTTTTTCTTTGGGCCAGTATACTTTGCTGAGATGAGTAAATTTTATTTCGTGCCCATTGATTTTTTTCACCTGGGTTTCTTCCGATGGATTCAATAACGTTTTTAATTTACTTTCCTTAGGTGCCATAACGATATTTTTTTGAACAGGTTTTTTTTCCCGGGTCCGGATTTTTTCTTCAGACAGCTCCTTTTCCAGGACAACAGTACCTGGCTTTTTATCCGATCGCATACCTTCAAAAGAAGGATGACGCATAACGCCGTCGGAAGTCATTTCTGCAAAACTCACTTCACAGATGAGTTTAGGCTTTAGCCAGACTGCTTTGGCTCCCGGGGGGTCGGGCCGGAATCGGGAAGGTTTATTGACGTCCGGTATAGAATCAAAAGGAGCAGATTGAGTAATAAGCGGTTTGAATTGTTTTAGCAGGTCCGCCTGCATCTTCCGGTTAAAACCGGTTCCGATTTTACCAGTATAAATCAGTTTATCTTTTTTATAGACACCAACCAGCAGGGAACTGAATAATTTCGTCGAACCATCATTTAAAGTGTAACCGCCAATGACTACTTCCTGCCGTTTATGGGATTTTATTTTAAGCCAGTCCCGGGTCCGGTCGTTTTCATGATACGCGCTCAGTTTATTTTTTGCAATAATACCTTCGAGTCCTATTTTTTTTACTGATTCGAAAAGATGAATACCGGATTCATCAAAACCCTCACTGATTCGTATATGATCTGACGGGATTTTCAGCGTTTTAAGAATGTTCCTTCTTTCCCCGAGGGGAAGAGAACGCAAATCATGACCGTCCACCCATAAAATATCAAAGATGTAATAAATCAGTTCTCCGTCGGTTTCGCTTCTCCAGTTCTGTAAAGCGCCGAAATCGGAGCCGCCCTTTTCGTTTATAACAACAATTTCCCCATCCAGTACGATATGTATATTCCATTTTACAAGTGCATCGTAAACAGGGTAAAATTTTTCATTAAAGGGTTTATCGTTTCTGGATTGAAGGGTAACCGATTTCCCGTTCATCATGGCAACTGCCCTGAATCCATCCCATTTGACTTCGAACACCCAGTCCGGATCATCAAAGGGTTTATCCACCAGGGTTGCCAGCATGGGTTTTACCCGCTTGGGTATCGGTATTTTGGGGGTGGCAGAAATTATTTTTTTAACAGCTGTCTTTTTTACCGTGACGGCCATGAAACCTGGGTTTAACAGCGAATAAAGATAAAATCATGCCATTGCAAGCTTAACGCCTAACGCTTAACGCCTAACGCCTAAAACTAATGTGGTAATTTGCAAAAGTGCAGATGTGTTTGTGAGGTCGCATGAAATAATATAGCCTTAGGCTTTGGGCTTTAGGCGTTAGGCTTTCAAACCCATTTTTGAAATCACATAGTCATAAAGATCCTGGATGGAATGTATATCTGCGAGGTCGGCGGGGTCTACTTTAATGTGCAGATTTTTTTCCATCACAACGACGAGGTCAATATAATCCAGGCTGTCCAGATCCAGGGTTGATTTTAAATCGGCGGATGGAATAATCCGGGACCTGTCCACTTCAAACTCTTCCTGGATGAAGTCATTGATAATTTGAATAATCTGACCGGCCGGCAGGGTTTTGTCATGCTCATTCACCATGGGTTAAAATTACCATTTTCTCCTTGAATGTTTTTTTTATCTCTTCCCGAGGGATTTAGGTAAATTACTGACATGCGGAACCCCGAATTCAAGGAATATTACGATGTGATCGTGATTGGCGCCGGAGTCGGTGGCCTGACTTCTGCCGCTTTGCTGAGTAAAGCCGGACTTTCTGTTTGTGTCCTGGAAAAAGAACCTCGCGTGGGCGGTTACCTGGCTGGATTCAGGCGAAAACATTTTGTTTTTGATACGGCTATCCACTGGCTTAACCAGTACGGACCCGATGGAATTCTTGAAAAGTTATTTAACGCCATCGGGAGTGACCATCCCAGAGCAGTGGAACAACAACGCATCAGGCGGTATAAAGGTGAAAAATTCGATTATCTCCTTACCAATCAGCCGGATGAATTGCGTGATCAACTGATCCAGGATTTTCCGGAAGATAAGAAAGGGATTGAAAAACTCTTCTCAAAAGCCCGGCAGATTGGCCGGTCCTTTAAAAATTATAACCGGATCTTCCGTTCAGAGGAAACCATGTCCTTTTTTCAAAGGCTGAAGAATAAGTTCCGGATGCTTGAATTTGCTATTCCTTTCATTCCATATTTGTCTTATTCCGGGGAGAAGGGCTTAAAAAAGGGATTTGACAGGTTTTTTAAAAACCCCCGTCTCCAGGAAATATTTTCAGGTGAACAGGAAATACTCGGTTGCCTGATTCCCATCGGCTGGTCCTATTTCCATGATTTTCAGAGTCCCCCCAAAGGCGGAAGCCAGGTAATTCCCCAATGGCTTCAGTATGTTGTGAATTTTTATAAGAATCCTGTATGCCTTCAATGCCAGGTAAAAGAAATTTTTGTAGAAAACGGAAAATGTACAGGCCTGAATTTCGAACATAAGGGGAAAATTCAGCGGATGAACAGTAAATACATTATTGCAGCCTGCGACATTGAAACACTGTATGAAAAAATGCTGCCTTCTGATGCCATTCCTTCGGACCTGAAGAAAAAACTGAAGGATGCAGATTTATACAGCTCTTCCATAACGGTTTCCGTGGCGCTGGATTGCACGGCTGAATCCCTGGGCTTTAATGAGGAACTGGTTCACCTGGTGGATGAGAATCAATCTTTTTGTGATCATAGCGGGGGAGATCCCCGGCGTTCGGAAATCAGTGTGCTGGCTCCTTCCATGCGCGACAAATCACTGGCGCCAGAGAACCAGGGCACACTGACTCTTTATATGCCGGCGTGCATGGATTATAAAGATGAATGGCATACGCAAATGGATATATTCGGAAAGCGCGTAAGAGGAGAATCTTATCAGGAATTGAAAAAAGAAGTGGCAGAAATCCTGATCGGAAGGGTGGAAGATAAAATTGCTCCCGGATTGCGTGATCATATACTTTTCTATGAAGTTGCGACTCCGGTTACCCATTGGCGTTATACCGGGAATAAAAACGGAACGATGATGGGCGCAAGGCCAGGGCGACAGAATATGAAGAACAAAATCTCGCACTATCAAACGCCGGTAAAAAACCTGATTCTCGGAGGTCATTGGGCTGAACTGGGTGGAGGTGTGCCAATTGCGGCCAAAGCGGGTGCCAATGCCAGCCTCCTTATTTTAAAAAAAGAAAATCACAGCGCCTTTCGATCCCTGGCAGGTTATATGAGCAATAAAATTTCATTGGAATCCATGAACGGGAATGCCTGCTTTTCCTCCTACAATAATTCCTGGGTCAGGTCAAAAACACCTGCTGAATCCAATCTCCATCAACCGGAAAAGATCACTATTTGATTAATCATATTTTGACTCCAATTTTTAACGGGAAGATTGAATTTCAAGCTCTTCGATCTGAATATTTTGAGTAATTTTAGTACGAAGCAATCGTTCCGTATGTTTAATCTGCCTGCATATTTCAAAAGATCTTTTTTCGCATGGGCTCTGATTTCAGGCTTTGCTTCCTGCTCAAAAAAAGATCAGACGGTTCCTTCACTTAGTATTCAGAACTTCAGTCTGTTTCCCGGTAAGGATATTACAAATCTGGATCCGTCAAAACACTTCATTACTGTCCGTGTTCCGGATTCGGTTCTTTCAGGTAAAGATCTCATTGCCAGTTTTACGGTTACACCCGGTGCAAGCATGGCTCTAGATGGTCTGGGCCAGCAGAGCGGTTCCACGAAAAATGACTTCGGCAATGACCTGCACTACACACTCATCGCTGCAGATCAGCGTAACAAACAAGACTGGATCGTTCGGGCTGCCAATAATGATTACTCGGTTTCCTGGGGGCTTGGTCATTTTATAAGCAGCTCTGCGACTGATGAGAGAAATTATAACTGGTATATTGACCAGTCAACCAGTGGAAATTTTGCGGGCATAAATTGTGGGCCGGCTTCTGTTACTATGGCCATTAAATGGGCAGACGCTGATTTTACAAAGACTGCCCTTGACGCAAGAATGAAATATGAAGTAAGCGGGGGATGGTGGTTTACAGGTGATATTGAAGCCTATCTAAGTGACAATCTTATTCCCCACGCAATTGTCGCATTAACCGATCGTTCGGACAGTACCTCTGCGATTCTGAAACAAGAGCTGGATAATCATCAGATCATTATTCTTTGCCTGGACATGAATCGTGTACGTGCTGTTTCTGAGGACGGATACCGGATTGATAAATTTTATCCGACAACTCCCAACTGGGGGCATTTCATTGTATTGAAAGGGTATAAGATAACCGACGGAGAATTATTTTTCGAGGCGTACGATCCATTTAGTTTTGGACTGATCAACGACGATAATACCCTGAAAGGTATGGATCGATGTTACCGGTATGAAGACCTTGCCGCTGCCTGCCTGACCTGGTGGAACTATGCTTTTGTCATTGCTAAAAAGGGAGAAAACTTAAGCCTGGATGCAGTAAACAGAAAATTAAATCCCGCGCATGTTCCGGTAGCTCATAGTACAGCCAATTTTTATTAAAGACGGTGGAATTGATGCATGTTTATCCACTTACTTCACCGCCGGAATTCTTGTATTAACCGCAAAATAATCCGGGACCCGGCCTGGTATATCGTTTGGGCTTACTTTTGAAGATGAGGTACCGAAAAATCCTTATAACAATTTTCCATGTAATAGGATGTATCAGTTTCCTGGGACTGCCTTTCTTATTTGCACCGGATACCACCGGATTTAAAAGTTGGATGAATAGTCCACCTGGCCGTCGGGATTTGATTTCAGGCTTATTGTTAATCGGATTTTTTTACCTGAATTTTTACCGGTTGTTACCTTCCTTATATTTCAGCGGGAAAAGAACGATTTATTTTCTCATTATTACATTTTGTTTTATTATAGTTAGTTTTTTGCCCTCTGTATTAACGGGACGTTATCAGAGGATGGATCGCATGCGGCCGGGATCTGCACAGGAATACAGGAATCCGGAGAGCGGGCAAAATGTTCCTCCGGATTTTCTTGAAACAGCACCGGATCAACGGGAAGGTTCCGCAGGGGTTGATGCTCCGCCCCCCGGTCCGGGATTCCTGCGCCCGCCTGGAAGACATGGTATTTTTGAATCCGGTCCGCAATTCTTTTTGTTTTTAATTGTATTCTTATTTTCTATGGGGCTTGCCGTTCACGACCGGTGGCGCATTGAAGAGAAGGAAAGAATCCGGGTGGAATTGCATTATCTGAAGTCGCAGTTAAATCCACATTTTCTTTTTAATGCAATGAATGGCATTTATTCCCTTGCCCTTGAAAAATCAGACCAGGCACCAAAAGCGGTACTCATGTTGTCTTCGATGATGCGATATGTGTTCAGCAGGGACAAGGAAATGTTCGTATTGCTGGAGGAAGAACTGGAATACATCAGTAACTATATTTCTCTTCAACGGATACGTTATGGAGATCAGCTAAAAGTGGAATTCCTTGTCAATGGAGATGCGAAAGGGAAACAGATTGCGCCCATGATCCTCGTACCCCTGGTGGAAAATGCTTTTAAGCATGGCGTAAATATGGAAGCTGATCCTTATATACGTATCCTTGTAGAAATTTCAGATCGTGGTTTGAAACTGGAGGTCTTCAATCACAAAGTACCCATCGCTGATAATAATGATCCACCCGGTGGCCTGGGAATCCGGAATACCAGGAATCGCCTCGAATTGCAGTATCCGGGTAAACACGAATTAAAAACATCAGACGAGCCCCAGACATTTACATCCACACTTCTTATTCAATGGATATCCTGAACACAATTGCAATTGATGATGAAATACCGGCACTCTCCGTTGTCGAAGCGTTTTGTAAACGACTGCCTTTTATTAATCTCCTGAAATCCTTTCATAAAGCCGGAGAGGCAGCCAGATACCTGGAACAACATCCGGTTGATCTTTTATTTATCGATATTCAGATGCCAGCACATAACGGAATAAAACTTTTTCAGTCTGTTGAACAGGATTCAATGGCAATATTTACAACTGCCTATAGCGAATACGCTGTGGAAGGATTCCAGGTAAACGCAGTAGATTATCTGTTGAAGCCTTTTTCGTTCGAACGCTTTAAACAAGCTGCTGAACGGGCTTTGCACTTATACCAGTTGCGCCGTCAGGCTGGCACCGCCGGTACGCAATATCTCTTTATCCGGGCTGACTATAATCTCATAAAGATTGCACTGCATGAAATAATTTTCATAGAAGGATTGGATGATTACCTTAAAATTCACAGGGATGGTCAGCCGCCGGTGATTGCACGCATGACGATGAAAGCCATGATGGAAAAATTGCCTTCTCCGGATTTTATCAGGGTGCATCGTTCCTATATCATTCCACTGAAACGCATAGAACAAATCCGGAATCGCATGATTGTCATTGGCAATGAGGAAATCCCGTTGGGCAATCGTTATGCCCAAACATTTTACAAAATATCCGGACTATGAAGTTCACCTCTGCATTTGCTTCATTTACCGAATTTGGCTTTTGTTAACAGAACTTCTTTTAGATATTGCTTCCATATATAAATTACCATATTATGGAACGCAAAAAATTTTTAACCCGCAGCCTTGGAATAGCAGGATTGAGTGCAGTTTTAATGGATGCATGCAAGAAAACAGAAGTCAGCAGTAATTCCACGTCTGTAACCACCACAGACGGTGAATGTGTTGTTTCGCCAACCGAAACGGAAGGTCCATTCCCATATACTTCCGACGGTAATACGAAGAGTGAAATTTCCAACCCGCTGGATCGCGTGGATATCAGAATGAATTCTTCAGATGGGGCAATACAAACCGGTTTGCCTCTTTCAATTACCATTACAATCGTAAATGTAAATAATAATTGTGCCCTTGTCCCTGATGTAAGGGTCGATCTCTGGCATTGCAACAGGAACGGCTTCTATAGTGGTTATGGCAATCAGAGCGGGGGATTAAGTGGAACGGCGAATAGTTATCTGGGTGAGAACTGGCTCAGGGGATATCAGCTTACAGATTCAAACGGACAGGCAAAATTTACAACGATATACCCCGGATGGTATCAGGGCCGGGCAACGCATATTCATTTTGAAGCGTATGTAAATAATGTAATGAAAAAAACTACCCAGCTGACTTTCCCGGAAACGATATCCGATGCAGTTCACATAACTTCTCTTTATTCAGCACATGGGACTAATCCAATCCGGAATACCAGTGATAGTGTTTTTGGTGATTCGGCTACCGACCTGGCTAATGAATACTTTACGATGACCGGGGACACAACGAATGGATATGTGGCTACGCATCAGATCGGAATAACACTTTAATATGAATATCATGAGGAATAGCCCGATTATCCAATTGTCGTTTCGTCAGATTATCAGTTCATCCGATGCGGGGGAGTTTGAAAATGCGATCAGACGCGCTTCTTACGATGAATTTTTATTGAAATCGCAGGCATATAATCAGGAAAATAAATTTACCCGGTTTACAGAAATGACCGTTGCGGACGGAAGAGCAAATTCACTACACTATAAATCAGGGTTTGTGATTGAACCCTGGATACTAAAATACAGGTACCAGATTCCTCATTTGAAAGATCACGGCGGTAAATCAATTCCCTTTATCAATTACCAGTTTGAACTCATTGAATCAAGTCTCTCAGATTTTGAACAGCATCAGGTGGCTATTCATTACCAAACGAACCCCTATGCCTGGCTGGCAACCCTGGGAAATGCCATTGTACTGTCTCCGGTAAATTGTAAACAGGATGAGGAGGGATTCGTATCCTGTTTTACATTATCTGTCGGGCTCTCCCTTTCAATCATAAAGATATCAGAGAAGGAAGCTTCAATTTAAATTTTTGGTGACAGGGTATGACAAGGGTATGTTGTTGCGGTTTATCCAGGATATGAAATGCCCAATATTACCTGAAACAGGCATCGGGGGCGGATTGTCAACATGGCGAAAAACCGCATCAAATGCAGTTCCTGCTGACTTACCGAGCCCTTCCATCAGTGTATTAAAATTGCCCTCAAAGTAGCCTGTAAACAATATGGTTCTTTCGGTTAACACGTTGAAACGGATATCATGAATATTACCAATCCGATCCGCTACCTGCAATAATTTCGGCATGCGGTATCGAATTATTTTCAGGAATACCCGTTGGTCTGCGGCTGATTTCATTTGAAACCTTATCGTAAAATGGTTTTGATTTATTTTAATTTGCATTTTGCTTTTTATTAATGAGCAGGATTCCTATCGCCGTCTGAATAAAATGAAATACAATTACCAGCCATAGGGCAGGACCTGTAAATCCCAGTCCCAATGTAGCGTACAGGAGAATGGCGGCGACCGCAAAATTGTAAAACGACATGGATTTTATGGCAAGAAGAGCACTGGAATGCCTTCTGATCAGCCAGCAGAAAATGGCAAGTGAAAAGATGGCGACGCCTGCCACCATCGCCAGCGTCATTTCCAACGATCCATTCGTTTCCGCTTTTAATAATATCAGGATGGTTTTGGACGGAGCAAAAATCAGCGCAAGTCCTGTAATGGCTTCAATAATGGCTGAGTATGTCAGGAATGATTTCATTTAAGTAAATTCAACTAGGAAAGAGAAATTAAGAGCCGACGGTCTGTTTATATTCCCGTGCGATACCGTTGAGATTCCAGCACATTTCCATTAAATGTTTTTTTTATGGTACCCAACGCATGAAAAGCGCCATTCATCAGTTGATATTCCATAGAACTCATAAAATTATTCATTGCGCTTTTATCCGACCAGAGAGAAAAAAAATGGTAGTCCCCTTCTTTGTTCGTATCTATTGACAGAGAGCATTCAAGACAGTCACCGGAGAGTGAATTAAAAGCAAGGCGGAAAGTTTGCTCAAACTCCTTTTTCTTATTGACGGAAATATGTCCCGAAATAACCAGGAAATGATTCATATCCTTTTCTGTCATAACTAATAATGATTTAGTAATAACGATTTTGGTCTCTGATAAAAATCCCCGGTAAAGGAAACGGCATTGAAAAAATAGTCCATGCTGATCATGGACTATTTTTTTGGAAAATCTTATTATACATTTTATCGATGTCGATCATTTCTTATTTGCCTGCTCCCTGGGCGGCCTGAATTTGTGCTTGTCTCGCTGCCATCTCCGCTTTTAAAGCCTCCAGATTAAAACTAGCCCCTTTTTGCATCGGTGGAAATTCCAGGAATGTGGGGACTTCCTTGGCGATCTGTTGCTGAACCAATACAAAACGCCAGAATTCATAGAGGAACCAATTGAAGTATTCGTAAGATCCAAGATTTGCATTGGGCCACATGGTGCGTTCCAATGGATCCAGACGGAGATTTACAAGGATGGGCATATCGGGTTTAATAGTGCTTCCAATCCAGCCGCCTGGCTGATCAATAAACCGATATTTAAAATCATCAACGCGAATAGCCGCTAATGTGCCTTCGGTAAAGTAAAAAATCTCGTGTCTGTTTGATGGACCTTTGCCAGTAATTAACTGAGTTTGATCATACCCATCTAAATGGACCTTGTAAGTTGTGCCGTCTATTACTTTGCCTTTTACTAATTCACTGACAATATTCGGATTGCCTGCTGCCGTAAGGAAGGTAGGAAACCAATCCAGTCCTGAAAAAATTCCATTTTCAACTTTACCGGCTGGAACGTGACCAGGCCAGCGAATAAGAGCGGGAGAACGGAATCCTCCTTCAAACGCAGTTCCTTTTCCCGCAGCGAAAGGAGTTTGACCGCCATCTGGCCAGGTAAAATTTTCAGTGCCGTTATCTGTTGTGAATACTAAGATTGTATTTTCATCCAGGCCATTATCCTTCAGATATTTCATTACTGATCCAACAATATCGTCCAACTGTGCCATACCTGCCTCATGAATTGTCCATCCGTTCTCAGAAGTCCGCATTGCTTCGTATTTAGGTGACAGATGCGTTGTCACATGCATGCGGGTAGGATTCAGCCAAAGGAAAAACGGTTTGTTGTCTGCTTTTGCCTTGTCCAAAAATTTTAGGGAGCTTTCAAGAATTTCGTCATCAACGGTTTCCATGCGTTTAGGGCAGAGAGCGCCTCCGTCTTCAATTTTTTGTTTGCCTACTTTCCCCCAGCGTGGTTGGACGGTAGCGTCATCCGTATTAGTTGCCCAGGAATGAACCATATTTCGGGGTCCTACCTGGTTAAGTAGATTTTGTGGATAACCTGGATGGCAGGGATCCTCCATTGCATCCAGATGATAGAGGTAGCCGAAAAATTCATCAAAGCCATGAACCGTTGGAAGAAATTCGTTAAGATCGCCCAGGTGGTTCTTTCCAAATTGGCCGGTAGCATATCCCATAGATTTGAGAGCCGTGGCAATCGTTACCGCTTGCATCGGAATTCCAATTGGCGAACCAGCCTGGCCAACCGTTGTCATTCCTGTCCGTATCGGTAATTCGCCTGTAATAAAGTTTGCACGACCTGCCGTACAACTTGCTTCCGCATAATAATCGGTAAATCGCATTCCTTCTGATGCGATTTTGTCCAGATTGGGTGTTCTGGTTGCCATTAAGCCCTGGTTATAACAACCCATATTTAACCATCCAATATCATCTCCCATGATGACGACAATATTTGGCTTTTTGGCCTGCGCGTGAACGGGACTGGTGAAGGGAACTAAAAACAATGCTGATAAAATTCTAATGCAATTCATTAGAATTTTTTTTCGATTTGCCATAAGTGAAGTTTTAATTTGATGTATGCAGTTGAATAAGTGCCTTTTTAATGGAGTCTAGCACGGGGTAATGATCGTGGCAGGTTTTTTCAGGGGCCTAACTATTCTAATTTCATGCCCATTAAATAAATCGAGTGTGGAAAGTTAGTATAATCCGCTGAACCTTAAACAAAAGAAAAATATATGCTCATCATTTTTTAAAGGGAATCTGATTTGAGGAAGTTGCTATATCTCGTTTTACTCACGAAATTTCGTTAGAATATTTTGATTAGAAGATTGAGGGTACCGATTTCCTCTAAGTGTTTATCTGTATAAGCTCGCGAACCTCAGTTTTTCTGATGGCCATGATGCCGCCGATGCTTTTGCCAATGAATAGTACGCCAAACCAGCGGTTTTCTTGGCCTCAGTTTAAAGTTCCAGGTTAAAGGGAGAAGGAATGACAGCTTCAGGGGGATGGTGGTAGTAATAACCGGACAAAATTTCAGTTTGCGGCTCTGGTTTGATTGTTGGTTTCTGCATCAAATGCAACAAGAAATAGAACATCCGGATTTTGTAACTCACAGCGACAGGCAATTACTAGATGCTTATTCGACAACAATTACCGGAGTGGTCCGGAATACGGCTCAGGCTGTGGCCCATATTCATGTGATCAAAAAAACCAAACATCCCCGCACAGGCAAGATGGTTGAAACGCCTGGTTCCGGTTCAGGTTTCGTGATTTCCACTGATGGTTATATGGTAACCAATAACCATGTTATCGAAAATGCTCATTCAATCAAAGCTTCTTTTGCCGATGGAATTGAATTAAATGCCAGCCTGATCGGTACTGATCCTTCCACAGATATTGCCGTGTTAAAAGTTTATAAGGAAGATTTGAAACCCTTGCAGTTTGCAGACTCGGACCTCCTTGAAGCCGGTCAGATCGCAATCGCGATCGGAAATCCAATGGGATTACAGCATACGGTTACAGCAGGGGTGGTCAGTGCAACGGGTAGAACACTCAGAGCAAATAACGGACGACTGATTGATGACATTATTCAGACCGATGCAGCATTGAATCCGGGAAATAGCGGAGGACCGCTTGTGAATTCCGAAGGAAAAATAATCGGAGTCAATACTGCCGTGATTGCTGCTGCTCAGGGATTGTGCTTCGCTGTTTCTTCCAACCTGGCAACTTATGTAGCCGGACATCTTATTATGCATGGCAGGGTGAAAAGAGCACATCTGGGTGTAGCTGCACAACCGGTGAATCTGACGGCGCGTATGATCGGCGCAAATCAGTTAAAAACAAAAACCGGAGTATATGTATTTGACAAAACGGCCGATGCAAATGCTCTGAACAATCAATTAAAACTCGGAGATATTATTGTGGAATTTGAAGATAAGCCAGTTGCCACTGTAGACAACCTTCATAAATATTTAAACGAATCGGTCATCGGAAAAAAAACTACAATTGCTGTATTGCGGGAAGGCAGAAAGCAAATCATTTCTGTTGTACCCGGTGAATTGAAATGATCTTGGCAGTTCTATTTTACAAAATTCTTCCCCCTGCACTTCTTTCCGAAATGTCGTTGAAATTCTGTGTCAGAAAATTAGTTTAGGTAAAGTAAAGTTAGAAAGATTCGTTAAATTTAGGAACATTAAAAACGATTGCTATGAACACACAATCTATCTACAGGGTTGGCATTGTTCTATATGCCTTAGTTATCGGCTTCTTCGGAGTCAATCATTTTTTAAACGGAACGGGTTTTCAGAATACCATTCCATCTTTTCTTCCCTATCACATTTTTTGGGTTTACCTGACCGGTGCTGCGCTGATCGCTGCGGCCATATCTTTTTTAACGGGTAAGAAAACCAAACTGGCCGGTTTGTTTTTGTTCGTTTACCTGATCATTATTGTACTGACTATTCATTTACCTGCCGTGATTCGTTCTGAGGGAAATCCGATTGTGAGTATTGCCCTGACTAATCTGGTAAAAGATACCGGACTCGCTGGTGCAGCCCTGATGATCGCTGGTGCAGGTAACCGGATATAACTTCTTCTGTGCGGAGAGTCATGTTATCCGTTGACATTCAAATTTATATAATTTGTAAAACCTAAAGTTCCCTGTTTGGGAATAAACTTCTGAAGCTCAGATTGGCATATACCTTGCAGATATATGGTTAGGATTTTTGATCCTTTTAATCCCGCTATATGAACAAAATAATTCCGCTTATATTGATGCTGACAATATCCAGTCACGTCATCGGTCAGCTGAAAGGTCAGGTTGATAAAAAATCAAAAGAGTTCACTATTAATTCGAATTCCGATCCCAAGGCAGAGTACAAGATTTTTGGTTATCAGTATCCGAATGCTGCTACCAAGCTCATGATTTGTTTTTCCTCTTATACTTACGACGTTACTGAAAACGTAAACAAGTGCCCGTTGGGTGCTTATTTTGATTCTGGCCGGATGAAAGAAGGGGACAGGATCGTTTATCTCGGGAACGTAGGTAGCTTTGGGAAGATGAATTTTCTTTCGGCAAACGGTACAAAAACTCTTTTTTACGTTCCAAAAGCCAGCTTTGTAATCAAGTAAGTTTGAAATGAAGGCCGGCTTTTCTTTTTTAATCTCCACGCAACAATTCCGGACTTCCCCCATCATTCAAATAGTTACGGGGTCTGTCATGATCTTAAATAACGGACATTCCCTGTATCAAAAACGGACATTTCAAAAAAATATGGATTGCAATAAGCTGAGTATTAGCTTTTTGTATTTCGGTATTTTATTAGTGGTAAAGACAAAATAACCAAATGCTCTGTTCGCCCTGAATGTTTAATTCTCTTTTTATGATAAAAAATTATCTCAAGATCGCCTGGCGCAACCTGATGAAATATAAATATATTTCATTCATTAATTTATTCGGGCTGACGGTCGGCCTGACATGCTGCCTGCTCATTGCAACTTATATTGTTAATGAATTAAGCTTTGACAGTTACAATAAGAACGCAGAGAATGTCTATCGCATGACACGCAGCTTTAATAATGCGGAAGGTGTTGTATCCCTTCAGCTGAGCACAGTTTCTCCTCCCTTTGGATATTATCTGCCCACCGATTTTCCGGAAATAAAAAAAATGACCAGGCTGATTGATAATGGCACCACACCTTTAAAATACAAGGACAAACTGATCAACGAATCCGATGTATATTTTGCCGATGAAAATTTATTTGATGTTTTTACTCTCGAGGTATTAAAAGGAGATCCGAAAACAGCTTTAAGAGAACCGTTTTCAGTCATGCTAAGTGAGGAAGCAGCGAGAAAATATTTTGGCAGTGAAGATCCAATGAATAAAGTACTTCGGGCAAACAACCAGTTTGATATAAAAGTTGCCGGCGTTTACAAGGGATTTCCGGCAAATTCGCATATGCATCCGGGTATATTGGTTTCTTTCATAACGCTGAATGATCCGAAGGTTTATGGAGCGGAAAACATGCGGACCAACTGGGGTAATAACTCCTTCTTTACTTTTTTGCAGTTGCCGGATCATTATGATCCGAATAAAATGATAGCACGCTTTCCGGCATTTGTGGACCGCCGCATGGATCATAAAGATTATAACGGCGACCTGCCCTCAAAATATACCAAACTCGGATTGCAAAAACTCACTGATATTCATTTACGCTCGCATACGGACTATGAAGCAGAATCCAACGGAGATATCAGCCGTGTGTATATTTTTTCAATCATCGCATTATTCATTCTACTGATTGCCTGTATCAACTACATGAATTTGTCCACGGCAAGATCTGCATTAAGAGCCAGGGAAATTGGTATCAGAAAAGTGATCGGAGCACGAAAAAAAGAATTGATTTTTCAATTTCTCAGCGAATCGGTATTGGTATCATGGGCGGCAATCATTATTTCTTTTATCTTATTATATTTTTCTCTGCCCTGGCTGAACATTATTTCAAAACAGGAACTTTCGGTTAGTGTTTTGTTCCGGTGGCAGATCATGGTTCCCATTTTTTTGACACCCTTTATGGTTGGCATTTTATCCGGTCTTTATCCGGCTCTCTTTATGTCCTCTTTCCAGCCGGTAAAAACGTTAAAGGGATTATTCAAAGTGGGCAATGGTAATATTTCATTCAGAAAGTTTCTGGTGGTAGCGCAGTTTTCCATATCCATCATACTGATCATCACAACGATCATTGTATTTCAACAGTTGCGTTTTATGGAGCGGACCTCGCTGGGGTACGACAAAGAGCATATCATAACTATCCCGTACAATAATTTTCTCAATACAACTTACGAAGCATTCAGGAATGACCTGATTCAAAATTCGGATATCAGGGAAGTTGCCCGTTCATCGCGTATCCCAACCGGCCGGTTGCTGGACGCCATGGGTGCTTCTGTCAGTATAGGAGATTCCCTTCGCCCGGTTACAGCCAATATAAAATATCTGGCATCGGATTACGATTTCATACCTGCATACGGCGTGCATATCGTGGCCGGACGAAATTTCTCACGAGCCTTTGGAAGGGATACTTCTAATTTTATATTGAATGAATCGGCTGTTGCCGCTATCGGCTGGAAATCTCCCCAGGAAGCAATCGGTAAAGATTTCAAATACGGATTTTTAAAGGGCAAAGTGATTGGTGTAATGAGGGATTTTCATTTTGAATCTCTGCGTCAAAAAATAGTTCCACTGGTTTTAATCAATCCCGCAACAACCGCGGACCAGTCCTTTTTTAATAGCTTGTCATTAAAAGTGAGTGGTCACAATATTACCGGTACACTGGCATATGTTGAAAAAACCTGGCGTAAGTATTTGCCTGAGCTGCCATATCAGTATACATTCCTGGATGAGAATTTTGCAAATCTCTATGAGTCAGAACAAAGACAGGGAACATTATTTACGGTCTTTGCCTGCATCGCAATTTTTATAGCCTGTCTGGGATTGTTTGGGCTTTCGGCATTCGCAATAATACAACGTCTGAAAGAAATCGGTGTTCGCAGAGTATTGGGTGCCCGGGTGGACAGTATTGTTACTTTATTATCCAAAGACTTTTTAAGACTGGTTTTGATAGCAGCGATCATCGCATTTCCGGTCGCATGGTATGTTATGTCGCATTGGCTACAGGACTTTGCTTACAGGACTGATATTCACTGGTGGGTATTTGTAATAGCCGCCATCCTTGCTTCCGTTGTTGCCATGGGCACGGTTAGCTACCACGCCATTAAAGCTGCAATTGCAAATCCGGTTAAAAGCCTGCGCTCTGAATAAATTCAGCTTAAAACAGCAGACCTCAGGCCGTTACAACTTTTAGAAAATAAAAGGGCAGAATAATTTCTGCCCTTTGGTTTTTATTCCTATTTGTTTCCCGTCCTAACTTCTTCTACATAAGCCGGAAGATATTAAGAACATTATGAATTGTGAAAGGAGAGCAGTGATTGTTGATCAGGTAATAAGTAGATCTTTTGGCAGATATTTCAGGGCCAAAAAGCGGGTTTCACTGTTGAGCCACCGTGAATCCGGCAGTCTACGCATATATTACTTGAAAATAAGTAAACGGTAGAATGATTCGAGTCCAGACCCTGCCCAATCATACTGTAACCATAGGGCCCACCCGGTGGAAGAAAATATTGGGCTATAACTTCTGGATAAACACCATATTCAATACAAAGATCCGGGATATCATAATAAGGATAGTAATTCCATTTCGTGATCTCGTTTTTATTTATAAAGACCCTTCTTTTCTGTACAGATGAAAAACTGATAAAACCGATACATTTTACCGCGGGATTATTTACACATTGCATGTTACCCAGTTCTGTAAAAGGTTGAAGATCGAAGAGGGTTCCCAATTGTTCGGTATTTTTTTTCAGGTTTGTCCAGAAATTAAAAGCTTCAGCGGATATAGCATATTGTTTTATCAGGTCGCTATATTCGGCTGACAATTTTTCTGTTCCCGTAGCTATATCGATCACTTTATATTTATAAACAATATCGCTGGATAAACGGGTGGTATTCGTCACCTCAATATTTGGTAAAAGTTTTGTCTGATAGCATCTGAAAATCTGCCTGGTCAGATTTCTTTCAATAATATTATTTTCGTCTACATATTCCAGGAAAGAGTTATAGGCTGAGTGATATTCCCAGGATTCCACATTTTCCCAGCGATAATACCGGGTTTGATTGGCCGGATCATGTGTGTCCAGGTATATCTGTACACCGGAAGAATCCTGGATCCAATAAACAGAATCTATGAAAGGACTCGTCAATACTTTACTCAATTCAGAATGAAATTCATTACCGTCACCGGTGTTTATCTTTAATTGGTATCGCTCTGTTGAATTTAACGAAAGCTGATCAGTGGCATACTGTCCGTTTCCCATTTCTCTGAGGGGATAGGCTTCGCCGGATTCACCCAGGACGGAAACATTTGCACCCAATTCTTTTATTGTTGCAGCTGAGTCGGTAAGGGACTTTGTTCTGGAAAGTGTTATATTAGTTGAATCATTTCCATTGATAATAATTCCGTCAATTACTAATATGAATGGATTGTTTTTGACGGAGGGCGGGTTATACACTTCCTTGCAGTGCAATGCGATGATACTCAGGATTGAAATACACATTAAATATTTCAAATTCCTCATAAGGGCTGCATTTTAATATGCTTTTTCAGGCAAATTAGAGGGCTAAGCTACTAAATGCCGGCACATCTGATGAATTCACCGCATTCAGCAGATTTCAACCGGCCGTAATTGTTCAGATCGCAACCTTTTTATCGTAAATTACGTAATACTAACCTGTTCAGCTCACCTCGTATTCTTTTCTTCGGAAGTCGACACTTTTATGTTTAACTGTAACAATACCTTGTTTGATGAAGTGCAGGCTGAGTATTTTATTTCTGCTTATTTGCCTTAGGTCATTCTCCCAAACGCAAACCTGCCCGGTCAATATCAATTTTGCCAGCGGCGACCTCACCCATTGGTATGCCTACACCGGTAATAACGCAGATGGAAATGGTGAGGGAGCAATAATGAAAAGATATGATTCCAGTAATACTCAGCCGGATGGAACCAGGGGCGCATTTTTTTTAACTGAATATGGCCTGCCTTCTAAACCGGGCATTCAGGTAATTACGTCGAAGACCAATGATATGTTCGGAGGTTTTCCAACGATCCCCACTATAAACGGCTACAATTATAATTATTCAATTCTCCTGGGTTCAACTGCTATTACACGGGGAACCAGCAACAACGGGACGGCGGCCGGCGGGTATATCCGCGGAGTCAGTTATGGTATACACGTACCTGCGGGCCCCGCTACAGAGCCCTATACAATGACCTATGCCTATGCCATGGTATTGGAAAACGGAACTCATGTTTCCAGCCAGCAACCTTATATATCCGTCACGCTGAAAACACCAGCCGGTATAATAACCTGCGCATCGCCCAATTATTTGCTCCCTACTTTCGGTAATGTAACGCAGGGTGGAAGAGGCGCCACTCTGGATAGTGCCACAGCCATACATAATGGGTTTAAAGTAAGCGGTATACATTCCCCGAATCAGAATCCTGACCCGAATACCGGAGGAACATATCTGCAGGATGTTTGGACAAAGGGGTGGACAGAAGTCACTTATGATCTTTCACCTTATCGCGGGCAGGATGTCAGCCTTACGTTCGAGGCGGACAATTGCGTTCCGGGAGGACATTTTGCTTATGGATATATTGCCATACGGAACAATTGCGCCGGTTTACTGATCAGCGGAGATTCTCTGGTATGCAACAATACGGTGGTCACTTATTCGGTACCGACACTGGCAGGCGCCACTTACAACTGGACCATACCCAGTGACTGGACTTTGCTTTCCAGTGATACCAGTAATATCATTCAGGTTAAATCCACCATTAACGGAGGATCTGTTACTGTCCGGGAAAAAAACAGTTGTGCCGACCTCCCGGATACAATTCAGATCAAAGCCCTCCCTTCACCCGAGGGTGGAACCCTGGATGGATCTGCCGTTGTTTGCGCGGGTGAAAACAGCAGCACCTTAAACCTGCTGAATTACTCAGGTGTCATTAAAAACTGGCTTGCGTCAACTGATGGCAATACCTGGAGAGTCATTCAGAATAATACTCCCCAGTACACCGCGGAAAATCTGGGAGATTCAACGTATTACAGAGTAGAAGTGGGTAAAGGGGATGTTTGTCCATCAGATTCAAGCACCCCCGCACTCGTTGCGGTCGATCAGAAAACTGTAGGCGGGCTGATTTCACCCCTGGAGTCTACCTTATGTCTCGGTCAGACTGCGGGAGAACTTCTAACCCTGTCAGGAAATACCGGTTCGATATTAAACTGGCAATATTCCACAGATGGAACTAACTGGTCTGACTTGCTGCCGGCTGAGAATACTCCGGCCAAAATAGTGGAAGGCATCACGGTTTCAACCCAATACCGGTTGATTGACAAAAATGGGGTTTGCCCTGCTGATACCAGTTCAATAGCCAGTATTCATTTTGATCCCGTTCCTTTTCCTAAGGCAACTGCTTATCCGTCGGATACAACAATTTGTTACGGAACCAGTGCATCGCTTGATGCCAATATTCAAACCGGGACCAGTTATACCTGGGAGCCCGTTTCAGTTGGAAACAGCAATATTGGTCAAACTCCTTTTGATTTGATTAACCAGGTGACTCCGTCAAGCACCACAGAATATATTTTACGCGTGATCAATAACGGATGCCCTAATCCATTGCTCGATTCATTTCACGTTGCAGTACTTGCACCTGTGACCGTTGATGCCGGAAGGGATACTTCAGTCGTTGCAGGACAACCTTTGCAGTTTCAAGCATATTCGAGTGATCCGGGCCCGGATACATTTTCCTGGTTGCCCACCATCCAGCTCAATAATCCTTCTATTGCGGATCCGCAGGCAATCTATACGCCGGAAGATAACATCATAAAGTACACCGTTAAAGCCACAACTCCATTCGGATGTTCGGGTGAAGGATTTATTACGGTGAAGATTTTCAAAACAAAACCCGACATATTTGTACCGAACGCGTTTTCTCCAGGCCTGGCTGTCAATTCTATATTTCGGCCGATACCCGTTGGTATAACTTCGCTTCGCTATTTCAGGGTTTATAACAGGATTGGTCAGCTGGTTTATCATACATCATCTATTGGAAGTGGCTGGGATGGAATGCTGAACGGCACACCTCAGGGCGCTGGTGGTTATGTATGGATGGTTCAGGGAACAGATTACACCGGTAATATCGTAACAAGGAGTGGAACCATGGTTTTGGTAAGATGACTCTTTAATCAATTCGGCAACGGCACATTTCAACCAGGATTTTTCAAAATACGTCTGGGCGAAAAAGGACAGCAATTATTGGATGGACTATTCAGTTTTTGCCATTGATATAAGTTGCCCTGTTTTGGTTATTGCCGGAAAGAAAGATTTTGCAGTTGGTCCGGATAGTTACAAATCCTGGAAATTTAAAAATATGAAACTGCTGTTATACGAAGTAGCACATGTCTCTTTTCAGGAAGAACCGGTATGGTTTACAGATGGGGTCTTTCAATTTCTGCAAAAATGAATTTATTATTGGAATAGATCACCCGACCGGTATTTCATTAAAATTCCCTTTACCGGTAAAAACATTGATTCGCCGGTTATTCACCGACCTTCGCCGCCGGTTTATTTTCAATTAAAGTACGAGACCTTATCTTAGCGCCCGTTCGGTTGAAATAAATATTTATGAATAATATGAACGAGGCTGTATTGGAGGTTACGGGACTTAATATCTTTTATGGCAATTTTCAGGCTGTCAAAGAGGTCAGTTTCTCAGTAAATGCCGGAGAAATATTCGGATTACTCGGTCCCAATGGTGCCGGTAAAACATCTACCCTGAGCGCAGTAGAAGGGTTGTTGATGCCGGCATCCGGCAAGATCCTGGTTGGTGGATATGATAATGCCAAAAACCCACGCAATGCAAGAGCCAACATGGGAGTGCAGTTGCAGGCAACGAGTTTCCAACCAGAACTGACGGTGACAGAAATTATCAGACTGTATGGCGGAATATATGGCGTAACACTTACAGAAGAAAATCTGCAGGAAGTTCTTTTGTCCATCAAACTGCAAAACGATGGTGGCAAAAGATTCGGACAATTGTCAGGCGGCCAGCAGCAACGTGTTTCACTTGTAATCGCCATGATTCATCAGCCCCCGCTGGTATTACTGGATGAACCTACGACTGGCCTTGATCCGCAGTCGCGGCGCCAGCTTTGGGAACGAATGGAATATTTGCGGGGTAAAGGACATGGTATTTTACTAACAACACATTCTATGGAAGAAGCTGAATCGGTATGTGACCGCATAGCTATCATCGATCATGGTCAGATTGTGGCCACCGATGTGCCAGCGAGACTGATCGAGAAAAATCGTGACCGTCCGGAAGTCATTAAGGCTTCCCGCCGTGGAAAAATCACACTTGAAGATGTATTTATCGGCCTGACCGGCCAGGAAATCCGGTCATAAAAATTTTATATGACATCCATTACAATTCCTTCCAACAAAACGGTTATGACATCGTTGCTTCGGGCAGATTTCACTACCCAGTGGCGTAACCGGAAATCATTTATTCTCATCCTGATAGTGCCTGTCATCATACTGATGTCATGGAAAGGCCTGGTGGACAAACTGGGCGGGGCATTTGTGCTGGCTAACTGCATCACGGTCGGGCTAACCGCTATCGGACTAATGGGTTATTCCAACTCGGTTGCGCGTGACCGTGAGAAGGGTATATTCCAGCGCCTGCGAGTGGCGCCAGTGGCCCCGGGTGCGATTATGATCAGCCGGCTTTGTGTTCAGCTGGCCATGATTTTACTGATGACCACCGCCGTTTTTATTGGTGGCAATTATTTTGACAAAATCACGCTGTCAGCATCGGGCTATTTAATGGGATACATTTCGGCATTTATCGGAGGTGCCGTGTACCTTGGCCTCGGACAAATGGTTGTCGGTCTGATCAAAAATGCCGAAACTGTTCATTCAACCAGTCGCCTGATTTATTTTATATTTATTATGGTTGGCATGTTCGGCGAATTAGGCGTATTGGGAAAACAAATCGGCGAACTGGTAAAATATTCTCCCTATGGTACGGTAAAACATATCCTGGCCTCCAGTTTCCAACCAGCGACATGGGATCAATCTTCATTCATTGCTTTATTGTTCACGATTTGTTATGCTGTTGTCTTTTCCATACTCGGCATCAGATGGTTCCGTTGGAATGCTGCTAAATGATGAATACACCGGTCCCTGATTAATCATGTCCAGATCGAAACCAGTTTGCCGAGCTGACCGGCAGTTTGCCGCAGATTCTCTGCCGTATGCTGCATGGCAGTTTTTAAATCTTCTGTCGGGTCTCCGATTGCCAGCAAGACATCAAAATAGCGGTTCAGTTTTAAATTCGATTCCTGTGGAATCTTTCCGGCCAGGCCGATAACCGGAATATTTTTTTTCTTTGCTCTCCGGGCAACACCGAAGGGTCCTTTACCCTCCATTGTCTGAATGTCGATGCTTCCCTCACCGGTAATCAATAAATCAGTTTTCTTCAGGGCCTCATCAAAACGGGTGAGGTCAAGGAAATAATCTATTCCCTCCATGAGTTTCGCATTTAAAAAAACTTTTAACCCGGCGGAAATTCCACCTGCCGCTCCTCCGTGATATATAGTATTCATATCTTCTCCCGTCTGCTGAAATGAGACTTTCCTGAATCTTTTCAGTGCTTTTTCCAAAACAACTACATCCTTCTGTGAAGCGCCTTTTTGAGGACCAAAGACTGCAGCAGCTCCGTTTTTTCCCAACAGACGATTATTGACATCGCAAAGCAAAACCAATTCGGCGTCAAAAATTCTTTTGTCAACTCCCGATAAATCGATTGTATCAAGATGTACCAGGTTTTCGGGCAGACCCATCAGTTCTTTACCCGTCCGATCGAGAAAATGTACACCGAGAGCTTGCAGGGCGCCAGATCCGCCGTCTACTGTTGCACTTCCTCCGATTCCCAGGATAATTTTACAGGCTCCCTGATTCATCGCAAACCGGATGAGTTCGCCGGTGCCAAAAGAGGAAGCGTGTAATACATCCAGTTCCTGATGATGTAATAGTTTTAAGCCGGATATATCAGCCATTTCTATAACGGCCGTTTTCCCTTCGTCTATAAAACCAATAGATGTTTTAATCTTTCTTCCCAATGGGTCCTTCGCCAATACCTGTTGAAAAACTCCGTTTTGATTTTTTATAATCAATGATGCCGTGCCATCTCCGCCATCGCCAATTGGAAAACACTGAACAGTGCAGGGAAGACCGCTTTGCAGCAATCCTTCAGAAATAGCTTCTGCCGCTCCCGCAGCAGAGAGACTGTTCTTAAAAGCGTTGGGCGCAATGAGAATATGCATCTGTTTTATACGGAATAAAGGTAACTGGTAACTTAATAAATTGGATTTGCATAAATTTGGTGAAAGAAAATAATAATTAATCATGATCGCATTTTTGGGGACAGGTCTTTTGGGAGCCAATTTTACCCGGGCACTTTTAAAGAAAGGAGAAAAAGTAAATGTTTGGAACAGGTCATCGGAGAAGGCAAAAGCTTTGGAAGCTTATGGAGCCAAATCCTTTGATGAAGTAACTGAGGCCGTCAAATCTGCAAACCGCATTCATCTGACACTTTCTGATGACAAATCTGTTGACGAAGTTTTAGAAAAAGCATTCGCCAGCTTTGAACCTGGCGCGATTATCATCGATCATACGACTACATCTTCTCCTGGCGCAGCAAAACGGTCAGTATACTGGAAAAAGAAAGGATTTCATTACATACATGCACCAGTTTTCATGGGACCTCCAAATGCCCTTGACGGTACAGGAGTGATGCTCGTTTCCGGTGATCAGCAGGTGATTAAAATTTTGGAACCGGAGTTATCCAGGATGACGGGTAAGCTGTGGAACCTGGGCGAGCAGCCCGAAAAAGCTGCTTCCATTAAATTACTGGGAAACCTTTTTCATATTAGCCTGACCGGAGGCATCGCCGACGTCCTCACTCTGGCGGATTCACTGAATATCCCTGTTTCAGATATCTCAACACTGATAGAAGCACTCAATCCGGGTGTGGTTGCACAGGGAAGAATAAAAAAGATAACCAGCAATACGTTTGATCAGCCGTCCTGGGAATTGAGTATGGCCCGCAAAGATGCGCGGTTAATGATGGAGCAGGCGAATTCAACACACAAAACCCTGATGATTATTCCTGCTGTCGCCAAAAAAATGGATGCCTGGCTGGAAAAAGGCCACGCAAAAGACGACTGGACAATTATTTCAAAGAATCCGGATTAATTCTTCCGTTGCTTATTTAATTATATCAGTTTCCAATGAAGTGTAACTTGTTTCTTCAAGTATAAATATTGCGTTTCCGTTTCGCACCGGAATTGGCTTACCTTCTTCCATTGATCGTTTTTTATTCGTAACAAAAACCCTTAAAGACTTTATATTTTGAGGCAGGCCTCTCAGGTTAACCTTGCGGCTGGCGCCATTATTCACCATCTGAATGGAATAAATTCCTTTTGCGTTATCTCCCAACGCGGCAGAGGTAATATTAATTGAGCCGGACCGGATTGCAATGGCCTTTAGTCCCTTTGGAATGGAAGAAAGCTGCTTAAGATTCCAAAAACGCTGGGTTGGACGAAGTGGTCCTTCCCCGCCATAAACGCCTCCGCCCGCAAGAGGTGAATAATCTGAAGTTAGTTGCCATTGCAGAATGGATTCCGGCTGACAAATCGCAAGCAGGCGGGTATAAAGATTAATTTCTTTCAAAGCATATGTCTGCTCTTCAAAAATGGCAGGATAGGCCCAGGCTGCTGCGTCAATACTTCCTTCAGCGACCAATAAGGGAAGATTCATTTTAGTGGCTGCATCTGACCATTTTTGGAGTGTGGCTGAATCCCAACCCCGCCATGAATGAAAGGAAATGGCACCGATATATGGATGTGTAGCTGAATCATGCATAGCAACATCAATAAACGCATAGGTGGTTGCATCTGAATTATCACCCAATAATAATTTTGTTTTCAATCCCCTTGAAACGAAATAAGCCCCCAGGCCTTTAATCAATTCCGCATGTTCTTCTCCGGTTTGCCGGATGTTGATACCGAGATCTGATTCATTGAATGAGAAATCTGATATCTCCACGCCATATTCGGTTTTCAAATATTCGATATAATCTGTAATTGATTTATATATTTCATTCGTTTTAGAATGATCCAATGGATTGCCCCAAACGCCATCTGGTCCAGGTCTGAATTTTGGCTTTCCGATTATAGCCCAGGCAGGTGGTGCCCATGCGGTCAGTATTACAGGCATGCCCATCTTATATAGTTTTTGGACCATTTCCATTGATTTTTGAACATGGAGATTCATTCTACCTGCTTTTGCTTCCGTTATAGGATCGGAATGGATTTCCGGCTGCCACAGACTCCAGGGCATCTCCACACGCCCCCAGGCAACCCGCAGGTTCTTCAGGCAATAGTCGATTACTTCCGGGTCAACTCTCGGATTTTGCAAGCGGAAATTGCCCCCTAATCCGTCAAAAGCCCTTCCCTCCATGGTGGTATTCAAAATAATATTCACCTGTTTTCTGTCGATGGATCCGGATGCAAACAAAGTGAATGATTTAGAGATTGTTTCTGTGTTCTTCAGAATTCCCAAATGCAGAGGAATAAATACCCGTATGACCCGGGTATTGCTATCAGTCAGATTTTTAATTACAATCCGGGTTGCTTCTTTGAAAACCAATTTTAACTGACGGTTTTGACTTGTGATCCGAACAGATTTGGCCGGGTATTCAAGGTATTTATCCAAAACTGCAGTTGGCAGGTTTAAACCGGCGGCTTTTAAATGATCGAGTTGAATACTGCCAGCCGAATAATCTGCCATGGGAAGAATGATACTATAATAGATTCCATCGGCAGTCATTTCAGCCTTGGGAGTCAGTTGAATACTTATATCAGCTCCTCCTTTTCCGGTATCTGCCACTGTTTCTGTAAAATAAAGACTATCGATATTGGATGTAATAATTTGTTCATTTTCCTTTCTTGAATACCTGGGTCTCTGTCGCTCCTTTGCAGTAGAACGTATTTGTGACCATTTGTCCTGCACGATGGAGATATTGGTTTCAAAATCCATTAATTGCCCGTCGATTCGTATCCCGGTAATATTACCCCATGGCTCTACTTCGGTCTGGCTGAATAAGGAAAGAGATGTAAACAAGAGAAACATCAGGGATAAACTGGCTTTGAAAATGTATTTTTTCATTTTGATTTTCCTGAAAAGAATAAAATTCCGATCGAGGTGCTAATATAACGACTGAACTATACGGGTTGATAATGCAATTTCATGATTTTCGCAGGAAATTACCCTGATCTTGCCGGTATGAGATAAGCAGCAGGGTAAAAACGAATATCACATTTTTTTCCTGGGCATGCAACATTTCAGAATTAGTTGCGTCTCATTATTATGAGACAATTCGCTTCAGAAAGGCTTTGGGTTTTAATATCCCGAAAGCTGGATAATCATTTATCCATAAGTGAGGAAGACGAACTGACCAGTTTATCGGCGGCGAGCGGAGATTTTACCACGGTGATCCAGGCATTAAACCATTGTAATGAACCTGTTATTTCTCAAAACGAAGGTCGGAACGCCCATGCCAGGCATATCGCACGCAAATCATTATTTATATCAGTTATGAAAGAAATTGTAAAGAGCTTAGAAAAAGCCGTTACCGATTTTTTAAAAACGGATTTACTGAACAGAGACTGGAGTTATAAGGCCGGACCAGGTAAGTGGTCGAAAAAAGAAATTATTGGTCACCTCATCGACAGTGCTCAGATTAATTTACAGCGATTTATCAGATCAACCTACAGTGAGAATTTTTCGCTGACCTATGATCAGGCGGAATGGGTTGATGCACAACATTACATTTCTGCCGATATCAATGAACTGCTGGAACTCTGGCGCTTACTGAACCGGCAGATCATGCGAGTTTTAGAGAATTATCCGCCCGACAGACTAAAAGTCAAGTGCGACACCGGGAAAACGGCAATATGTTTTCATACGATAGAGCATCTGGCACAGGATTACGTAAACCATCTGAATCATCATTTGAAAGCTATCGAATTATTATAACCTGGGCATTACTTATAGTGATTCTTAATCCAATCACTCAGAGGTTGTGCCAGGGCTTCACGTGCGGGCATAACCCATTTACCCATATAAATGGAAATATTCATCGCCGGACTGCCCGGAATGCGCACAACGAAAGCGTTTGGCATGCCAAACGCAGGAACTTTTCCAGAAGGGGTTAAAGTTCCGGTAAAGGTTTGACCTGCTGCTTCAACTGAAAATGGAATAGATTCGCTATTGTTATTAGTAGGCTTTCTGTAATTATCCGCCATAAAACAAAAATAAGCAATGAACCGCACGAATCAGTGCGTACATCATTTATGAAATTATTATGTGCCGAATCGCACGTGATTGCAAATTTGTAGAGCTTGATACCAGAATCCCGGAACAGGAATTGATTTTCCAAATTATACCATCTTTTCGTCCGTAGGAAACGGTCGCTCGTAGGTAAATTCATTTGCTAAGGCTTTTTTCACGATTTTTATCTTGTTATTAAAAGGATAAGTCTCCATATTATTTTTTGGCTGGTTTACCTGTTACAGGATATTCTTTTGCAGTATACCTGGAATATGAATGATTTATCCTTGGATAATCAGTTCTGGCGAGCCTTCGGAACAGCGTTCATCGTACTACCCTCTAAATTAATAGTCGTTTATTTTTTTATTTACAAGGTCCTGCCGAAACTGGGCAATGTGAAGAAAAATTTATTTTGGTTTATTGCGCGGGCAACAGCGGTTTTACTTGCCGGGCTTTTTTTATTTCGATTGCTGGGTATTTATTTTGTCGCCCCTTACATGTATAACAATCATGCGCCTAATAATTTCTTTTATATCCGTGATATTTTGGTTGCGCTTCTCCAGATTGGATATGTCACGGCGATTGCCAGCGCTGTTAAATTTGCGCGGATGCGCCAAGCTGCAATGGAAAGGGATAAAATACTGATAAAGGAAAAGCTGGAAACCGAACTGAAATTTTTACGGAACCAGACCAATCCGCATTTCCTGATGAATACACTGAATAATATTTACGCGCTGGCGCGCAAGAAATCTGACGAAGCTCCGGAGGCTATTCTAAAATTATCTGACCTGCTTCAATTCATCCTTTATAAATCAACAAGCCCTTTTATTTCCCTGGCCGAAGAAGTGGAAATTATTGAGCATTATCTGAAATTGGAGCAATTAAGGTATACCAACCGGCTGAATATTTGTTTTAAGAAGAACATTGACCAGGGTTCATATCAGATCAGTCCGCTGCTTTTATTGCCCTTTGTCGAAAATTCATTTAAACACGGGATCAGCGAAACAAGGTTCGAAACGTTTATTCATATTAAACTGGAAGTGAAAAAAGGTAAACTGAATTTCGATATTGAAAATTCCAAAGAACGGGTTGAGATTGTAAAAGAGAAAAGTAAAATCGGTCTTTGTAATGTACAAAGACAGCTGGAATTAACTTATAAGGATTTTAACCTGGATGTCAAAGACGAGGAAGATACATTTAAAGTTCAATTGGCGATCGACCTATACCATCATGTCGAATTTTAGTGGCCATGAATTAATTTATTATCGGGCCTTCCAGAACAGACAGCACAAATTCCTTGTAAGTTCTGCCAATAGGAATCTGGATGCCGTTGATTTCAACTTCAGTAGCTGAAAATGCGGTTATCCTTTCTTTTGAGACAATAAAAGACCGGTGAACGCGAATGAAATTATTATTTGCAAACAGGTCTTCTACTTCATTTAATGCAAATTTTGTAAGAATAGTTGTGCCCTGCGCCGTTATACGTACATATTCCCGCAATGATTCGATATAGAATATTTCGTCCAGATAAATTTTTACCTTCTTCTTGGCGACATTGAAAAAAAGGAATTTACGTTCCGGGACCGGAATGCTTTGTGATACGGATTGTATCGGCGGCTGTTGGTTCAGTTTATTTACAGCTTTCAGAAAACGCGTGAATCGAATTGGTTTTAGAAGATAATCTGTGACGTTGCCATCAAAGGCCTGGAGGGCGTATTCCTGGTAAGCTGATGTGATAATGACTCTGGGTGGATATTTCAGGGATTCGAGAAAATCAATTCCTTTTAATTTCGGCAGGTGAATATCCAGAAAAATAAGATCGATTTTATTTTGTTGCAAAACTTCCATGGCATGGATCGCATCCCCGCACACATATTTCAATTCCAGAAATGGTATCTGGCTGATATAATCTGTCAATATTTCCACAGCCAGCGGCTCATCTTCAACTATTATACAGGTGTATTTAAGCATCCCGGGTATTAAGTTCTATAAATTTCAGAAAAAAAAGCCAATTACTGAAAATGTCAACCAACAACCATTTGAATGGTATCAAAGCACTGTAACTCCGAATGAATAGCTTTAGTTACAATTCCCAGATACGCAATCCAATTATTTGTGGTTATATAGTAGACCGTCATTTAGCGGTACTCGTTCGGCATAAGAAGCTTTCCTCCCCACGAACAAATGAATTATTCAGTTGAATGGATAAAAAAATGAATCTCTGCTATCGATAGATGGATTCCTGCAGAATCCGGGTTATTAGTTAACGAGTAAAATAATTTTGGGAATTAATTCCTGTAGAATTTTTGATGTATAAGACAATTCACTTTTGGTTTAACGGCCCGGATTTCTATCCGGGCTTCTTCTTTTAACTCCCAAATTCCGTTTTGGACAAACGGCCACTCTATTCCAGTTTGTATCCCTGACGGGCCAGTAATTTCCAATTGGCACCCTCTTTTTTCCAAATCATCAAAATGCCGATTTTTATATTCAGGGGAGCTCCATTTTTGCTGCCCTTTATTGAACAGATATTACGCACGATGGCATTATTGTCCGCCAGGATTATGTTCTGGTCGGCATTGTCAATCTGGAAAAATTTAGTGGGTCCGGACAAAATATCTTTCACAAACTCTGTTTGATTCTCTACGAGACCTGTAGAATGACCGTAACTTAATTCGTTCGCGGTTAATTTTACCAACATAGAGCTGTCCTGTGAAATAATTGCTTTAGTCAGGGCCTCAATGGATGACTCAATATCCTTCTTTCCCGACTGTGCGTTTAACTTCATACCAGTCAGGAAACAGAGCATGATCAGAAAAATTCGGTTATTCATTTTTTAAAAAGTTTAATGTATAGTGAAAGGGATTACTGAAGATAAAGAGGAATCATCGATTCCGGCGATGGAACGCGGAAACTCAGGTCAATTCCTCAAATTGTCCCGTTTGCCTGTTTTTTCTCACATTGTCCCAATTAAAATAACGGCCATTCATGACTACATAAACGCCTGCCGGTAAAGATTGAACAAATGCCAGTGCGCATCCCAGATTAAAGAAGCCATCCGAGCTGCCGAACTTGTAGGGTATCATCGCACCGGTTAACACGATCGTTTTACCAGGAACTTTTTCCGCCAGCACAGCAGCCGTTACCGACATCGTATCTGTTCCATGGGTGATAATGATTTTGTCTTCCTTTACAGAGTTGCACTGGCTGGCTATCAGCATCCGGTCTCCCGCAGTCATATCAAGACTATCAATCATCATGATTGTCTCGACTGCAACTTCCGGTGTGACCCGGCTTCTCGTAATCATTTCCGGTAAATGGGTTTCTTTGAAGAATAACTGCCCGGTTATCTCATTATATTCCTTATCGAAAGTTCCACCGGTTACGAAGATGCGAATGGCCATAAAATTGAATTGGAAGCAAATCTAAGATGAAGTTAAATTCTTTAATTAAAAAACCCCTCTGACAGAGGGGTTAAACCGATTAGTTGCGATTAACCATAAACCTTATCCTGGAGACGATGTCGTACTAATCTCTTGTCTTTTCAAACTGTTGGTGCAGGTTCCACTCCCAGGTTTTTCCGTTGTCGGTTGAAGATTTGAGCGTCAGGTGAATACTCATGTGGGTGATTTTGAAAGAAAATTATTATTGGTATCAGACTGGTAAGTTAAATGAAACCAAAATGCATGAGAGTCGTTTCGATATTAGTGGTTATATGCAGGGTTGAACGCTGCGGTTGTCTTTAATTTATGTTTTATTTATTAAATATATTCAGTCTGTCCGTACATTTAGAATAAATAAAGAGTTGTATTTTTTCTATTCATATCAAATATAAATAACTAAATAAGGATATGCTACATCAAAATTCACGTCGTCGGTTTATAAAAAACAGTATGCTTGCTTCTGCGGGTTTTTATATTATACCACGCCATGTAATGGGCAGGGGTTTTATTGCACCGAGCGATAAGCTGACCATAGCGGGCATCGGAGTTGGCGGAAAAGGCGCCGATGATATAGACCATTTTGCCAAGAGCGGAAAAGCCAATATCGCTTTTTTATGTGACGTGGATGATGTGACCGCTGCAGACACCCGGAAAAAATTTCCGCAGGCCAAATATTATAAGGATTATCGGGTAATGCTTTCCAGTGAAGCGAAAAGTATTGATGCCGTTTCTGTCTCAACACCGGATCATATGCATGCTGTTGCCGCGATGGCTGCCATGCAACTTCATAAGCATGTATATGTTCAAAAGCCATTGACTCACGATATTTATGAAGCGCGAATGCTTACGGAAGCTGCACATCGATACAAAGTGGTTACGCAAATGGGAAACCAGGGCGCTTCAGGAGATGGCGTAAGGCAATTGGTAGAATGGTACCGGGCAGGTCTTATTGGAGATGTTCATACTGTTTTTTGTTATACTGACAGACCCATTTGGCCTCAGGGAATCGAACGGCCTAAAACGGCATCAGCTATTCCGTCGACTCTGGATTACGACCTTTGGCTGGGAACTGCTCCTCAAAAAAATTATTTTGACGGACTGCTTCCCTTTAACTGGAGAGGATGGTGGGATTATGGCACCGGAGCCTTAGGCGACATGGCCTGTCATATCATGGCTCCACCGTTTGCGGTCCTTGGACTTGGTTACCCTGTTTCGGCTGAATGTAGTGTTGCTACCCGTTATATAGAAAACTGGCATGCAGAATATTCCCCCGATAGCGGCCCGGTTTCATCTCATATCACTCTGGTATTTGAAGGTAAAAATGGAAAACCAAATGTGGAATTGCATTGGATGGACGGAGGGATTCAGCCGACAAGGCCTGAGGAGCTGGGATCCAATGAACTCATGGGTGATGGAGGAAACGGAGTGATTTTTATAGGGACAAAAGGAAAAATGATGTGCGGTACTTATGGAATAAATCCGCAACTTCTTCCTACCAGCAAAACTCAAACTGCAAATATACCACAGACGATTATGCGGGTACCGGGCGGCGATGAAGGTCATTATGCTGCATGGATCGAAGCATGCATTGCAGGATACGCAAGTGATAAAGCAAAAAACTTAAGTTCTAACTTCGATATCGCCGGTCCGCTTACTGAATCAGTACTCATGGGTAACCTGGCTATCCGAAGCACCAATATCCAAAAGAAAACCGGAGATAACATCGCATACCCTGGTCGAAATATTAAACTACTTTGGAATGGCGCAGAAATGCGGATCACAAATTTTGACGAGGCGAATCAATTTGTGAAAAGAACTTACAGACCAGGCTGGAGTCTGAATATTTGAAAGCTTAAAAATATTATGAAAAGAAGAGATGTCCTGAAAGGACTTTCCATTTTACCATTGGGCGCGGCCACCATGATTCCAACGGAGCAGCCGCTTGCTCATTCAGGCATTCCTCCATTTAATGGTCCATTGGTTCCTGGTCCTCAGGTATTTCAGTCAATTGGGGTGGAACCGCTGATCAATTGTATGGGTACTTATACCATTATTGGCGGATCGCTGGAAAGGCAAATCGTACGGGAAGCTATGGACTCGGCTGCCAAAAGTTTTGTGCAATACGATGAATTGGCCAATGGTGTTGGACAGAGGCTTGCGGAACTGACAAAAGCCGAATGGGGAATGATTTCAGCCGGTTGCGCCGCCGCCATGAAGCATGTTACCGCTGCCTGTGTTACGGGTGGGAACCCTGAAAAACTTGTGCGTATACCCGATCTCGCAAACTTCGAAAAAAACGAAGTGGTTATACCACGTCCTTCCCGTAATGTGTATGATCATTCCATTCGTAATATCGGTGTTACAATCATCACAGTGGATACATTGCAGGAATTGCAGGACGCATTGAGTGACCGAACCGCTATGGTTTATTTTCTTTCAGATGGCAGCGGCGACGAAAGCCATTTTACCGTTGAAGCAATATCCAAACTAACCAAACCGAAAAATATCCCTTTTCTTGTTGATGCTGCGGCAGAAGATCTCACGGTCCCCTGCGTGCATCTTGAAAAAGGGGCGACCGTTGTTGCTTACAGTGGAGGCAAGGCACTCTGCGGACCGCAATGCTCCGGCATCCTGCTGGGCCAGAAAGATATACTGCAGTCGGCCTGGCAGGCGAGTTCTCCGCATCATGGGCCTGGAAGGGATAACAAAGTAGGACGGGAAGAAATGATAGGCGCCCTGGCTGCGATTGAGGCTTGGGTAACCATGGACCATGAAGCACAATGGGTGAAATGGTTAGCATATCTGGATACCATATCAAAAAAAGTGGCAACGATCAATGGCGTTAAAACAATTGTACGGGAACCAACCTCACTCAATAACAATACCCCCGTGCTTTTGATTTCCTGGGATCCGGCGCTGTTACATATCAGCGCTGAAGACGCGGCAGAAGAACTGGGTCGCAATAAACCGCGTGTTGCTGTAGCTATCGAAAAAAAGAAAACGAATCCTGGTGATTCTGTTTTGACAACGATCAGGGTGAATGCCGGTCAAATGCAACCGGGTGAAGACAAGATTGTATCTCAAAGGATTTATGAAGTCTTGTCAAAGCAGAGATCTCCGAAACCTGCCGCATTGAAAGCCTTATCATCCATCGCCGGAAGATGGAATGTGACCATTGAATATTATACCAGTAAAACGCCCTATACCTGGGTGCTCGAACAAAATGACAACTGGATACAGGGTATCCATTCCGGCCGCTTTGCTACACAGAATATTGCCGGGACGATGGAGGGAGATATGATTAAAATAAAAAGCCAGGAAGGGGAAGTGGAAAACAGGATCAACTTCACTTTTACTGGTATAGTTTCCCTGGATGGCAGCAGGAAATCAGGAGATTCTATTTCAGGGTCAGTTTATATGGTTGAATATGGAACGGCGAAATTTACAGCTTCCAGATATTCATATAAAGAAGAACATAACCCGATTTTTGTTCCGGCAGGACCACCCCTGTCCACCTGATCCCGTTCTTTCGAGGTGAAATTCATTTATCATTTAAATAACCAAACATGAAGACAGAAAGAAGATCGATATTGAAAAAATTAACATTATCTGTATTGGGTTTTGCCGGGTTTCGTTCATTGGCAAAAGCAGAAACGATTTCAGAAGACAAAATGAAAATTGCGTCCGGGGTGATCATGGACCAGGAAGTTCCTTTGTTTTCCAGTTTCACGAAATTGGGTAACCTGGTTTTTATCGCCGGTAAAGGGGCACACTATGCGGGAGATATTAAGCAACATACCGAAACGGTATTGCAGGACCTTGAAAAAGAACTGATCAACGCAGGCTCGTCCATGAAAAATGTATTGAAGGTTAGTGTGTTTCTGAATGATATCGCAGATTATGACGGGATGAATTCAGTATATAGGGGTCGCTTTGGCGACAAACCACCGGTTCGCACCACAGTAGCAGTAGCCAAGGGAGGTGTTCCGGGAAATTCGCTGGTGGAAATGGATTGTATCGCATATGTTTCTTAAAAAATTAATTCATCCGGAATAATGAAATAAAATTCAGTCATTTAACAGGATTGTATGAATAAATTATTTTCCAAAATAGTAACGGTAGGATTTGTTGTTGGGACATTAGATATTCTATCTGCCTTCATTCATTATTTTATTAAAACGGGTCAGACGCATTTCTTTGACGTGCTGAGGTTTGTTGCAAGTGGCTTTTTTGGTAAAGCAGCTTTTTCCGGCGGAAGAAGAATGATTCTTGCCGGACTCATAATACATTATATCATTGCATTTGCATTTACGGTTTTTTTCTTCTGGTTATTTCCCAAAATAAAACTCCTTTCTAAAAACAAAATTTTAGCTGGCATCCTTTATGGAACTTTTATCTGGGTGGTTATGAATATCATCGTGCTTCCGTTTTCAAACATTGCGTACAGGCCATTTCATATCATGAATGCGCTGATCAATGTGATCATCCTGATTGTTTGCGTTGGCATTCCCCTTTCTTTTATGGCGAATTCATTTTACAATAAAGGCCAAAAACGTATGACTGTCTGATAAGTCTACTTGTGTTGCTTGCTTTCGGCTAATTCGATCCATACAGGTGCATGGTCACTTGATTTTTCCCATCCCCTGACATGGCGGTCAACTCCTGCAGCCAGGAGCCGTTTGTCGAGAAGTGGATTCAGCAGGAAATGATCAATACGTAAACCAGCATCCCGGCCATAGGCATTCCGAAAATAATCCCAAAACGTATAGATTTTTTCGTCCGGATGAAGTTTTCGTAATGCATCGGTCCATCCCTGATCAACAAGTTTCTTAAATGCAGATCTCACTTCTGGTTTGAACAGGGCATCATCCACCCAGCGTTCGGGCTTATAAACGTCGAGGTCGGTCGGCATTACGTTGTAGTCACCAGTCAGCACTACAGGAGTATCCTGTGCAATTAGTTTTTTTGCGTGTGCCGTTAACCTGGCAAACCAGGCTAGCTTGTATTCGAATTTTGGCCCCGGTACGGGATTTCCGTTGGGCAGGTATAAACAACCAATTGTTATATTCCCGACAAGCGCTTCAATATAGCGACTATGAATATCTTCCGGATCACCGGGAAGCGCCCGCCTGACTTCCTGCGGAACACCGATCCGGGAAAGGATTGCAACACCGTTCCAGCTTTTCTGTCCATGCCACAACGGTGCATAACCTGCATCCAGAATAGCTTTATCGGGAAATTTTTCCTGCGGCGCTTTGAGTTCCTGTAAACAGACAATATCCGGTTCGCTTTCCTTTAGCCAGCGAAGTAATACGGGCAGGCGGCCATTGACACCATTTACATTATAAGTAGCAATTTTCATGTTAAATCCGTTCTACGCTAATTTACTAACCTATTAGCAAGGTACGATAACGGAATATTGTCAAAATTCTTAAAATATTAAATTAGATTCCCTTCAGGTTCATGAAATTTAAAACCCCGTGAAGAATCACGGAGTTTTTTTTCTTAAACCATAATCGGAGTCCTACAACTAATCCAATTGTTTTTCCAGGGAATCCTGGATTTCGATATTTTCTCCTTTTTCTCTGATCACTTTAATAAAATCTCCGTTTTCTATATTAATGATATATACCGGTTCATCACTATCCGAACGGACTTCGTTGATATAGGAAATATGATAACCTTTAAAGTTTTCCTTTATAAGGTCTTTCACATCTTTCCGGAGACCTGAAGGAGGATAACTCATAAGTGTATATTCCCAGTATCCGCTTTTGCTGTAAAAGACCCTGTTATGGGTATTTCCCTGTTGAAACACACAGTAAATCCCCTTGTCGGGCCCAGTGTACCAGGCCACGTCTTTCGCGTCGGAAAAATTTTCACTGAAATGGGCGTGCTCTTTCGCTCGCTTTAACGGAAGCATCGATATTTTTTACCGGAGGAATTATTGAAGATGCCTGGATAGTTGGCTGCAGACAATAGAGTCCTGCAAAAAGCATTAACTTTTTCATTGTATTTATTTTATAAATGATGAATAATCAATCCTGATGCTGACCACCGGATTGCCGCCTTTACTTCTCACGTGATACACTTTAGCACTGATCTGTTGGCTGAAAATCGATTTTCGATTAGAAGTTATAAATAATGATGAACGTCAACATGTTTACAGTTGCCAGTCACATGCCAAAAAACGAATTCACTCGTAATCAATGCGGTAAATAAGAAATGCGGAGACAGACCTGTACGGTAATGATACAAGGCGGGAGACAGTGCGTACCCAATAAATTGTTAACGCGGGAGTCATTGGAAACAATACTCCGCCCGATTAATTCTCATTTTCAAGTAGCTTGCTGAATTTAAGAATAAGTTATCCCAACAATTAAATTCTCAATATGCCCGGAAAGGTTAAAAGAAGAACTGTTGTTTTATTTGTTCTTTTTTCTTCTCTTTTAATAGGGATTTTGGCATCCAAACCACCGGAGGGGGGAAATCCTGTCTATAAGAACCTGAAGGTTTTGGCTAAAGATATGAATGAAGAAAAAATGGAAATGATCATGCATTCCTTTAACAGTGAGCTGGGAGTAACTTGTATTTATTGTCATATTACTGACAATCGTACAATCATTCCAAAAGCGGACTTCGTCAGCGATGAAAAACCTGAAAAGAGGATAGCCCGTGACATGTTGAAAATGACATTGAAACTGAACCGGAAATATTTTGGTTCCCGGGTTGACGCGAAAATAGAGGCGCCATTCAAAATATGGTGTACAACCTGCCATCATGGTTTGCCTAAACCATGAGTAATTTACTCTTTCATGATTTTTTGCTCATACACTTTTGATGGGGTTGTTATTTTGAGAATATAGACTCCGGATGACAGGCTAATCATTTTCAATTTAACCACAGCGTTACTATTTGAGTTATTCGTTACCAGGATTTCTTTACCCAGGAGGTCATATAAACCTATGGATTGAATGATTTCTTCTCCTGAAGAAACGTTGAGTACTGAACTTACCGGATTAGGGAAGGCAGTAGGAGCCGTACCGCCTCCAAATTTCACAATAGCAACTGGATAAAGGGATGTTTTGCCATCTGAATCATATTGTTTAATCCTGTAGTAGTTCAAGCCCGCTGCAGGATGATTGTCTGCAATTATATAGTCTTGATTGACAATGCTGTTTCCGGAGGATTTAACAGTACTGAGCGTTTCGAAATGTAAACCATCCGTGCTGTGTTCAACCAGAAAATAATCATTATTCTGCTCCATTGAAGTAGTCCACTTAATGGAAACGTATTCGTTGTGAACATTAATTGCGGAAAAGGAAACAAGCGTAATAGGCAGCGGCACCGATTGTTCGTAGGTATCAAAAGTTGCAGTAGCCAGTTTGCTGTTATCAGAACTGGTAACTGCAAGTCCGGAGTAAACAGTTCCTGTTCCGAATCCGAGATCCTGAGATCCCACTTCTATCCAGCTGCCGTCAAAACCCGTGGGAGAGACATAGGCAGTGTAGACACTTCCTATTTTTTTCAACTGCATCTTATAGGGTAGTGACACAACTGGTCCCTGTAAAGTTCCAACAGAACCGGCCGGGGTGTTTCTGTAAATAAACTGGGCTCCGGCACCGGAAGTGAAAGCAATATATGCAAATCTGGAAGTATTATTTAAGCTGTCGCGAATCATAATGCCCGATTTATTGGATGAATAGTTGTTCTGGCTTATCAGATTTGCTGCATAATTTTCATCCCCGGCGAGGTTAGTAAAGGCAAACTGAAATTCATCATCGTTGCGCCCTATGTTTTTTCCTGATCCCTTTATTGTAAAAATATTCCCATTCAGGCAGGACGATCCGGCAAATCCTATATCACCTATATCTGCATGATTATAACGGGTGGGTAATGTGCACTGGGTGATACAACCCCCGGTCGTTAACGTTGCAGTTGAAAAAGAACTTGATAGAGTAGCACTGCAAACTGATTGTACTTCTACAGTATAATCCAAGCCGCAGGTAAGCGCAGGGATAGCTTGGGTTAGATTATTGGTTGTTCTGGATATCCAGCTGTCAATTCCGGGCGTTTTATATTTTAAAGCGTAACTGATCGCGCCGGGAACAGTATTCCATGAAATTTCAGCAGCATTTTGTGAAACGGAACCAATACGCAGATTAGCCGGTTTAGTACAAGCGTTGGAAAGTTGGCCAAGTACTGACATTTCCTGGATATGATAATCTAACATACTGCCAAAACTCACTCCCTGCATTCGGAAATATCGACAGGTAAATGTTCCATCGAATTCATTGCTCAGTTCTATATTATTTGTTACTGTTTTTATATTTGTCCATGGGCCCGACGAGCTGTCAGCACCCTGAATGATAAAATCCTTTGCTGTTTCATTTAGATTATCCCAATGAATAGAAATGCGGCAAATATCATAAGATGCGCCTAAATCGACCTCAAGATAGGAGGAGGCATTTCCGGAACTCGTCCAGCTGGTATTCGTGTTTCCGTCGAAAGCCAGGCCTGCATTTCCGCCGTTTGTAGCATTATCTGTTGCCTGCTTATTTAAGGCGGCATTTATAGTACATCGTGGATTGGAAGCCAGCAGCCCATAAACATTTAATTTATTGGATAGAGTAGACAGATAAACTTTACCGTTAGCAATCGTGGGACAGGCATTTTTTGAAAACCCGCCAACATTATCAGAAGCATTCATTTCCGAATTCCATAATTCATTACTGATATTGGATGCATCAACAGCCCTCAAAATACCCGGGCAGGAATTATTATTTGCATTGCAGGAGGGTTTTGCGTGTGATATCCACAGGATACCGGTTGATTCATCTGAACCGTTGGAAGAGGTAGACATTAAAGAACCAGAGGCGCCGACCGGACCATTAGAAACTCCGTTTACAGCAGTGCCCAGGGAGTTCATATTAACCGGGTACGCTTTGAGATTTGTATTTTCCGAAAACTGGTAGAAATATTTATGAGTGGTTCCACCAAAGTATCCAAAGGACGCATGCATCTGGGCATTATCAGAAGTATATATTTTTTGAAGATTATGGTTGGCATTTACGTCAAACCTGCCGAGATTATTCTTATCAAAAACGTATAGATTATGATCTTTACATCCCGCCAAAAGCAAGTTGGAATTTGGCACCAGCATCACCTGAGTTCCAAAATCAAGGTCCTGGTCATTCAGTGATGTATAATTAAAAGGCGTGAAATAATCTGCTATAGAAAATGCGCTGGCAGCGGAGCCGAATCCATTCGGATTCAGTTTTACAATACTTTCACCCCGGTTACTCAGAACTGAGGGATCTGCGTAGTTGCTGTTACCTGTGGAAAAATATATGCTTCCGTTTCCACCATTGGCATCAGGATCACCAGCGATTCCTCCTCCGCTCATCCATATCCCGCCCCTTCCATCATTAGGAGTTGAAACATAGGCCATCTTTTGTTCAAGCGTAACTGCATCATATGCCAAAATCCAACCGTTATAATTATTCCAGTCGCAATGAGATGCATAGGGAATATATATTAAACCATTCATCAGCAATAAGCCACCCCGTTGATTCTCGCGGCGTGAATCAAAATTAAGGATGCCGTTTTTACTGCCTGGTGCAGTTCCGGGTGTGGTAGCCGTTATGAGTACAGGAGAGCCGACCTTTTCCAGCCCCGTCCGGATATCAATCGCGTGAAACCATTGATAAAACCCAGCGGATATAAAATCCTCACTGTTACGATGCGGTCCCTGATCAGCAATGCCCGGATTCATATCCCGGCTTACGACATACAAAGTGTTCGAAGACTTGTCAATGACAGGGGTACCGACAATCCCAATCTTACCGTGGAAAGGAGCTTGGTTATTCAGGCTATAAAAATCATTATAACTGAATCCACAAGCGTGCATATCTGTATTGTTCGGGGGGCGATTGGTTCCGGTGGTCAGATTAACTGACCAGTATTTTGGGACAGTTCCGTTATCAGCATCGAATGCATAAATACTATTGTTTACGGTGGTAACATAAACAATATTATGGGGCACCCCTCCATTGTTAATATTCACCGCATTTACAATTAGAGGTTGTGAGTAAATCTGATCATCAACTGTAAAGCTGGTTAACAAAGCAAAGGAAGCCTGATTGACATTCGATACATTCAGTAATTTTTCTGTTTGATTCCAACCGGTACGCGCAGCATCATTGTGCTGTGTTAGTACATCCGACTGGGCATGTATTTGTGAGAATTGAACTAAACAGAAAAAAGTAGACAGGTAAGCCACTCTAATTATCATCAACATCCGCATGGTCATATTCAAATTAAGGGCTATAAAAAAGGCAGAGCTTTAATCTCTTTCGTGTTCAGGGCCATTATTAAAAAATTATGCCATCAGGAAGAACAACAACATAGTCGTTAATTGAATTCACGGATAGTGGAATTGTACATTTGAATCCACAGACGCTCAGTTCAGACGTCTAAACATGCCGGTATCCGGCCTTTTATTCATCGGACGGGTATGAGTTTTAGTGAGAAGGTCTATCGAGAAAAGAATGATGAGATCCAACAAGGCTCAGGATGGCCCATAAATCTGTGAATTATATAACATATTGATAGAATAATGTAATACTCTTTAAAGTCTAGATAATAAATTTGTATTGTTCTCTACAGTTTGTTTGAAATCTGAATATTCTGTCAAGTAGTTGATTATACACAATATGGTACGCGCTTTTAGATATGTTCTTAATGAAAATCTGCTTGAGGCTTTCTCACAATCTATGCCTCTGGAAAGCGGTAAAAAAGTGTTTAGGATAATTTGCCCCGATATTTCCGACATGTATTTTGAAGTAATCGAAACTGGCGTTCGCAATATGCCTTATCAATTTAAATCATCTAAATATTTCTATCCGTTCTCTCAAACGATTATAGAATGGTTTTCCGATAATAAATTATTATGGGGATAATCGTTTCTAAAAAATAGTATTAAAGTTGAAGTATAGGGTGTTACCCGGCTGAGAAGGAAAACCGGCCGGGTTTTTTTTATTTAAAGATCTTTACGTTCCAAATTCCTATAATTAACCGAGCACCCGTGACGTTTGCTTGTAGAGTGATTAGGGCATTATTACAAACAAAGACGACGGGTGTTTTTATTTTTTAATTAGGAATTTTACCCTCTTCCGCTTCCTTTTTTAACGCGCTGTTGGCTATTACGGCAACTTCAACACGACGGTTTAGTTTTCTGTTCGCATCCGTATCATTGGGGTATTTGGGTTGGGTTTCGCCGTACCATTTGATTTCAAAACGTTCTTTTGCAACACCTTTTGAGATCAGGTAATCACTGACGACATCAGCTCTTTGTTTGGACAAATTTAAATTGTATTCAGTTGTTCCGGTATTGTCTGTATGCCCCTCAACCAGGATAATTGTTTCGGGATATTTGATAAATACAGAGGCAATTCTTTGCAGATTATATTTAGCAGAGTCACTGAGTTCGCTGGAATTGATTTTAAAAAGTAAACCGGAATTAAAAGTCATATTGATTCCTTCACCCACTCTTTCTACCTCTGCATCCGGAACAGCCTGTTTAATTTCTTTGGCTTGTTTATCCATATGATTTCCGATGAGGTATCCGGCGCCACCGCCCACTGCGGCACCAATCAACGCTCCGATAACAGAACTTTTTCCTCCCCCTCCGATAATCGCGCCTGCGGCACCACCGGCTGCAACACCGATGCCCGTCCCTTTTTGGGTATTATTCAGGCTTTTACATGCCGGGAAAAGCATCAATACTAAAAGTGGGATAAATATGAACCTTTTCATTTTTAATTGTTTCATGTTATTTACAAATAGCTAACTGTGTCATTTCTATATTCATGTTCTTCATTCCTTGTGCGATGCCGGATTTAATGGCATCACATAAATTCTGCTTCTCAGATACGTTCATTTTAGCAGCTAATGCATTGGCATCATTTGTTCTGTATTTAGCCTGGTTCATTTTGATGATGGCTTCTATCTTTCCTTTCCATGCCGGACCATCATTTTTCCCTTTCGAAATAGCCGTATTATAAGATTCGATCGCAGAAGGAAAATTACCGGCAGAGGTATAGATATCTCCCTGCAGAACATACAGGTCCAGGTTGTTTGGATCCAGACTGATGGCCTGCCTGATATTATTCTGAGCATCCGAATATTGTTGTTGCCGGCTGTCAAGTGCAGCCATTTTTGCATAGATCGTCGCCCTTTGTGCAGTATTCCTGTTTTTCTCTGTCAGCGCTGTTATGGTCTGAAGATCAGCCTTCGCCTCGGCATTCATGCCCAATCCCAGTTCGGCACTGGCTTTTTCAAACAAACCCTCCACATTCGTTTTATCCAGCTTCAGCGCCTCCTGGGCAGCCGTCAAGGCCTCATTATATCGATGCAGACCATTGAGTGATTCTGCTTTTCCCGCATATGCAGGGATTTTGGCATCATAGGCATCACATTTTTTTAGGATCTCATTGAAATTAGCAAGGGCACTGGTATAGTCTCCCGCACGATTCTGAGCCTGGGATGACTGAATCAGGTTATAACAACCATTGGAAGTAGTTACCAGTCCGCTTTTACAATCACTTAATAAGAAGGAATAAATAATGATAAACGGGAAAATGAAAGAATTCTTCATAAACGAACCTGGATTTTATAAAAAGTTGAATTTTAGGAGTTTTACTGCAGCATACTGTAAATAATCGTGCCAATTCTGCATATCAGGCCGACCATCTTTCATCATAATTTTCCTCTTTGTGTTCCGCGTTAAACGGTAAAGTTTTCATGAAAAAACAACCGGCAGGCACGCGAATTGACTGCACATCCTAATACATTTTAGAAAATCGGGTCGATGCTGGCTATCGAAAAACACCGGGGTTCCAGGAATAATTTTAATTTTGATCCGGACCTTTAAAATCTTCCGGTTTAAGAAACCGGATGGTTATTGTACTCTGATAAAAACATAGTAGCCGGCCTCCAGGCTTAAAACGTGCCGGATATGCAATACCAAAAAAACATACAATTCACAAACCTGATCAAGGCAGGCGGGCATCTGCGGGAATTTAATTTCCGCAAAAGCATGGGTATCGACGGTCCTTTGTTCACGGTCGATGTCGCCGATGAGATGGGTGGGCGACATTATCTCATGTTCCGTCTCGATGATGATCATTGGGAACTGAAAACTAAAAATATGCCAACCTGGATTGAAGAAGTCATTCCTCAAATTCAAACCGCGATCACTACGCAGGGCTAACCTGCCGAATGATGGTTACTGATTTCCGGTTTTAATCAGTGGTTTCGAATTATTGGGTGAAAAGTAATACATGCAGGAGACACCAAAAAAACTTGAATTGCTGTCAGAATATCTGCCGCTATAATAGTACTGCCCGAAGAAAACATTAAAATGAATCTGGGGACTGTAAGCATATTCAATGCCTGAAGTTAATTCTGTCAGTAAACTTTCTTTTGCGTTTAAGATATATCCGATTCCTGCTGTAAAGGTATTCGTGAACTTGCCCTGTTGAAATACATTCAGGTTTGGCCTCAGTTCAAAAAAAGTAGTGGTGTCCCGGCCATCCGCTTTTTGTATGCTGTTTTTCCCGATTACCAAACCCAGACTGAATACATCCCATTGTCTGCCGACTTCCAAACCGATATTTATTTTGTCGGCCAGCGTCCCCGCCTGGTTGGAGATGCTGGGAGCCAAAGAAATATATGTCTGTGCATTGCCAGTCATGACGGCCATAATTAATTGAATGGAAAACAGGAGCCTGACAATGATTTTGTTCATAAAATGAAATTAATTCATTCGGCCGGAATGTATTTCATTTGAACCAGTTAAATAGCGATAAAAGGGAGACAATTTCTGACGGCAAATATTGAAGGCTTCTTTAATTTTAAAATAGAAACCAACATGCATGAAACTACTTGCTACTTTATTCCGGATATCTTCAACTTCCGCCTTCAAGACTATTATTTTAGTATTGAATTGCCAGGGACATTCTGCAGGTGGCGGATTTTATTCTTAATGAGGTTTTCCGCAGTACTTGAAGGATAGTAGAAATACGGATGGTATTATTATTGCCTTCGAGAATACATGAGTACGACAAAAAGAAAAGTATTTGTTATCCTGCTATCCGTATTGCTCGTATTTGATATGGGCATTGTAATTTTCGTAATTCATAAATTAATTTAACAATCCTCATGCGCTGCATTTAAAACCTTTCTTTTGCAGAGGGTTTTTTTCAAATCTTTGAAATATTCATGGCAAAAAAAATAGTATTGGAAATCTTGCTGGTTACGGTGATAACCGGTTGCTCACAAAGTTGTGATCAGAATACGAATGTAATGGCTGAAATGCCCCCACACAGGGAAAAACTCTTACCGGAACTCAATAAAAAAAACGAGCCGGCGTCTGACTTAAAAACCAGGTTGACTGCGGCCATTACTAATTTGCGCAAACGAGAGAAAGAGGATCAGGATAACCTGTCTGACACTCCGGAGGAAATGATTGATATGGCATGTTGCAAGGATGAAAATTCCTTACTGGATGAATCGGCGAATAGTCAGGATAAGCGAATCGTTTACCTGTCCGAACAACTGAAAAGAGAAATGGAAATATATCAGTTGACAAGCTTTCCAAAATTAAGGAAGCATTTTCAAATTTATCTTAAAGAGATAGACAGCCATATTAATATTGATGTTCAATTAAGTGGTTCACGGAATACAGAATTAACTTTTATAGGAGCCCCCTATGCTCCGGAAGAAGATACAAAACCAGCCATGGATCTGCTAAATGATCAGGTTTCGGCCCTGCGGTTTAAAACCGTAAACTTCAAGTGGGTGCAGCATGATGCCCATTGTACTACCTACAAAATTGACTCGCCAGGTGATGATGTGATTCAATAAAATATTTTCTCGTGCATTATTATTCGGCGGTACAGGTTTTGCCTCAAACAATATAGGAAGCGAAATTCTTCAATAGTTACAATTATTAAAGCATTTGAGTAAATGAAATTGTAGAATATTTTACCCTATATGATATTGATTAACTGGCTATAAGATTAGCGGAATACACTTTTGCCGTGAAGAAATTCTGAAGCATTCTGATCAGTGAAAGTACAGCATAAACATCCCAACCGATGCCTTCAATAAAAATACTGATTGTAGATGACGAAAAAGACCTATGCGGTCTGATGCATACTATTTTTAAAGAGGAAGACTACAAAATTGAATGTGCCTTTACTCTAAAAGATGGGAAAATGAAATGGGAACAGGAGCTCCCGCCAATTGTTTTACTGGATAATAAGCTGCCCGATGGATTTGGAATCGATTTGATTGAACAGGATAGATCATTACTTGAACATTGTAAAGTGATCATGGTCACAGCCACTGAATTACCTTCAACCAGGGAAAGAGCTACTGCGCTGGGCGTTCATTATTTCATTCAAAAGCCGTTTTCATTAAAAATGATCAGAGAGATGGTACATCAGATTATATCCTAGCCTGAACTCTTCTATCAAATCTTGAAGCCATTCCAATCCCATCTCGGATCCCATCTCATGACTTCTTTTTAAAATGAATATTTATTAATCCCTGCTTCGGGAACTGTTATTTATTTTCACAGTGTTAGTGCGGAGTAAGTGCGGTATTTACCGCACTTAATGATTCTAAATATAAAACCAATACCGAAGGAATACTTTTGTCAATTTTTCTTTGGGGATAATAATTGGTATGAGAAGGACGATCCGTTTTGCAAGTTGGAAAAATCAGGTGTTGCCTTAATCATGTACCTATTTAGTGCCATTTTAAACCATTCTGATCAAAACGAATCTATTGGTCGATATGAGTATGGTTTATTCATTGCTAATCAATATATTAGGTATGAAATTTTTGGTTTCCGGATTTAACGTATATTAGATCATCCATCCGGTCTATCCCTTTATAAATTACCTGTTGATATCCAAATCAGCAAAAGCCACAATCTGCTTTCTGGCGGATATATTTTCTAATAACGATTCGGCATGGGTAGTTTTTTACTTAATACAGGTATTCGAAAGTTTTTCGGCAACAGATCACTCAGGATCATCAGTGTTCTCCTGTGCTTAAATCTGATTTTATCAGGAAATAAACTTTTTGCCCAATGTCCTCCATTGCCGGTTATTACAGCAGACGGACCGCTCAGTTTTTGTGATGGCGACAGCGTTTCACTGAGTTCCAATTCGGCCACCGGCAATCAGTGGCTGAAAGATGGGAGAAAAATAAAGGGAGCAACTTTGCAAACTTTTATAGCCAAAACAGCCGGACTTTATTCGGTGCAGGTATCCGATGGAAAAGCCTGCACACTCAGTTCATTGCCATTACTTGTAACAGTAAATCCCTCACCACCTAAACCGACAGTAAAAGCAGGCGGTCCAACCGTATTCTGTGCAGGCGACAGCGTGAAGCTGACCTCTTCAGCTCCCGGAGGAAACCAATGGTTAAAGGATGGAGTCAAAATCCAGGGTGCAGTTTCAAAAACACTGGTAGTAAAAACTTCCGGATCTTATCAGGTGATGTTAAGCAATGGGAACTGTCAATCTCTTTCCAATGCCCTGCTGGTAAACGTATTTAATAATCAGACACCCCTGACGATATCTCCGGCCGGACCCATCGCCATTTGTATCGGGGAAAGTATTCTGCTCAGCTCATCTGTAACAACGGGTAATCAATGGTTCAGAAATGGCATAATAATCAAAGGGGCAACCCTTCAAACTTATACTGCACTAACAGCCGGAAATTACACGGTGCAGATATCCAGTCCGGGAGGATGCAGTGTGACGTCTTCACCAGTAACAGTTAACATGGGTGATACTCCGGCTCCTCCGGTTATCACTGTGTCGGATACACTTATTAATTGCGGCTATTCAAAAGTTTTATATTCTTCTTCTAAGACCGGAAACCAGTGGCTGAGGAACGGAATACTGTTGAATGGGGATGTAGGAAATTATTATATTGTAACTGCACCAGGCAGCTATACGGTTATGGTCACCAGTGGCAGTGGATGTTCATCTAGTTCTGGGGAAGCAATCATTTTAATCTTGATAAATCCATATACGCCTGTCATAACCACAGCTGATCCGCTATCTTTCTGTAACGGAGGAAGTGCATCATTACATTCAACAGCCGCTCCCGGTTATCAATGGTATAAAGACGGAACTCCCATTAACGGTGCAATCTTCCAAAACTATAAAGCCATCACGTCCGGAGCTTATTCCGTGCAGACAATCATGGGCAAGTGTAGATTCAGTTCACAGCCGGTGAATATTTCAGTTATTAATAACCAGACTCCGGCCACGATTAGCCCACCTGGGCCATTGAATGTATGCAATGGAGAAAATATTATTCTGAGTTCCTCTTCCGTGTCGGGTAACCAGTGGTACAGAGGGGGGATCATCATCAACGGAGCTACGAACCAAACTTACTCTGTTTCTGTTGTCGGTAGTTATACGGTAAAAATTACCGTTGGAACCTGCAGTACGTCCTTTTCTTCTCCTGTAATTGTGACCAGTGATAAGCCAGTGGCTCCTGTGATAACAGCTGGTGGCCCACTCACATTTTGTACAGGAGGCAGCGTATTACTTACTTCTTCTGTTGCAACCGGCTATCAGTGGTACAAGGACGGATTAGCGCTTCCTAGCGCTACCGGGTCGACTTATACTGCGACTATTGCCGGAAGTTATACTGTAAGTGCAAAGAATAATGGCAGTTGTCAGGCGACATCAGCAGCGGTTGTGGTCGCTATTACCACATCTGCGACGCCGCCTATTATTGCAGCTGTAGGCCCCGGTCCGGGTTGCGTTGCAGGGGAAACCGTCCTGATTTCTTCCGCCGATTTGGGAAACCAGTGGTTGAAGAATGGAGTTGCTATTCCGGGTGCAGTACAAAAAACTTATTCGACAAGCATAGGTGGAAATTATTCCGTTGCCCTGGATTACAGTGGCGCATGTTTCAGTGAATCCCTGGTTGTCGCGGTAACCGGAAATGCAACTTCTGCAAATCTGAAGGCAATTATTGCTTCAAATAATGGTTTCCTCTATTCAGATTCTGCTAAAGGAAACCAATGGTACCTGAATGATACTCTTATAGAGGGCGCGAGGGACCAGGCTTTTATTCCTCAGGTTTCAGGTAAATATACCTTGCGGATAACCAACAGCAACGGATGCACAAGTACTTTTTCTGATCCTTATTTTGCAAAGGTTGAAAACTTCTCATCGCCCAATGTTTTAGTATTCCCAAATCCGGTATCGAACTACCTGTTCGTTGTCAACCTGGACATCCACCCCGTGACAGTCAGGGTATTCGATATCCAGGGACGACAGATCATGATCGTCAGTGGCCTGACAGGCACTAATAAAATCAATCTTGCAAAATATAGCAGTGGTTCATATGTGATTCAGGTAACCGACGAAGTAACGGGCGACAAGATCAGGAACCTGATTTTGAAATATTAAATTTGGTTAACTTTCTCAAACCTTTCCCGTTAAGACGCCATAAAATTTCATGGAATGCCATTGCGACCACCCGTTTCTGATAACGATCATTCTTAGGGAAATCCCCAGGCAACCATTGTGTTTGCCGAATACCTATTTTGTTTCCAGCAGTTTAAAGAATTGGTCGAGTTGTGGTAAAATGACAATCCGGGTGCGGCGATTTGATGCGCGCCCTTCATTGGTATCGTTGGTTGTAACGGGTGCATATTCACTTCGTCCGGCAGCAGTAATATGAACGGGCGGAAGTCCATATTCGTTTTGAAGAACCCGGACGACTGCTGTTGCCCTCTTAACACTTAGATCCCAGTTGTCAAGCAGGGGACCTCTCTTATAGGGAATATTATCTGTATGGCCTTCTACCATGAACTCCAGGTCTGGTTGATTCTTCAGCACCAGGGCGACTTTACCGAGCACTTCCTTTGCCCTTGCAGTAATTTCATAGCTACCGCTCTTGAATAATAGTTTATCCGAAATATCAATGAACACTACTCCTTTATCCACTTTGATATTGATGTCTTCATCAGCCATATTACCGATGGCGCCCTTCAGATTTATAACGAGTGCCATATTTAACGAATCTTTTCTCGCCATTTCTTTTTGCAGGTCCATAATATAATTATCCTTTGCCCCAATATTGTCGAGTGATTTTTTAATGCTTTCAGCCTGCGTACCGGTAATAACAGAAAGGTCCTGCAGCTGTTTTAATGCCTGTGTATTGTTTTGTCTCAGTAATCCATTTTGATCCTGAAGGGCAGTCAGTCGTTTATCTTTTGCGTCTGTAGAGTCTTTACAGGTGTTTAGTGAAGCCAGCAAATTTGAATTGGCGCTGGTCAGGGAATCGCGCATGGACCGGGCCTGCTTCTGCGCGAGCTCGAACTTTTTATTACTGACACAGGAGAAAAAAAAGATCGAAGAAAGTAGCGCTATGACCAACTTTGGGAATTTCATGATTTTGATGATTTAAATAAAATTAAAATATTTCAATGCAAAGAGGCTGCCAAAGCTAAAGGAATAGCAACAGAGCATCCCTGATTTAAGGCGTTTCAACGCCCAAATCCTTCCATTCATCGAAGAATTTTCATAAAAACCGGGGTTTATTGCAATTTCAGTGTGTCTAAAACCAATCTATGAAAACGACCCCTTATTGTCTTGAATGCCGGCAACCCATTTCATGGGGTGTGCATGTATTTTCGCAGAGAGTATATGGATACTCCCTTTGTATGAAGGATTTGTATTTAATTGGTGAATCCGGCGCTTCCGGACAGACGATAGATTTATACCTCGCTTTAAAGTCCCGAAACTTTCCCCTGGTCTTGGAATATTTTGACGGTCACAAGCACGTTAACATGGCTATGCCCGGTAAATTATATATCGAAGTAAGTAAACCGTATCATCAGGCTCAGCAGCAGGCAATGAGAGATCTTACACACTCTGTCTTTACACTGGGAAAGAAAATTCCGACCATTATTATTACTAATAAATTGCTCGACAATCCACGGACTTTTAATCATGTCGTCAATGAACTTTCAAAAGCCTGCAGTATGATGTTAAAATCTTCGAATCCATACTCTTTTACAGCTGCGCCTCCTCTTACGCCGGCCCAGTTGCAGTAACATTATAATACCTATCTGTTTAACAATCGGTTTCCAAACGTTTAACATACTTGGTCCCGATTACCGATGAATAACATATGTTTACCGATTCGGTTTTCTGCTTAACAAATGATGAACCTATTTTTGAATTCAACAAAATAGGTGTATGGAATATGTGTTCGAATATCCCAAATCAAATGAAAGCTGGGTTCGCTTAATAATCGATTCGGTAAAACAGTGGTGGATGAAAAAACAGGTAAAAAAATTCGAAGAGAACTATTTCCTCATAGACTAATATAACAATGGCTAATTATGCGGTTCGGAAAATTGATTTACGTCAGATCCGTTCCGGATATTTTTATGAAGGAAGATCGAAAGAATTTGAAGGTCGAGCGTTTCTGGTAAAGTATCGACCAGGTTCCCGTAACTGTCTATGCTGTCCACGCTACCGGTAGCAAATTTTCCGGGCATCTGAAAATAAAAACTGTTTGGAAGGCCTAACTTGGAAAAACCGGATCCGGAAACAACGAATACGCTTCCTTTTACTTTGTTCATGGAGTTGATGGTGACCTGCTCACCTAAAATTTGGTAATGCATACAATGATTGGATTTTACTCAATTTACAGCAAAATCAAATACAAAAATCAGGTGGAACGGTCTTTTATGTCCGGCACATCTTTTCCCGCTTATTTATTAAACTCCAAAGAACGGGTGGATCGGATCTTATAGTCAATAACCGAACGAAGCAGGGCAGCATTCCAGTCATGCCAGTAATCAAAAGATCTGAAATGCTGAGGATCGGAAATGTCATAAATGGAACAGGACTGGTAATAGGAAGCAAGCCCGATACGAATCCAGGGCACAGGATTTTTCTCTTTTTTGAGCAAAATGCCCTCGTCGGTAAGAAAAGTTCCGGCCAGTTCATAGGTAAGTCCCGCATTGAGCAACCTCACATAATGAATCGCCATTTCGTTGAAATAAGCTTTTTGTATTTGTTTATAAATCTGAATGAACTTGTATTTGATTCTCCGGTTACCGAGACCGAAAAATGAATGCATGCGAATCGAAATGATCTTTCCCTGACTGCTTTTGATTTCTATATTGTATGTCCTGCTGATAGGAATCATATAAAACCGGAAACCGGTTACGCCTGAGCGAAACCCTTCAATATCCTCCTTGGTAAAACGGGTATCTGCCAGAGGGCCTTCAAATTCGAGAAAAAGCGAATTGATGGTTAGTAACCTGGAGGCGCTCAGCGGCGTTCTTTTGACGCGGAATAGTTGGTTTTCCTCAAACATAAGAGTGAAAATATAAAAATTTCATGAATCCATTTCATTATTGTACCGGCAGGTTCGACGGGCATAAGAATTGCCGGACTGTACAGATATCATTACATCTGCTAAAAACACATTAACACGATTTTATGACAAGAGTAAAGGACAACCCAATGGATGAATCAGCCAATCCCATGCCACGCCCGGCTCCGGATAAAGTGAATAAGAAAAAGAAAACGAAGGGTGCGGAGACAGATGAAAAAAATGCAAAGGGTAAAACGGACGCGTCTGCCTTCGATGCCAGGAACAATAATATGACTAAAAAGGGGTAATTATTGTATTTAGGACAGCCAGTATTCTTTCATTAAAAACCCAATCAATGAAGCCGCCTGTTTTTTTAATCTTTCAATGTCGGTCTCGTAACTGCTGATTATTTGTTTGGTAAATTCAATCGTCGATTTATATTTTTTCAAATCCTTTTCATTGGTGTTTGCGATATGGATTTTTTCCGTAGATAAATTCGGGAACGACTAGATAAAGATATTTATTTTTACAGGCCGCTGCAGGGTCTGACAGCGTAAAACACATATACATGAAGTTCATTGATTTGAGCCACACGATATTTGAAGGCCTGGTTACTTATAAAGGACTTCCTGCTCCGGTGATATGTGATTACTTGAGCCGGGAACAATCAAGGGCAAACTATGAGGAAGGAACGACCTTCCAAATCGGGAAAATAGAAATGGTAACCAATACCGGAACATATATTGATTGTCCGTTCCATCGTTTTGAACAAGGGAAGGATCTTTCAGAGGTCGATCTGGAGCAATTTGCAGACCTGGAAGCAATAACCATCGACGCCCGTAATGTTTCGGCTATCGGCAGCGAATTTTTTACCGGCCAGGTGATCAGGAATAAAGCCGTTCTTGTCTTTACCGATTGGGCGAGACATTGGAATACGGCAGCATATTTTGAGAATCATCCTTTTTTGACAGCTGAAGCGGCCGAATACTTAAGGGAATGCCAGGTAAAACTGGTAGGGATTGACAGCCATAATATTGACGATACCCGTATCCGGAGACGGCCAGTACACACAACCCTTCTTGCTGCTGACATCCTAATTGTAGAGCATTTGTGCAATCTGGGCGAACTGCCACAAAACGGTTACCGGTTTAATGCTGTGCCACCAAAATTTAAAGGGGCAGGCACTTTTCCTGTAAGAGCCTATGCTAAATTAAAGTGAGATGAAGAAATACATAATGCCTCAACATATCAGTGATAAAACCGAAACCAGCGCAGTCCTTTGTTTTCCGGATGAAAAGATTCACCGCTCTTAATTCATATAAACAGAACCAGGAGGAATTTGTTCTGCACCGGAGAAAGAGTGCATGTATTTTTTCTGGTACACTTCAATCTGCTCAGTTTTATTTTGTGCTTTCAGACTTTGACAAAGGCCCAGCAGGGACCAGCCGTTCCCCGGATTCCAGGCCAGGTCTTCGCGGTACACTTTTTCAGCATTTGCAGGCTTGCCCATTTTAAGATAAAAGGCACCTAAATACTGTCTGGCAGGAATCAGCCAGTCTTTCGGTTCTGAATAAAATAATTTGTCTTCCTCCCGGATGGCCAGTGTGATATGTACGATCGCGGAATCATATTTTTTCTCAGAGAAGAAAATCGAAGCGGACAGAATTTCTCCAGCTTCCACTGCACCTTGAATAGCCTTATTGGTAAGAGTGTCCGCTATACTCAGTATCGTATCGATAGATTTGCGTTGCAATAAAATAAGGCGTCCTCGTGCAGAATCCGGATGTCCGGTATTCACGAATGCCATACCCCTCGCAAAATCATCGATCAGTCCGGCAAATACCCACCTGGAATCAGGGACTGAATCATCTTTCAGTATTTCTTTCCATTTACCCAGCCTGACCAGGGTAAACGAAGGCATCATATATAGGTATTGAGAATATGTGTTATCGTAAATGGGTGAAGCATTCCTTCTGCATCGGATGGCATCCGATAATCCTTTACGATACATAGCGCCACTTAAACCGCAATAGGCCTGTACAGCGAAATAATGGGAAGCATGCTGCCTGAGGTGAGTGGTTTTAACCAGGGATTCATAGAGGATCATATCATCATCGGCCCGGTCATTGACTTCAACACCCTGCACATAAGATCCATTTCGTTCATATTCGTGGCTGGACATATGGATCATATGCGCTACGCGAGGCATCAGATCTTTCAACGTATTTGCACTTTCCAGTGCGACTTCGGGATGACGGGATGCTTCCGTCAAATGGATATAATAATGCAAAGCAGCCGGATGTCGCGAATTTCCTTTTAAAACTTCCTCGCAGAGACGAATCATTTCAGGTGTCCATTTTTTGGGTGTTCCGTCATTATTCCACATGTCCCAGGCGTGAATGAGCATCATGGCGTCTACATAAAGGATTTTAATATCGGGATCATTTGGGAATGATAACATCAATTCACGCATGCCGTCGGCGTAGGCAATGTTTAATGCCGTTCTCTCTTTGTCACTCGTATCAGAAGTATACCGCAGATTCATCACCTCGATGAGTTTTTTTTCTTTGGGTGAAGAAAGTCCGGCATATTGATTCATCAATCGAATGGCTGCGGGTACTTCCTTTCTCATTTTATAATGCAGGGAAAAATTATATCCCGGGCCCATGGCGAGGGCCTGACCCCAATATGTTATTGCGGATGCGGGGTCAAATCTGGCGGCTTCTTTAAAAGAAGCATTGGCTTCAGGCCAGTGATAGCTGTAATACATACTCAGACCCTGGTTGAAATAAAACTGCGCACTGTCATTTTTTGTGGAAATGGAATAGGAATAATTACCCCAGCCGGGAAGTACAGTTATAAATTTACCGTCCTCACCGGTTTCCATCTTTCCTCCAGCAGATGCGACGCAACCATAGGAACTTTTCTTCCTTAGTTCAACAGTAGTTAAGTTTTCTTGCTTATCCCAATTGGATTTGATAAATCCAAATAATAGCACTGTCAGTACGGAAAACAAGAACAGTTTTATCATATACCGGAATCAATTAATATATTTCCAGATAACATCAGGAATCTTTCTAAAAATACCAATTTAAAACGAATAGTGGAAAGAATCACAGTTACATGGCGATATCCTATGTCAGGAAACTTTTGGGGCAGGTTTTAAAAAACGTATGATATTTTTTTCTACGGGGAATTTGTAGATATTTTTTTCGCAGCGCCATTTGGCGATTTTCTGCAGTATGAATTTGGGTATGGTGGGTCTGCTCCAGGCCAGCTGTTCATAAAATTTAAAACGTTCTATATGTCTGACCTGTTCATCTGTCAGCCAATCGCTTTTACCCGAGTCTACGTAATCGAAATCACTCCATTCTGCAAGCCCTTCAGGAAATTGGTAACCTTTCGCGGACAGTTCATCAGCAATTTTATTTCCGGGATAAGGTTTATAATAATAAATACTCATAGAAAAATTCCCGCTCATCTTTCTTAGCTTTTTTACTACTTCCAGGGTTTGCAAAATACTTTCCGGACTTTCTCCGGGAAAGCCAACAATGATACTGAAAATGATTGCTATCTTATATTGAACGCATTTTTTCGCTGTTTCAAAAATATGTTCCACTTTAATATCTTTCTGCATCCAGTCAAGCATTTCCTGTGTGCCGGCTTCCATTCCAATCATAATCTTTTTCAACCCCGATCGTTTACATAATTGCCAGGTTTCGTCGTCCAGTCTGACTCCCTGATCAGCCCTCATTGTGCCAAACCAGGTAACCGGCAAATTACGGTTGATAAACTCTTGTGCTACTTCCTGTACTCTTCTTTTATTAGTGAAGAAAGTTTCATCCTGGAAATGTATATGGTCAAATTGATATTTTTTCCAAAGACGTTCGATCTCTTCGCCAATCCGGTTCGCAGCATAACCATGCCATCCTCTATTGTACATAACCGGATCCGCGCAGAAAGCACACCGGAACCGGCAGCCTTGGGAGGAGATATAATCTATCTGATTCTTGCCGCTTAGTTTCATATATCCCTTTACATCAATCAACTCATAGTTGAAAGCGGGAAAGGAATTAATATCAGTCAGATGACGGTCAGGATTCGTTTTAATAATACCATTTTCCTTATAACTGATTCCCTGCAGACCTGACAGCGTCTGTTTACTCAATAAACGGCGGAGTAGTTCTTCAAAACTTACTTCTCCCTGTCCTTTTACCACGATATCAACGCATGGGTCTTCCAGGGTCTCGGTGACAAACAGGGAAGGGTGCCATCCGCCCCAGATCACGGGCATTTTTGGGAATTTATCCTTTACAGACCGGGACACATACAAGGCATCTTTAATGGGGTTACCCGTAAGCACCGTAACCGCGAAACAAACAGCGTTTTGTAATTCGAAATGAATCTTTTCCAGGGGATTTTCCTCCAGACGGCCATCAATGATAATAACACGATACTTATCCGGATCTAAATAGGAACCAATGGCAAGCAATGCCAGTGGCATGGTATAGAAAACAGCTTTTGGATTGTATAAAACGACGGTCGGTTTTTGCATAACTATCTATCGGTCTATAAAGTAGAACGATATTTATGGAGGAATGGTTGCAGGTTAGATCTGCCAGCAAAAACCGACTACACCCGGTGAAGTCCTCTGACATTTTTCGCAATATGATCGCGATATGCCTTGATAAGGATCTCTAAAATATTATTTTCGTTCTCAGCCAGCAATGGAGCATTATTTTCATTTAAATCTGAATTCCGGAATATGAATTCCTTACCTATTTGCTCTTCCATTTCAGCGTTCCCGAAACTTCTGTCTTTAATGGACACTATACGTACGGTATATTCTTTCATGCCGGCAATCACATCTGGTTCATTATATTCCACCAGATATTCTGTGTTTTTATACAAAACGGGCACTATTACATTCATATCGTTCCGTTTAAGAACATGAAGTTAGTAATTTTGAATAGGACAGGATGGATTGAACAATCGTCCGACTGTTAAATAAATAAATATATATTCAGATCTTCTTCGATTGTTTTATTCCCGATTTTTATTTCTGATAACTTTTTCAGGTTTCACAGGCTGACCCGATAAATCGCTTTATTTGCAGTAAATATTGGATCATGGTTTCCAGCCTTAAAGATTTCAGGACTGTTTTTTTTATCGGAATAGCCGGAACAGGCATGAGCGCCATAGCTCAATATCTTGCCGGTACAGGCAAAGAAGTATCTGGATCCGATCGGTATTTCTTGTCCGGCACATTCAATGATACGCGTGAAAAATTAGAGGCCCTGGGTATCCGTTGCTTTCTTCAAAATGGGGAGGGTATAAGCAGTGCCACGGATCTTGTCGTTGTTTCCACTGCAGTTGAGGATACTGTTCCGGAAGTCCAAAAAGCGAGGCAATTCAATATTCCGATCATCAAAAGGTCCGAACTGCTGGCCTTGATCGCGGCCAGCAAAAAGACGATCGCAGTAGGAGGGACCAGCGGGAAAAGTACCACCTGCGCCATGCTCTTCGATATCTTGCAATACGCCGGTAAAAATCCCAGTATCATCAGTGGTGCCGGACTGGTAAGTATTATGAAAGAAGGCCGCATCGGGAATGCCAAGGCAGGCGATGGCGAATGGCTGGTGATTGAAGCCGATGAAAGTGATGGGTCCATCGTCCAGTATAAACCAGAAGTTGCCGTATTGCTGAATGTGGATAAGGATCATAAGGAATTGGATGCGCTGATGGAAATATTCGGAGAATTCAGGAAGAATACGCGCCGGCTTTTTGTTGTCAACCTCGCACATGCCGGAGCCAGGCAATTGTCTCAAAACACGAAACAGGATTTTTCCTCAGATCCAGATATTTCCGCGGGTTATCAGGCCAGTGGATTCAGACAACGGGGACTGGGTATTCATTTTAATATCAACGGCGTTGAATTTAACCTTAATACCCTTGGCAGACACAATATGGAAAATGCACTCGCCGCAACAGCGGTCGCTAACCAGCTTGGCGTTGATCTGACCGCCTGTGCGGAAGCTTTGAAATCCTATGAAGGCATTTATCGCCGGCACCAGGTATTGGGAAGAAAACACGGGGTCTTGCTGATCGATGATTATGCGCATAACCCTGTGAAATGCGCGGTATCTATACAAGCCTGCCAGGATATCGCACCAAAGGTTATTGCCTGGTTCCAGCCACATGGCTACGGACCAACCCGGTTCCTGCGTCCTGATTTTGCGGCGGAGATCGGTCGCGTATTGCGACCCTCCGATGAAATATGGATGAGTGAAATATTTTATGCAGGCGGTACGGCGGTAAAAGATATTTCTGCCGGCGACCTGATCGATGATCTGAAGGCTATGGGCAAACCGGCTTTCTTTGCAGAAGACCGAAACTTTTTCCTGGAAATGGTTCGTCCGCATTTTACCAGTGATTGTGTGCTGTTGCTGATGGGAGCCCGCGACCCTTCTCTGGAAGATTTCGCGAAACAGGTTTGGGAAGAATTATAAAATAGGAGATGTACTGATTATTTTTCCGCGCAATGACAATTGAATTAAAAGTGACATTTATTTTTTTTCGTCATTTTTGCGCATAAATTCAAAGACATCCCTTGCTTGCTGATCAGTAAGGTCCTGATTGGGCATTCGTATTAAACATATTGCCATATCCGCCTGTGCAGCAAGATCTTTATCTAACATGACTTTTGTGTTGGTTATCCAGTTCATGATCCATTCCGGAGTCCGCCTGTCTGTAACGCCAGTCCATCCGGGTCCAACCAGTAATTCGGTGCTAAGTTTATGGCAGGCAATACACTTTGACTGGTAAATTGCCCGGCCATTGGCAACCATCTTTTCATCCAATGGATGTGTCAGCTGAATATTCTGAAACCGTCCCACTCCTTTGGAATTAATGCCAGTCATAACAACGACTGTATCGGTTTTTGTTTTAACAACTGTATTGTCTCCTGCATTCTCGCTGGGCTTGTTTGAAGATTGCTGGTTTGATCCGCATTGAATAGCTAAAAAGGCAATACCTGCGAATATTAAATATAAAAAAGAGCGTTTCATAATTCTGATTTTATATCAAATTGAAAAGTTCAATTACTATTGCTTCAAAAACGCCACAATTTTAGTTCGTTCTTCATCAGTAATCAGGGAGCGACTCTGCATGTGTAAGCCAATGGTTTCCCACTGTTCTGGAGAGAATGAGTTGGGCGATGGGGTGTTATGGCATCGTTGACAATTTTCCGCCCAGAGTTGAGCGCCCGTTTTGTTGCTGACCATCTGGCTTGCTTTGCAGCCATCAATCACCTGCGATATCATGAGAAGCGATCCTATTATAGAAATGATTGCTATTTTTTTTACTGGCTTGTTTCTCATAACTTTTATATTATAGTTGGATAGCAAATTGAATGAATAAGGATTCTGATTTCGTTTCATCTCCGGAATTTTCAATCGCCGTGCTGGTACTTTTATTGGATTGGTAACCGATTTTCAGTACGGTCCTCCAGCTTAGCCAGTAATCCAGACTAACATCGATGATATCCGATTTCTGTCCCCAAAGTGATTTTTCAGGTGTAATGTATCTTCCATACCGGAAAGCAAGTTCCAGGTTCTTGACAAAAGCAGCACCGGCTCCTGTTGGTCTGAGTGAAATCTGAGCGAAGCCTGAAGTCGTCTTATTATCAAATGTGTACACACTGGAATCCCCGGGATTAATATAATTCTGGTCATTTACAAACGTATAATTGTACTGGCCTTTTATATTTACAAGGATAGGATTAAATAGTTTTACATAGTTAAGATCTGCGGCGTAAGACTGACTCTTGGCATTTTCATAAGGGGAATTTGCATCGCCCACCGTTCCAAACATGCCACTTACGCCTATTTCCAGAGAAGAGTTTGAGATAGGCAATAAGCCGAGTCTGGCGGTAACCGTTTTGTTTTTATTATTATCTACTACTCCAACGCTCTGTAATTCCCCGTCGGGCAGCAATTGCAATCCGTTCGTCAAACTGACATCATAATTCCATTTCATTGACCCAATCGGGAAACCTCCTTCGGCCTCAAATCCAAAATCTGATGTAGGTGGATAATCGGCAACGCCCGTTGGGTCAGTCGGAAGTTTATCGATCCAGCCGGCAGCCAGGCGCTTGCTGTATGTGCCGAACGGGGTAACGAGGAATCCGGCCCGTAAAATAAGACCAGGTGCTACGAAATACGAAACATCAGCCCAATTAACTCCAAGGGAGGTTCCATCAAATGAAGGTTCGAATTCCAGTAGGAATTTACTACCATGCCTCCATAAAAACAGCGGGCTGAATTCAAAGTGATCAACATCCGGAAAGCTATTTGTTTTTGCTTTTTGGCTTATTCCACCAGAGGTAGTAGTTGTAGTATTAGTTACAAATCCAAATGTTGCAAGCCCTGCTACCATAAAATGACTTTCACCCGGCTTTTGACTGGCTATCTGTTGTTCCAGGACTGACACTCTTTCAAGGAGGGCGGAATCAACAATTGTTGTTTGTTGTGCTTCGGTAATATTTATGGATATCAGAGATCCTAACGGGAAAATTATCCATTTGATAATCGTTTTTGTTGGGCTCATAAAAATATATTTTGGTACTTATTTTATTATTTAAGCCGGACTATTTCTTTTTAGCAGTTTTTGCAAGCGTGCGGATATAGTTGACCAGTTCCCATCTTTGTTCGTCGGAAAATATTTTTTTGTAACCTGGCATAGGATTTCGGCCCTCAGAAAGTTTCCAAAAAATAGCGCCATCTGTCTCACTTTGAACAGCGGCTGAAGTATGATCGGCGGGTTTGGGGTTAAGCCCCTGGGCAGCCGGGCCATCTCCTTTACCCTTATCCCCATGGCAGGGGCCGCAATTAGTTATATACAATGCTTTCGTTTCGGCTATTTTACTATTATCACCGCTCAGAGGATCTTTGACATTGTCAGCAGTTTTCGGCGCAACCCATGGCGTTTGTTGTCCGTAAGAGCTTGTAAAAATAAAATTAAATGCCAGGAGAGTTACTATGAAAATTAAGCCTGGTAATGATTGCTTCATTTTAAGTGTATTATGAATGCCGCACTGCTAAAATATTTTAACGTTATAAAAATACAGGTGATGAAAATCAAATAATAACCTGATTTTTATCATATATGTTAGGACATAAAAAAAATTGATTTGTTTTTTTTAACAATGGATGTTCCGGTTATTTTAAGAAAATTGATGAGGGATTTACAAAACTGGAGTAATTCCCCAGGTAATATGTTATACAATTCTGAAATAATGTTACATTATTCACGCATTCCGCCGATGGCCAAGGCTATTAAACTTAACTTGGCCTATCGTTCTGTTTTATCTTAAACGCACTAACCATGCAAGGCACCTGTTTCTCAAAATTCCAACGTTGGTCAGCCTTGAGCCTGTTGAATTTATGTCTTGTAGCTGTTTTGGGCGTCCTGTTGCGTTATAAGATCGCCTTTTCGCTGCCCTCAATTAACTATAATTTTCTACTGGAAGCACATTTCAATTTTGCCTTTTCCGGATGGATATCAACAGCTATATTTACGGCTTTGGTTTACATATTAGCTCAATCAGGATACTCTGTAGGAAAGATCTACACGTATCAATTTCGTTTGGCCCAGACAGCGAGTTTTGGCATGTTACTGAGTATTTCTTTAGAAGGGTATGAATTGTTATCCCTATTTTTTTCTATGTTATTTATCCTGTTCTCCTGGTGGTTTGCCTTTCAATATTGGAAGGATGTCGATAAGAGCGATCTTCCTGTTACCGTACGAAGATGGGCGAAAGCAGCTTTGTTTTTTTTTGTATTATCGGGCATGGGAATTCTGACGCTGGCTTATCTGAAGTCCAATAGGATAGATTCTCCCGAATTTTATTTTAATGCCATATATCTTTTCCTTCATTTTCAATATAATGGATGGTTTAGTTTTGGGGTAATTTCTTTATTCTTCCATACAATTAATAATTTGAATATGGTTGGCGAAGAAATGAGGGGGAAACTATTCTTCAGGCTTATGCTGGCAGCATGTATTCCGGCTTACTGTTTATCTCTTCTCTGGATGAATCCACCAACATGGATATTCACCATCGCGTCAGCAGCAGCTATCCTGCTGTTGGGAGCACTTATTCTCTTTTACTTACTGATAAGAAGGTCCTGGGTACACTGGACCCTGTTGCAGTTCCAGACAAAATTATTGTGGAGGATAGCCTTCATTGCTTTTGTGATTAAGCTCATCTTACAGGTTTTATCGGTAATTCCGGGTCTTGGCAGGTTGGCCTTTGGCTTCAGACCAGTCATCATCGCTTACTTACACCTGGTGATGCTGGGTTTTATCAGTTTTTTTTTAATAGGCTTTTTCGTTCAGCAAAAGCTGTTCTATGCTACTTCCTGGATGTGGAAAAAGGGACTGTTCATTTTTATAACCGGAGTTGTATTGATGGAGCTGCTGTTAATGATTCAATCATTGTTAGCAATAAACAATAGCATTTGGTCATTTACCCCTGTTTTATTATTTATCATAGCGACTATATTATTGGGGGGAGTATTCTTAATGTTCAGTGCGCAGATGAGATTTTCGAAGAATGACTTGATGAAATTCCCAGGTAAAAATAGGTAAAAAGTTCCATGGATCAGATGATAATGTCATTATGCTACCTGGCCAGGAGAATGGCAGAAAGCTTGCCACAGGGTCGAAAAATCCAAAGCCTCAGCAAGGCCTATGTAAAAACCAGGTAAAAGAAATTGAGCGGATCGATGCGACCATGCGGGTAATAACTGTCCTGCTACCCCTTCTGACGGATCTGCCTTAAGATACTAACCAAACTTCTTTATAACCGATTTTGTACAACGGGTAATTTTCGAATCGAAGTACCCATTTGGCGGCTTTTTACCGACCTTCATGATTATTTTAATTTTGTTAACACCACCTGAAAACAAGAAATATGATTAACTGGGATGACATATTGAATTTTGCCAATAATGGGAATCCGGTGCCCGATAAAAGAGTGGAAAAATCTGAAGCAGAATGGAAAGTCATTCTCACACCAGATCAATTCAGAATAACCAGAAAAAAAGGTACAGAAGCAAAATTCAGTGGCGAACTCTGCAGCCGGTATGAGCCTGGAAAATATAACTGTATTTGTTGCGATAGCGAACTCTTCGATTCCGGAATAAAATATGATTCTAAAACCGGCTGGCCCAGTTTTACCCAGCCCATTAAGGAAAATACAATTAAATACGAAAAGGATAATGCCTGGGGTATGACCCGCATTGAAGTATTATGTAATACCTGCGATGCACATCTGGGTCATATCTTCCCGGATGGTCCCGCCCCAAGCGGCCTCAGGTACTGTATTAATTCTGAGTCTTTAAAACACATAACTGTTTAACCTTCGTGGGCAGACAGGTTGATAAAAGGCAGATATTTTATCTTTACGGGTAATTGTTCAATCTATGTCTGAAATCTTTAATCTCCCTCGTGATATTTTTCTGACTAACCAGGATAGTGGCGAAAATATCATTTTCCATTATTATGCGGCGCCAACAGGATCATTTAGCGGGAGAAGTTTATTAAGTCAGAATGCAATCAGCCTTGTAATGAGTGGAGAGAAAACCATGCATTTCGCTGAGAAAACTGTTCAGGTCAATGACAGGGAATTTCATTTTCTTTCATCGGGGAACTGCCTTGTTTCCATGAAACTGAATGAATCCATTCCCTTTAAAAGTTTCCTCATTTTTTTTGATAATTCCGCCCTGACTGATTTTTATTTAAAATATCAAAAACGTATCGGGGTAATTCGGGGAAATCAAACCATTGCTCCTGAACTTTACCTGGCATTCAAAAAAGACGGTTTTGTTTTAAATTTCATGGATTCTTTGAATTTACTTTTTCAGACAAAGGCGAAGATTTCAATGGAGATGAAGTCGCTGAAATTTCAAGAGCTGATGTTATACCTGCTAGAGAACTACCCGGAAAAGATACTTTCTTTTCAACCATCCATCCGTAGCGAATTGGATGATTTTGAAATCAGGAAAGCCGTAGAATCCAATATTACCAATAACATCAGCGTGGAGGAATTAGCCTTTCTCTGCAATCTCAGTTTATCTACTTTCAAAAGACGTTTCGCAAAAATATTTCATACTTCCCCAAACAAATGGATCCTGCAGAAAAGACTGGAACTGGCGAAGGATTTGTTGCAACAACACAGGGGGAAGCCGGGAGAGATATTTCACCAGGTAGGATATGAAAATCATTCCAGTTTTACAAAGTCCTTTAAACAGGCATATGGGATAACACCCCAGGATTTTCAAAAGAAAAATTTGAACCTTTTTCATTAGTTTTTGAACGAACAGCCCTATTCCACTACCCGGGTTCATTTTAGTTTTGCATCTAAATAAAATAAATGCAATACATAACAGAACAAAACAAAAATGCTGTTATCCGGTTCAACAAAGAATTCATTGAACAGGGTAATATGGAATCCTATAAGGAATTGGTCGCCCAGGGTGTTATTAATCATTCTGCTCCTCCGGGTTCATCGACAGGACCAGATGGAATGATACATTTCTTACAGAATATCCTGAAGTCCGGTTTTCCCGATCTAAAAGTTGAAATTTTGGACCAGGATGCAGAAAAGGATCTGGTCACTACCCGTAAAGTGTTTTATGCAACGCATACCGGTAAGTTTATGAATATACCGCCCACCGGAAGGCAGGTCGCGATAAACGTTATTGATATCATCCGTTTAAAAGACGGACAATATGTAGAGCATTGGGGTATGAGTAATCTTTCCGAAATAATTGCGGTAATTTCAGGTAAGGATTAACGGCCGGAATGAAGACACTGACATTTACGGGAGCCATTCTTCCGGGAGGATTCGCCGGATTCCTGGGATACCTCATTTTCATTCTCTGTAAGGATAGACATTTCCAGTTGCACTTTCCCCTTTGCTCATTGTTTTTGGGGTATGGCAGGAGGTATGTTTGCTGAAGCCCGCTAAGAAGATATCAACCAAAGATTCATTTTCTCAGTGGCATTTCTTTTGAACCAATCAACTGGTCCTTCATAGGATATTGGATTGTCCTTATTAGGATATTGGATTATAAACGGGCTGGATTTCCATCCAGCCCTCTTCTCCACTAGTTATTTCCCTCTCGTGATCTTTACTTAACAGGAGTTTTGCATTCCAGTACCTAAAACTGCATCACTCTGAATAGTAATGTAGAGTTCCGTACCCACTTTAGAGCGCAACCACAAATAACCATATGACGTACTCTATGTAAACACGTTTTATGAATAAAAAAAATCTGTACTTACATATACTGTCTCTCCTGATTTTTACTGTTGTAATTACATCTTGCGGCAAGAGCAGCGGCTATAATTCCGGTAATACGACTACGCCACCCGTCGTTGCCAATTCTGTGAGCATAGTGAATATGTCCTTTTCCCCTGCCAGTCTTACAGTGCCATTGGGAACGACTGTTACATGGAAAAACAACGATGGTATGACGCATACGGTAACATCCGACGTTACTGGGTTTGATAGCGGGGATATTTCAATGGGCGGCACATACTCCAAAGTCTTTTCGGTTGCGGGAACCTATTCCTATCATTGTACTATTCACCCGGCAATGAAAGGAACGATCGTTGTAAAATAATTGTGAGGTTCACTAACTATTTTCTTTTTAATATCGTCAGCCCAAAAAGGCGTATCATATTAGCCAATGAATACCGGGGTGTGTTTTATTTTATTCCCTGACAAAAAGTTGATGATGAATCAATGGTTTTAAACGGGTTCCAATCAGCTCAATGGACTTCATCAATTTTTCATGTGGTAATTCGGCACTATCCATCTGAAAAGTGAGTCTGGAAATTCCTCCCAGTGCATCGGAATGGCGGAGAATTTTTTCTGCTACTTCTTCAACACTGCCAACCAACAACGCGCCCCGTGAACCCAATTGAGATTCAAACCGGGCTCTTGTCATGGCCGGCCATCCTCGTTCTTTACCGACCTTCGTCATTGACTCAGCATAACCCGGATAGAAATCATTCACAGCTTCCTGCGAACTGGTTGCCACATAGCCCAGGGAATGCAATCCTACCTTAAGTTGTTCTGGTATAAATCCCGCTCTTTTTCCGGCTTCACGGTAAAGGTCTATCAGGGGACGAAACTGGTGGGTCTCACCACCAATCACAGCAACCATCAGCGGTAACCCCAGTGTGCCGGCACGAATGAAGGATTCAGGTGTGCCACCCACGCCAATCCAAATGGGCAGGGGATTCTGCAGCGGTCTTGGGTAGACGGGCAGATTGTTTAGAGCAGGACGGAATTTACCTGACCAGGTAACAAATTCATTCGCGCGAATTTTAAGCAGGAGTCCAAGTTTTTCGGCAAACAACCCATCATAGTCTTTCAAATTATAACCAAACAACGGAAATGCCTCTATCGATGAACCACGACCCACTACCATTTCAGCTCTTCCACTCGAAATCAGATCCAATGTTGCAAAGTTTTGAAATGCCCTTACCGGGTCGGCAGCACTAAGGACCATTACCGCACTAGTAAGACGAATGCGTTTGGTACGTGCAGCGGCTGCAGCCAGAATAAGTGTAGGTGCAGAATCCAAAAAACCCTTACGGTGGTGTTCTCCGATCCCAAATACATCAAGCCCTGCCTGGTCGGCATATTCTATTCTTTCCAGTAACTGAGCCATTGCATCGGCATCATTGATAATTTTACTGCTGTTGCCACTAAACATAGCGGCAAAGCTGTCAACTCCAATTTCCATATTGTTTGTATAATTATATTTTTCAATTTTATCCCGATCCAATAATGAATAAAGATCGGGCAAAGATACGCTTATTGGTATATATTTGTAACCTATGCACTTAAATATACCGGTATCCTTTAGTATACCATAAGTTGGAGAGTATTAATTTTTTTGCTCCCTGAGTTTCTGATTATAGCGGTTCATTTTATCCTGCGTTCCGCAATTCAATGGATTGCACCACTTTCTCTTTCCATTTTTGGTTTCATCAAAAAAAACCCAGCCACAGGTGGGGCATTCTTTAATCCTCACAATTTCCTTTTCTGATAATAAATCATATAAGGATTTTATTATTATCCAAACAGGAGTTTTCAGGCTGATTGGTTTTACTTTATAGAAAAGGGTAAATTCATTTCCGTCATATTCCAGTTTCATATTATTGAATGTATCCGTAAACAGCGTGTTGATACGAACCAATAGCTTTGTAATTTTATTTTGATCCTGCCTGGCTAATCCGGAAATAAAATCATGTAACAAACCTCTTATTTCTCTGATTTCCTCCATAGCATCGCGGGCCTCTTCAGGATTTCTTTTCGCATGTAATCGCAGCCTGCTTAAATAATTCTCATCCGACACAGATAATTTGGTGCACCAGTCAATAAATACATTGTAATCCCCGAGGAAATCATAGTTGTCTTCCCCTTTCCAGGAATAGACCGTATTCACAAAATTGCAGCAGAGCTTCGTACTGTCAATTGGGAGGTCCTCAATAGTTCTATTTTTCTTCATTTTTGTTATCATTTTACAGGATCGACGCCTTCCGAAGTCATCGTCACTTTTTTTATGGAGCCGTCCGGGTTGTAATACAGGTAGTCGATACAAACAGACCTGCTGTAACTCCCACCCCCGGACAATCCTCCATTGTGATAAATAAAATACGATTTGCCTTTAAAATCCAGAATGAACGGTGAATTGGTGGCAGAGTTACCGGCAATTTCATTTAATAATCCTTTAAATATCCAGGGACCATCGATGTTGCGACTTATAGCATATCCTATTTTCTCAGGATATCCGTAAGCATATAAAAGATAGTACCAGCCATTACGTTTACAGATAAATGATCCTTCTGTAAAATATGGTAATGCAACCGTGCGGATGGGACCATCTAATTCAATCATATTCTTTTTTAACCTGGCATAGTAGCACCGTGAATTCCCCCAGAAAATATAAGCCTGTCCGTCATCGTCAATTAAAACCGTTGGATCAATATCATCCTTATCGCTTTTGATTATCCGGGTCATATCATTGCTGATAAGGGCCGAACCGCGGGCATCATGGAACGGACCGGCAGGATTGTCGGCAACCGCCACTCCAATGGCGGATCCTTGTATGGTATTATGCTTTACAGCTACAAACCAATAAAACTTCTCATCACGCTCGACTACCTGCGAAGCCCAGGCGCCATCGCTGGCCCATTTAAAATCTTTAGCCCGTAATGGGTTTTTATGTTCTGTCCAGTGAACCAGATCAACAGAAGAATAACATAACCAGTCGTGCATAACGTAATCCTGGACGCCAGGCGGGGCTTCGTCATGACCGGTGTACAGGAAGACCGTGTTATTGTAAACAATCGCGGCAGGATCTGTCGTATATTTTTCCCTTATTACAGGATTACCGGAGGGAGGCAGGCTGTCTGTCAATAATCTGTTTTTCAAACAGTCCCCCTTATTCCCAAGCGAAGTCAAAATCATAAGAATTCCGGCAACGGGTGTTAAAATTAATTTTACCATCTATTTACATTTAGCTAGTAAATGTAAGCAATCTCTTAAAATCGCCAAACTATATTTCATTTGAGTAGCTTTGTTGTTTCAAATAAACTGATAAACCATGTCGATAGAGAAAAAACTGGCCATATGGATGGATCACGCTTCCGCAGATATCATTGAATATCCTGGTGATGACGGTATTGTCAGAACGATCACGTCCGATTTTACACAGAGCGGGAAGAAAGAAAGCCTGGAAAAAAGCGAACAATTGATGCATCACAAAGAGCGGCATCAGCAGTCAGCATATTATAAGGAATTGGGTAAAGTTATTTTGGGTTACGAATACGTTTTGTTGTTTGGCCCGACAAATGCAAAATCGGAGCTCTTGAATTTTTTAAAGTCGGATCATAAATTCGATAAGATAAAGATCAGGTCCGAAGCCGCTGACAAAATGGACACCCATCAGGAACTTGCTTTTGTAAAAAAGTATTTTACCCAGCCCATCAACCTGTAGTTCGTTCCCGCGTAGATGGTCCGGACAGTTATGACCCGATCTCCATCTTTTTAATCAAATTCATTTCAAAAGTATAAGTGTGTTTTATTACGCTGTCTGAAATTACTTCCCCCTTCAGATTCTTCACCAGCTGATGTACACCAACCTGTAATTTCCAGTCTGGCAATTGCAGGAAACTCACAGGTTTGACGATGGGATCTAACTCTTTCCATTGCCGGAACCAATAATCCCTTACGGCATCACAACCATGTAAATATCCGCCCTCCCAGCCATTGGGCCAATCCACAGACGGATGGAAAAACGATAATACCTCCTCAACATCCCGGTCGTTAAATGCCTGATATACCTTATTGATTACTGTCTCCAAGATGCATCAAAAATAAGGCATTAGTAAAAATAATTTTGCGCGACCGAATAATTGCATATGTATTTGCTTATTGAATAGACAAAGATTGGCCTTAATGTACTGGTCGTTTGAATGGACTGAAAAGGGGGGTTAAAAAATGAACCAGACCCGACAGGGGATTCCATCCGGATGCTGGCCGGAGATTTTTTAGGTTCTGAAGTTGTGCAATCTTTACATGTACCTCGTGGGAACGATCGTCGAGTAGTTTTGAAACCATTAGATTTCCAGAGGGGGTCAGTTCAAATCTGTCGGCAACAGGTGTGATTTCCCTGCCGGAAATTTTGATCATTCCCAGATCATACAAATGATTGAATATTTTTCCGTAAGCCGGCCAGTGATTATCAAACAGTCTGTAAAATTCATTACATGGAGTCATCTGATTATTTCTGATGCTTATCAATATCTCCAATTCCATTTCCTTTATATTATCCATGATCCTTAAATTTTAAATGGTGCTAATCAATTACCTGTCAGTTATTTGTACCCTCTAAAGCTAAATTTGTAACCATCATTCTAATACTATGATAATCAATAATTTATACTATTCCAATCTGGGTAAATGGAGTGGGAATAAGTGAAAAAACTTCTTGGAATCTGCAAGATTAATTTGAAACCAGGCTATCAACTGGTTTCGCTTCAGGTAGAATGTGATAAAACAGATTTTGTCACTTGATAATGAATCTTTTAAATGGCATATCGTAAACTTACGATGAAAATCGAGTGGTCCTGCGCTATCATATCAGACCAGGACAGCTTAGTTTTGATATATCCAATCCGAAAGAAATAACCGATCCAGTCCGAAAGAAACCAGAAATCCAATCCTACAGTAAGAACAATTAAGATCCTATTTTTGAAAAACCGCTATGAGAATTAGCGGTTTTTTCTTTTTTACCACTAAGTATTTAGTGACGACTCTTCAACATTTTCCAAAATCCATAACCCGACTCTGCAGTTTATATTCTTTTATCTATAATGCGAGTACTGGCAAATCAGGTTTTAGGCCCAAGTTTTGTTTTTCACCAGCAAGTGTTTTGTTCCAACAACCTGCAAGAGTATTGTGCAGATAAGCGCGTCCTGACTGCAGCAATGATTCTTATCACGCTTGCAATTTTTCTATCTGCCCGCTCACGGAAGATAGCTGGGTGGCCATCAGTTTTGTTGTTGCGGATTTTTTCCTGGTGATCATAGTATTGACCTGCTTCTCTACATGTATCGATATCGGTGGTGACCTGATAGAATCATCAAAAAAAATAATTGTAACACCGAAATTGCTCAGGCTCGGCTAATCTATAAGTAGTCAATCTTTTTGGTGATTTTGCCGTTATCGCCAAAGTTAACTCATCTATTTTCGCCGAATAGAGTTCCGAAATTCAGTACCTTGGCAGAATGAACCCCGACCGGATAACCCAGGCCCACATGGTGTACCAGGAATTATTGCAATTAACCATACAATACGAGGAATCGGTTCTCGATCTCATGAAATATCCAAACAATCATGAACTGAGAAATATAAAAGAAGAAATGGGAGAGAGGGTCAAACAATTTGAAGGGAGTTTCAAGAAGGAATATTCGGATCTGATCTTACAGGGAGTAACCTTTCCCAGGGACCTGAATACAAACAATACTACTCATTCCTTGTAAAGCGACATAGATAGCCAACTATTTCTGTTATCGCTTTCTTAAAAACACTCTCTGCGACTTTAATACTAAAATTATTGTTGAGATTGTAATGTGCTATCAATCGCCTGCTAAACCAGTTTAATGGTTAGTATAGGATAATTACAATCTTTCTGATGCAGAAAAAAGGTTTCGCATTTCTTTTAACCATGACTTGCATTATTTCCAGTGGCTTATGCCAGGTTGCCCGAATCGTCAATATCAAAGGAATTGTAACAGATGAGACTACCAACGAAAGACTTGAATATGCTTCTATCCGGCTTGCTGACAAAGGAATAAGTACTATGAGCAACGCAGCAGGTCAGTTCATTTTTAAAATAGCGATTGAAAAAAGCAGTTTTAAGATAACAGTCAGTCATATCGGATATAAACCATTAACGATCTATATTGATCCGTCGGATACTACTTACAAACTGATCAAAATGGAGCAGGAAGTAAAGCAGTTATCAGAAGTTGTAGTTAAATCAATCAATCCGCTTGACCTGTTAAAATCAGCAATTGCAAAAATCCCGGAGAACTATCCGTCGAAGCCTTACCGGCTGGGCGGATTCTACAGGCTGACTGGTTTAAAAGGGAAGCGCGTTATTCATCTCTCAGAAGCAGTATTCGATATTTACGACGATCGTATTTTACCCGGTAACCGTCAATTCAGACTGATCAAATCAAGGTCCGATAAAGATGTAACAGCCTTCAACGGTTCCGATAATGTCGAAATCGGCCTGAGTCCGAAGGGGGTAATGGATTTGGATATTGTGGGTAATATAAAGGAGTCTGGAATTTTGAATAAACAGGGAATTAAAAATCATGAATTTACTTATTGCGGACTGATTGACTACAATGGGCAGAGGGCTTATGTGATTTGTTTCGATGAAAAGGATGGAATTAAACAATCGCTTTATCGGGGGAAGATCATCCTTGATGCAGATAATTTTGCTTTCCTTGAGTTTGACATTCGGCTGAGTGAAAAAGGATTGAAATATTATGACTGGAGCTTCGGGATGAAATTGAATCTGAGCCTTTCGCGTATCCAGGCCAGGTTGTTATTTGACGAAAGTAAAATCACTTATCAGAAGTATGGAGGGAAATATTACCTGAATCATGTGAATAGCACTGAACAGATTTACCTGGCGGGCGGAAACAAACATTTCATGCTGGATCCACTAACCAACAAGACGGTATACCTGGTTACGCGTATCGATACGTCAGGCATTGAAGCTTTTCATGAAAAGGAAATACTTGCTGGTAAAAAAAGCATAGAAGGAGAAGGCAAAACACTGAACGACACACAAGACAGTCCAGGCCATTCGGATACGACTGACCGTTTCTGGGGGAAATATAATCTGATCCAGGCGGACTTTAGTGTGGACTCTGCAATTGGAGTCATCCAGTCAAATAATGCAAGTCTGAACCTTAAAAAAATATTACTGCAAACTCTTCCCGGATATGGAAAAAATAAAATAACCAGGATCGATTCCATTCTTAATTTTTATTATCGTAAAAAGCAATTTAACGGGAGCGCGTTAATTCAGTATAAGGGTCAGGTTATTTATGAAAAGGGATTTGGTATGGCGGACAAAGAGTTGGCCATCCCCAATAGTGGTACTACCGCATTTCGGATAGGATCGACATCGAAACAATTTACCGCCATGTTGATTATGCAACTTGTGAATCAACATAACATAAGTGTGTTGGATACTGTTGGTAAATATTTATTTGGATATAGACATGGTAATATCACAATACAGCAGTTATTAACCCATCAGTCGGGAATTCCAAATTATACGGCAAACCCTGAATATTTTATTCAGATTATCGGTAAAAAATATTCGGTCAACGATATTGTGTACAAGTTTTGCAGTGATTCATTGGAATTTCAACCCGGCACTCAGTTTCATTATAGTAATTCGAATTATGTTGTTCTCGCCGACATCATCGAAAAAGTATCGGGAAAAAACTACTCTGTTCAGTTGAGAGAGAGGATATTCAATCCGCTGGATATGAAGAATTCTTATTTTGTCACATCCAATGGTATTCAGGAAACAGCGAAGGGATATGTAAACGGCCTCCCAGAAGTTCCATATCCTGTTGAGAATGTAACCGGAGCAGGAGGAATTACATCAACGTCAGAGGATTTATTGCAATGGGCAAATGCCTTAACCAGCAATAAATTACTTCCTAAAAATGAAATGGATGAATTGTTTAAACCTCGCGTGGAATGGAAAGATTGGGACGCGTATTATGGATATGGCTGGATGACTGACCGGGATCTCTTCCAGATTTCGCAGCTCCATGTTGTTCGGTATCACCCAGGCACAGAATTTGGATTTTTCGATATGCTGGTTATGCAGCCTGACAATGAAATCGTTGTAATTTTATTAAACAACACCGGGGACTTTCCAAGATTTGATATGACAGATTTGATTCTAAATGAATTGGATAAATAGTCGTCGTTGAAATGCCATCCAGAGGACGTGACCATCGGACTTTAATTTAAACGTTGCACGAATCATTCTCTTTTTTGTCTTATAATTATTTTACTCACTTTTCTTATAACCCGGCCCTTTAATAAACCGGCCGGGCATCGCACCGGTATGGTCGCCATTTTTTAAAACCTGCACGCCGTTTACAAACACATTGGACACACCGGTGGCATATTGTTGCGGCTTTTCGTAAGTCGCATGATCCTGCACGGTTTTGGGATCGAAGATTACAATGTCCGCATAATTGCCGGCTTTCAGTTCTCCCCTTCGCTGCAGCTTCAAATTGGTTGCTGGTAGTTTGGATAATTTGTAGACGGCTTCCTGCAGGTTAAGCATTTTATCATCGCGTACGAATTTGCCGATTACCCGGGCAAAATTACCGTAAGCCCTGGGATGTGCGCTGGACAAAAGAAATACAGCTTCTGGTGCGGAAGATGCCTCATCGGAGCCAAAACTTACCCAGGGCAATGCCATTTCTTTCCTGACATTATTTTCATCCATGGAAGAATACACGACTTCTATTCTTGTGCTGTCCTGCACTATTAAATCCATTGCTGTTTCTTCCGGCGAAAGGCCGCGGATGGCTGCAACTTCGGCCAATGTTTTTCCAATATATTTCCGAAGTGAATCCCGCTTAAAGCCGATTAACAAAACACCTGGTGCGCCTCCGGCCTGGTAATACGTGTTTTCCCAGTCCCTGGCATTTGTGTTCATCGCTTTTTTCATCTGTTCCCGGATCGTTTTGTCCTGCAATCTTTTCCATAATTTGTCAAAGCCGCCGTCCTGCAGGGTGGGAGGAAAAGAAGCCGTCAGGCCGGTGGCGCTTCTGTTATATGTATACATATTGGCCGTAATATTCACGCCATCTTTCCTGGCCTGCTCCACGATTTTAACCAGGCTGTCCAGTTTCCACCAGTTATCCTTACCTGCTTCTTTCAAATGATATATTTCAACATGCACACCTGTCTGTTTTGAAATGCCGATCAGTTCCTTTACGGCTTCAAATAATTTACTGCCTTCGCTTCGGATATGGCTCGTATACATGCCTCCGTATCTGGAAGCTTCTCTGGCGAGGGGTACCAGTTCATCCGTTTTTGCAAAGAAATCAGGCGGGTAAATGAGTGCGTTGGTTATACCCATGGCGCCTTCTTCCATTGCCTTTCCGATCAGTATCCGCATGCTATTCAATTGAGTGGGACTGGGTGCTATGTTATCTTCACCAATTACATACTGACGAATGGTCCCGGTGCCAACAAAGGATGCGATATTACAGGATATGCCTTTTTTTTCGAGCCAGTTCATATATTCACCCAATGTATTCCATGCGACAGGGTATTTGATATCCCGCTGGCCATCCTCCATCTGTTTTCTCATTTTCGCATTCAGTGGGCCCATACTGCCTTCGCCAAATACTTCCAGTGTAACACCCTGCCGCAAATCACTCAGTGAACGTCCGTCCTGAATTAAAGATTCTTCTGAATGACTTAGCATATTGATAAAACCGGGTGCTACAGCTTCGCCGCTGGCGTCTATTTCATTTTTTGCATGGCTGTTTTTTAAATCACCGATGAAAGAAATCGTATCGGCATCTATTGCCAGATCGGCGGGATAAGGATCGCCACCATTTCCGTCGTAGATCATTCCGTTTCGGATGATGGCATCATAACTCCTTGTCGTCTTACAGGAAATCAGGGAAATCAACACAATGATTAAAAGCAGAAAGTATTTCATGACTGAAAGCTTTTTAATGAATTAATCCTGATAAATTGTATGGGGAAATAAATTGCATGGAAAAGATACCTGAAAAATCACTGTTTTTACAAGGGGTACCAGCAGTTATTGTGTATTTATTTGGACATTTATTCTGTAAGCCCGCCAATTCCTTAATCATAGTAAACAGATCAGTTTCGATTGATTAGGTATCAGCAGAGCTCGGTTCATTCTTTAAGAATATGAAACTGAAAGTATTGCAGGTGTTTACTGTATTTTTCTGACGGGTTAGAGGGGAAATCAAAAGATGTCACTTGTGTCCGGCCCGGAAATTTAATCAGATTGATTGTGGAAGGCCGGAAGGAAGGATTACGAAAAACCTAATAGTCAGATTAATATTTGAAATAAGATGAAAACATTGATTTTCTTCATATCATTTTTAGTTTTGTTTTCTGTAGGCCATACCCAATCAAATGCAAACCAGGCGGACAAATTAACGGTCTTAACGGCCGAAGATGGTAATTTATCGATTGCCTTTCAGAAAGACGGGAAATGCATTTTTACTTACCAGAACGGAATGTCCAATAAAAAAGATATGAGGAATATTCTGTTTAAGAATAAACAGGAAGTCTTGAATTTTGAAAGGAAAATAGGCAAAGCGCTTTCCGCCAAAGATGGAACTTCAGCACTCATTCAATTTAAGACTTATAAAATACGCCTTCTGACCGAGATAGGCGGTGTATTTATGATCGTCAATGAAGCTGGTCAAACCCAATCCACTCTCCGGATTTCAAAAGAAATGTATAGCCAGGTAAATATTCTCAAGACCTGACCAGTTCCCCGTTTATTTGTATAATTCAGGTTGCCTGACAATCGCAAAAATTAAACTATGGAATAAATAGAGCATTTTTGCAACGATTTTCTCTTTTACTCAAAGCTTTTTATCCGGTTGACAATTTAAATTTCCTTCTACGAATTACCATTAAAGAAACCAGCAGTAATTATTATGTCAATATTATTTCTATTTTATTAATAAAATCATTACTCAATAAAATTAGAATGGAGGAAAAAAAATTAAGAAGCAGTGCTTGGTTTGGCCGGAAAGGAAAAGACGGCTTTATTTATCGCGCATGGATGAAAAACCAGGGTATACCTGACTATGAGTTTAGTAAGCCAATCATAGGGATATGCAATACCTGGAGCGAATTAACACCTTGCAACGCTCATTTCAGGGAACTGGCTGAAAGTGTAAAACGGGGTATTTCAGAGGCGGGCGGATTCCCGGTTGAATTTCCGGTTATGTCCCTTGGTGAAACCCTGATTAAGCCGACAGCGATGCTTTACAGAAATCTGGCCAGCATGGATGTTGAGGAATCTATAAGAGCAAATCCATTGGATGCAGTCGTATTGTTATGCGGTTGTGACAAAACCACGCCATCCCTGGTCATGGGTGCGTGCAGTGTGGATATTCCCACCATTGTAGTTTCAGGCGGTTCTATGCTGACCGGAAATTATAAAGGAAAAAAAATTGGCACGACGGATGTCTGGCGCTATTATGACGACCTGCGGGTTGGCAAAATGGAAGAGGAAGAATTTATCAGTATAGAAGCTGCCATGTGTCGCAGCCGCGGTTCATGTGCAGTCATGGGAACTGCTTCAACCATGGCTTGTATGGTAGAGTCGCTAGGTTTATCATTGCCCGGGAATGCAGCCATACCCGCAGCAGACTCAAGGAGAAAAGTGCTTGCACAACTATCCGGATTACGAATTGTTGAAATGGTAAAGGAGGATTTAAAGTTGTCAGATATTCTGACAAAGAAAGCATTTGAAAATGCCATTCTTGTTAACGCCGCAATCGGAGGCTCTACAAATTTTGTCATACATCTGCTGGCGATAGCCGGCAGAATAGGCGTGCAGCTTGAGTTACAGGATTTTGACCGGATATCTGCCGGTGTTCCTCTGATAGCAAATTTGCAGCCTTCCGGTAAATATTTTATGGAAGACCTTTTTTACGCAGGTGGATTACCGGCAGTACTGAAAGAACTTGATCAATTGCTCAACAAAGATTCTATTACTGCAAACGGAAAATCGCTTTCTGAAAACTATAAAGGCGCAGATTGTCATAACAGGGAGGTAATAGCAAGTATGGATCAACCTTTTAATACAGAAACCGGGCTTGCTATTTTAAACGGAAATTTATGTGAGGCAGGTGCAGTAATAAAGCCGTCAGCAGCAAGCGCACATTTAATGCAACACACGGGTAAGGCGGTTGTATTTGACAATATTGAAGATTTCAAGGCGAGGATCGATACACCGGAACTGGAGGTTGATGAAAATAGTATTCTGGTGTTGAAAAATGTAGGACCCAGGGGGTATCCAGGAATGCCGGAGGTAGGAAATATGGGAATTCCTTCAAAATTATTGGAAAAAGGGATTCACGATATGGTCCGCATTTCAGATGGAAGAATGAGTGGGACAGGTTTTGGAACAATTGTTTTGCATGTGTCACCGGAAGCTGCAACCGGTGGAAAATTCGCCATGATCAAAACAGGCGATCTGATAACACTTGATGTACCGAACAGGAAATTAAATGTAAATATTACAGAAGAAGAATTTGCACAAAGAAAAAAACAATTCAGGTCTTTACCTCCTGTTACTGATCGCGGCTACGTGAGGTTGTATATTGATCATGTTCAGCAAGCTCATTTAGGGGCTGATATGGATTTCTTGGTTGGAGGCTCAGGCAGCAGTGTTGTCCGGGATTCTCATTAGCATCCGGTCAACAGCCATCGTACCAAAAAGAAATTTCCAATCAGGGATAAATAAATGTAACCAAAGAAAATGCTTAGGTTGGTTTGGAATTATCAGGGCCTGATAATGGTCCCATCACGCTTTCTGATCGTCCAGCGACCTGCGTGATTATTGATCGGGTATTTGGAAGCCATCTTTTCATCGATATCAATGCCAAGTCCTGGCGCTTCATTCACAAAGAGATATCCCTTTTTCAGCACCGGCGTGCCCGGAAAGACTTCGATCAGTTTGTCTGAGAATTCGATTGATTCCTGTACACCAAAATTCCAGATGGCCAGGTCGATATGACATTGAGCTGCATGTCCAACAGGGGAAACATCAGCAGGTCCGTGCCATCCCGATTTTACGTTGAAAAATTCACCCAGTCGTGCGACTTTCATAGCTGGCGTTATGCCGCCGATCTGGGAGAGATGACAACGGATATAATCAAAGGAATGACTGGCCATGTAAGGAACGAACTCGTTTTGATTATTAAACAACTCGCCCATTGCAAACGGAACGGTCGTATTCATCCGGAGTTGCTTAAACCAGTCCATATTTTCAGGGGATACCGGATCTTCAATCCAATACGGATTAAATTCTTCCAGTCTTCTGCACAGGTTGATTATGTTAATTGGTTGTACACGTTCATGGGTATCATGCAGTAATTCGACATTCTCGCCACAGCGCTTTCTCACCTCCTTAAACATTTTCGGAACGGCTTGCACATAAGCATTCTCATCCATAAAATCATCAGTATCCCTGCCAAAGCCAGCGTCCCTGAAGTCAGGCTTTTGTGCGAGGTATAAAGAACCATATCCACCCTGCTGAATCCTCACGTGCTGAAATCCCTGATCCATATATTTTTGAACATTGCCGGCAACTTCTTCGGGAGACTTGCCATCAGCGTGGGCATAACAATCAACTGCGAAACGGGATTTGCCACCTAATAACTGGTACACCGGCATATTGGCCCGTTTTCCTTTAATATCCCACAAAGCCTGATCCAGTCCGCTCAGGGCGTTATTCAATACGGGACCGTTTCTCCAATAAGAACTGACAAAAAAGGATTGCCACATATCCTCGATATTATCTACATCTTTCCCTACGCAGAAATCAGGCATATAATTATTGATAGCGGAAACAACAACTTCCGCACGCTGGGTGAATGTGGCGCAGCCCAGTCCATAAAGGCCGGGTTCGGTGGTTTCCACTTTAAGGATAACGAGGTTAGCGCCTTGCGGAGCAGTTCCTATGGCTTTTACACTTCTGATTTTCAAGGCCGGTAAACTACCAATAATGTATTGTCTGTCTATTCCGGCTGCTTTCACTGAAGGAATACCGCCGAATACTCCAAAGAAACCGCCTGCCGTTCCTATTCCGAGTGCTTTCAATATGGAACGGCGGTCATGGGTTGGGAAAGTTCTTTTGATATCCATAATTTATTTCTTTGAGGGATGATGTTATGAATTGGAAAATGCGTTCAGTGTAATAATTACATTGTCATTTGGCAGTCGCCAAAACTCATTAGACAATTGAAATCTCAGATGGCCGGCAGGGAGCTAACAGATGTAATAAAATGATATAATTCACATTGCAGCATTAATTATTTATCGATGAGTGCAATAAACAGTTGAGCGATTAACCACCACTTTAATATTCAATTAATTTCAAATAATTATCCTGTTTTTTTTATAATCCCGGCATCAAGTTCTTTTACCGTATTCATTTCAATACGTTTGCGGGTTGATTTTACGGAATTAATTCAGGAGTTAATCAATTATTAGTACATAGATTAATCCCGGGAAAGTATTTTGCGCCCGATACATTATTTATTATGAATATTTAAAACATTTCAGGGTCTAAGAAATAATCACGGTTCTTTTGGTTTAAGCTGAGTAGATGCTACAATAATATATTGACACTGCTCCACGGGGAATGTCTTTACATTCCCCTTTATTTTTCTTCTGTAAAATTCGGGAAAGGTTTATGATTCAGTCCGTCCGACTATCTGAATTTCAAAATCCACTAAAAAAAGATTAATTAATTCCTTAATTAATCAATTATTAGCAGTTCCGTTAATGCCTCGCCCCGTTATTTGTGCTTTACTCACCAAAACCATTGCTTGATATGAAAAAACTTCCCTTACTGGTATTGCTGGTATTTGGCCTTTATGTTCACGGTTTTGCCCAAAACCGCGTAATAAAAGGTAAGGTTACTGACGATCATGGTAAACCCCTGGCTGGCGCAAGTATCAATATTAAGAATACCACGACCTCCACTTTAACCGATTCATCCGGAAATTTTGAGATTGCGGTTACCGGCAAATCAAAAGAAGATCTGGTAGTCACTTTTGTCGGTTATTTTAGTTCGGAACTTGCGATCGGAAAAGGTAGTTATTTCGAAGTCCAGTTAAAACAAAACGGCCAGACCTTAAATGATGTGATCGTCGTTGGTTATGGAACGCAAAGAAAAAGGGACGTTACCGGTGCGATTAGTACGGTAAGGCCCGATGAAAATGCGCACAGGCCGCTGGTAAAAGTGGAACAGGCTCTCCAGGGTACTGCACCCGGTGTGGCTGTACAGAGTTCCAACGGGATGCCGGGAAACCCGTTGAGTGTTCGAATCCGGGGTACCAATTCGATTACAGGATCAAACGAACCATTGTACGTAATAGACGGATATATCGGAGGAACGATCGGAAGTATCAATCCCGCAGACATTGAATCGCTGGAAATTTTAAAAGATGCTTCTGCCAGTGCCATCTACGGATCGAGGGCATCCAATGGTGTTGTAATCATTACAACCAGGGCCGGTCATGACGGTGTTGCGAGAATCAACGTGAGTGCCTGGTTTCAGAAACAGGAAATTGCGAAGGATCTGGATTTAATGGATGCTTACGATTTTGCCAATACCGTAAACACTCAGAATGCAGCCGTGAGCCTGCCTCCCGGTTTTACCCAGGCACAACTGGATGGATTTAAAACCAATCCGGGAACGAACTGGCAAAAAGCGCTGCAGCAGAAACCCCTGGTTCAGAATTATGATGCCTCCGTATCCGGAGGATCATCCCATATGAGTTATTTTGTTTCTTTTAATTATCTCGATCAGCCCGGCCTGATCCTGAACCAATATTACAAAAGAGGAAGTTTAAGATCCAACCTGGATTTTAAGATAAATGATAAACTGGATCTGAAATTTTATTTGCTGACCGCAGTTCCATCCAGCCGGAATACCGCTTATGCCGGGGATACCGGAGATCCTTTTGCATCAGCAGCTTTCTGGGATCCAACCAAACCCGTGGTGGATCCGGCAACGGGAAAACTCACCCTGACATCCCAGTATGGTACGCTGAATGTTAGCCCGGTGGCGCAGGCTTCATATCAGAAAGTGGACGCAAACTCGGTCGATGCTGTTGGTACAGGCGTTTTGACATATCATATTTTGAAAAACCTCACGTTCACTTCTTCCAACTCCTATGAGTCACAATGGGGTTGGACCCGTTCCCTTTTTGGACTCAATACCAGTCAGACCGTTATTAACGGTATGTCTTCCGGATATGCAAACGGAAATACAACCTGGTACAGTGCTTTCCAGACCAGCAACTTCCTTACTTATAATTTGTTGTTCGGCGATCATGCACTGACGCTGACCGGTCTCTATGAATATCAGCTGGGTACGAATCAGAATATCAATGCCACCGCTTCCAATCTTTCTACCTATGCACTTGGATATTATAACCTTGGGGTAGGTCAGACGCAGTCAACGACTTCCGGTTATTCGTCCAGCGAACTGCAGTCATTCATGGGCAGGGTCAACTATTCTTTCAAAGACAAATATTTACTCACAGCCAGTATACGTGACGACGGTTCCTCCCGGTTGACGAAAAAATATAGCACATTCCCATCGGTAGCGGTAGGTTGGAATATTTCCAAAGAAAATTTCATGGAGAATTCAAGAGTTTTTTCGTCCCTGAAAATCCGCGGCAGTTATGGAGAAACAGGTAACCAGGGAATACCACCCTATTCTTCCATACCGGTCATTAATACCAGTAATGTGGGATATTATTTCGATGGAACATCCCTGTCGATCAGTACACCACTCGGATCGCCCGTTGCAAACAACCTGGTCTGGGAAACAACCTTACAGGGTGATATCGGTATCGATGCGTCGTTTTTAAATAACCGGCTGAATTTCTCTATCGATGCTTATAATAAAAAAATATCGAATCTTCTGTTTAGTTACCAGACACCCGCATATCTCGGAGGCGGAAGCTACCAGCGTAATATCGGGAGTATCCAAAACCGTGGTATTGAAATTGGTCTGTCCGGAACACCACTCAATCCCAAAGGAAATTTAAAATGGACAACCTGGTTTTCGATATCATTTAACGATAACAAGGTTCTCAATCTGAACGGTCTGGATAATGTGATTGTGAGTGGCATCGGTCAGCCACAACAGAATATTTCCATTCTGAAAGTTGGCGATCCGTTGGGTGAATTTACCGGTTATCAGTTCCTGGGAACCTGGAAAACAAAAGAAGCAGCCGAGGCCTCGAAATTTGGCAATAAGCCGGGCGATGCGAAATACACGGATGTAAACGGTGATGGTACCATTAACCAGGATGACTATCTCCCGATCGGAAACGGAATTCCAAAAATGACCTGGGGTTTCATCAATGATTTCACCTACAAAAATTTCACGTTGAGTTTCATGTTTGCCGGCCAGAACGGTGCGCAAATATTCTCCCAGACGATTGCCTATACCTGGGGTCAGGCGCCGGGAACACGTAATGCGACGCTTCAGGAAGCAACACAGGCGTGGACTCCTCAAAATGAAACCAATGTTCCTGCATTCAGTACAACTGGCAGCTGGCCTACAAACAGCAGCCGTTTTGTGTACAGTGCCAATTTTGTGAAACTCAAAAATCTGTCGCTGAGTTACAGTCTTCCGCAAAGTTTGATCGGCGGAGCAAAAATCCGCAGCATAGATGTGTATGTCAGTGGCCAGAATTTATTTACGATAACAAGTTATCCCGGATATGATCCGGAACTGACCAATGCACAATCTGCCATGACCCAGGGTGTGGAAATGGGTGTGATACCAAACCCGCGATCTTTCACACTTGGATTCAGAGTAGGATTTTAATATAAAAAATCAATTGAGAAATGCCCATTTATTATAATAAATAAAAACAAAATGAAAATAAAAATCTTGATACCGTTTACATTCCTGGTCTTACTGGTCTTCCTGGGATGTTCGAAACTCAACGAGGATCCTAAAGCGACACTGACACCGGGAAATTATTTCCAGACGCAATCCGATCTGGACGCTGCGGTGACAGCCATTTTTCAGGGAATGGTGGTAGATGGCGGTTACGCTTTCGATTTTCATCTCTATTCTTTCTTTGGATCTGATGATCTTACAGCCGATCCGAATCTGGGCAAAGCCGACCAGCGCGATTTCGACCAGCTGAACGGAAGCGCCGGCAATAATGCCATTGCGCATAGCCAGTGGGGAACTCCGTGGGGTGCGATTTATCAGTGTAATAACGTCATCGCAAATTTTCAGCATGTCGATGCTGACGCGGCGGGAAAAAACGGAGCTGCCGGACAGGCATATTTTGTAAGAGCATGGAGTTATTATATGTTGGTCAGAACCTTCGGACCCGTGCCGGTCATTACCACTCAGGTAGGTCCGGATTACAGACCTCCGAGAGATGGAATCGACACAGTGTATGCATTGATCGTGAACGATTTGAAAACAGCGATCGGTCTTCTTCCGACCAGCTTTCCCGGACAACCCGGAAAAGCCACACAGAATGCTGCCAGAGCACTTTTAGCTGATGTATATATGACGATGGCAACCTGGCCGCTGAACCAGGCAAGTAACTATGCAGTGTCGGCAGCCGAAGCAGATTCTGTTATTCAGTCCGGTCAATATTCTTTGATGGCCGACTACGCACAGGTTTTTAAGACAAACAATAACTCAGAATCTATTTTTGGATTGGAATTTAATGTCAGTGGCGGAAATCCAAACCGCTTTTACGGTGATTGTTCCATGCCCTGGGAAGAATACGGACTGGACGGGAATTTCGGATGGGAAGAATTTTATCCGGAAATAAATTTCTTTAAAGCGGCCCCGGTTTGCAAAAGGACAGATGAAACTTTTTATACAACTCTGAAACTGCTGCAGGCAGATAAAACTTTTCTCCTGGTTCCCTATTACTCACCCTCAACAAGGAACCAGCATCCGTTTTACAGGAAATTCAGGAATTCAGTGAATAGTGAAGGTTGTCTCGAAACAGATTCCACACTCATTTCCATGAATCCAAGCACGAATAAAACAAATGATGTCATCCGTTATCCTGCAGTACTACTGGATTATGCAGAATCCTCTGCTATGGCGGCCAATGGACCAACTGCTCAATCCTATTCAGCCATCAACCTGGTGAGGGCGCGCGCCGGTGAAGCACCGCTTACCCCTGGCCTCACTGCAACAGCATTCAGGGATTCCGTGGTGTATGAAAGAGCTTATGAGTTGTCCGCGGAGTGGGGGGCAAGATGGTATGATATTGTCCGTCTTCAAATGCTTCCAACGATACTGGCCGCAAGGAATGCGGCTGAGAATCCGATCAATGCAAATGTTAACATTCAAGACAGATACTATGCACCTATCCCGGTAAATGAAATGCTCAAGAATCCACAATGGACTCAGAATCCCGGTTACTGATGATATGAATCCTGTATGAGAAGTTTAACCATGCCTGGCGTGGTTAAACTTTTTTTGCTAAAAGAGGCTATCCATTCTTTTATTGAATTCGCACCTATTGCGTATCTGAAATTTTCCTGATGATTACATTTTTGTTTCGCTATAAGATGTTGATGTTATCGGTGCTGCTCAGTTTCCTGTATGTATTTACAAAAGCCGATTCCCGCATCTTGCCTGATACGTCTCTGCCTAAGAATGAAGCGCTTCAATATATCGATCCGACGATTGGAAATGTTGCCCAATTGCTGGAACCTACCCGCCCGACAGCAAACCTGCCCAATCAGGTGATCAGAGTTTATCCCATTCGGAAAGATTATCTGGATGATCAGATTTCAGGATTTCCGCTGACTGTTGTTTCTCACCGACTTGGAGAAGTTTTTTGTATCAGGCCTTCTGCGCAGAATGTAAGCCCGGAAATTTGGGAACAAAAAATGCCTTACGATCATGATCTGGAAACGACCAGGCCATGGTACTATTCCACTTACTTACTGAATGAAGGTATTACGGTAGAATTTTCTCCGGGAAAGAAAACGGGAATTTATAGATTTTCATTTGCACCGGGACAAAACAGATCAATTTTGTTCAATTCAATCAATGAAGGTTTTGATTCACTTAATTTTTATTCCGCCAATGGAATATCCGGATTGGAAACCTGGCATGGCAACGTTAAAGTATTCATGTACGGGCAATTCAGCAGGAACGGAACGCCCGGGTTTCTTGAAAACAATCAATTGAAATTGGTTCGCAGTCTGTCTGGTAAAATGGTCAGAGCATATATCAGCTTCCCGGCTGATTGTGATACCGTTGAATTCAGGTATGCCATCAGTTTTGTGAGCGAAAAGCAAGCTGAAATAAATTACAGAAAGGAAGTACTTAAGAAAAGTTTTGACGAAGTGAAATCATATGCTGAACAGGCATGGTCAAAAGAAATGAGCCAGATACAGGTTGAGGGGGGAACTGAATGTCAGAAGAGATCTTTTTACACCGCTTTATACCGGTGCAATGAACGAATGGTCAATATTAGCGAGGATTCATTTTATTATAGCGGATACAACAATAAAATCAATACGGAAAGCAGATCATTCTATGTTGATGACTGGTCATGGGATACGTACCTGGCCCTGCATCCATTGAGAATGTTATTACATCCGGCGCTGGAAGAGGATATGTTACAGTCCTATGTTCTCATGTATGAACAAAGCAAATGGATGCCTTCCTTTCCGGTTTTGTTCGGCGATTACCCCTGCATGAACGGATTTCATTCTTCGATTGTATTCCTGGATGCTTATAGAAAAGGGCTCAGAAAATTTGATGTTGAGCTGGCTTATGAAGGCATTCGAAAAAATGCCCTTTCCGCAACACTGATTCCATGGCGTAACGGTGATAAAACCGTACTGGATGATTTTTATCAGACTAAAGGTTATTTCCCGGCACTTCCGCCAGGCACTAAGGAAAATGTTACAGAGGTGCATCCATTCGAGAAAAGACAGGCAGTAGCGGTCACTCTTGGTGCATCATACGATGATTGGGCTACCGCGCAATTTGCAAAAGATCTCGGGAAAATGGACGACTACAGATTTTTTGAAAAATGGGGTAAGAACTACCGGAACCTGTGGAATAGCGAACAGTTATTTTTTTTACCCAAAGATGACAATGGGAATTGGATTAAGATAGATCCTGTATTTGACGGAGGACTTGGAGGCAGGGATTATTTTGATGAAAATAATGGCTGGACCTATCTATGGCAGGTCCAGCAGGATATTCCTGACCTGGTTTCATTAATGGGTGGCAAGCAAATATTTGAAAAAAGACTGGACAGGTTGTTCAGGGAAGATCTGGGTCGTTCGAAATATGTATTCTGGAATAAATTTCCGGATGCAACCGCGTTAGTGGGTCAATATTCCATGGGTAATGAGCCGAGCTTCCACATTCCTTACTTATATAATTTCACCAACTCACCCTGGAAAACGCAACAGAAAATACGTATGCTTTTGGCGACCTGGTTCAAGGATAACGTATTCGGCATACCCGGAGACGAAGATGGCGGAGGGATGTCAGCGTTTGTCGTTTTTTCGTCGATGGGATTTTATCCCATCACACCGGGTATACCTGTTTATACAATTGGAAGTCCGGTATTCAGGAAGGTTACTATTTCTCTGGAAAATGGCAGGCAGTTTATTGTAGTTGCTCATCAGTGTTCAGAAACCAATAAATATATACAAAGTGCAAAGATGAATGGTGAGGAATTAAAAACCCCCTGGTTTTCACACGAACAGCTGGTCAGGGGAGGCGTATTGGAATTGGAAATGGGTCCCAAACCAAATAAGAACTGGGGGATTGAAACAGACAGTTTAGTAAAATGAAACAAATACAAATCGCCATCAAATAACCTCATGCTAAAAAATAGAATATTGGTTTTGGCGGGAAGTTTCCTGATTTCGACCGTAGTTGCGCAGCAGAAATATAGCCCGGGTTCATCTTTTAAAAGTTATAAGGGGCTGATAATGGCCGGCTACCAGGGATGGTTCAACGCGCCCGCAGATGGAGCGCAGATGGGGTGGAATCATTATGCAACCAAAGGAAAATTTGAACCAGGATATTGCAAAGTGGATTTCTGGCCCGACGTAAGGGAATATCAAAAAAAATATAAAACCCCGTTCAAATTGGCTGATGGACATCCGGCATACCTTTTCAGTTCATATGATAAGCAATCCGTGTTCCTGCATTTCAAGTGGATGAAGGAATATGGAGTCGATGGTGTTTTTATTCAACGTTCAGTAATTGCGATTAAAAATCCTGAAAACCTGCGTCATGATAACTTCGTATTAAGAAATGCTTTGAATGCATCCCGGTATTATCACCGGGCCATCGCTATTATGTATGATTTTTCGGGGATCGATGATGTTAACAATGACTGGCAGGTTATTATAAATGATTGGAAACATCTCGTTGACAGCATGAAAATTGCCTCACGGGGTATGGATCAAACTTATTTGTATCATCATGACAAACCAATGGTAGCTCTTTGGGGAGTTGGATTTCCTGATCGTACGAACAATTTAAAATCAATTGAAAAGATCATAGATTTTCTGAAGAGTGATCCGGTGTACGGAGGCTGTTCGATTCTTTTAGGTGTTCCTGCATACTGGAGGGATTTCGGAGTGGACACGGAAAAAGATCCTTACCTCCACATATTGCTGATGAAAGCGGATATCATCAGACCATGGCTTGTCGGAAGATTTAATGAGGACAGCTATCCTATATTCAAAGACAGGATTAAACAGGACATTGAATGGTGTAGAAAAAACAAACTGGATTATGCTCCTGTAGTATTCCCGGGTTTCAGCTGGCATAATATGCATCCTGAAAGCAACAAGCCACCCATTTCACGAAACCGAGGGCGGTTCTATTGGCAACAGCTTATGGGTGCGATCGAGGAGGGAGCAGAAATGATCTATATTGCCATGTTCGACGAGATAGATGAGGGGACTGCTATTTTTAAAACTACGAATTATCCTCCCGTCGGACCCAGTCGTTTCGAACAGTTTGAACCAGATATTCCGAGCGATTATTATTTGTATCTGACAGGTATGGCCGGCAAAATGCTGAAAAGGGAAATTCCGCTGGAAAAAAATATTCCGCCGCCGCCCATTCAAAAGAATTAGTCTGATGAGCAGGGCAGGAATCATAATATTTGTATTTTTATTCGGCCTTTCACTAAGGGTCTATTGTTTAACCGGGAATGGCAATTGTTCAGTCAGCGCAAAATATTCTCCCGGGAACGATACGGTTATTTCCATGGGGAATCCGATTTTTTTTGAGAATCAGAGTTTAAATTCCAGTTCCTTTGCCTGGTATTTAAACGGAGTTTTTACTTCGTCACAAAAAGATTTTACCCTGAACCCAGCGTTGGGAGTAAATGAGATTATGCTGGTTTCTTCGGACGGAATTTGCAGTGATACGAGTTTTTCTTTCATTATATGGGATGGCATCGCAAGTGTGCAGTACGAAAACTTTCAAAAACAATATCATCCAACCGGAATGGCGATGGAACCATTTTGCATGGCCATCGACCGAAATAAAGGATACCTGTTTGCGGGGGACTACTACTTACCCGACGCAAATAATTTTATTTCAAAAACAACCTGTCTCGTCCATATTGACGGGAAGGGTTGTGTAAACTGGGCAAAAGCCATGATTTCCGGCGAGGTTGAAGTGATTCAGTCTATTATTTCCACAGGTGATTCGGGATACCTGGTCAGCGCTTTTCCCTATCAGTCACAGCAAAGTAATTATCCCAATTATTTAATTGTATTCAAGCTGGATAAATCGGGAAACATGGAATGGTCACATTCATTCTCCGACGGGTCTACCGTTAATAATTACTATTCCGCAATCTGTGAGACAAGCGATAATGGTTTTTCGCTTGAAATCGGTTCGTTTCCCGTAGCCGGTAATCCTTCCTTCATGTCTGTTATTAAAATTGACCGGCTTGGCAGATTTGTCTGGGGCAGAAAACTAAGTGCTGAAAATAATTCATTTTATAATATTGGCGGTATTACCGGCAGAGATCAATTTTTGTATGCCACAGGTTCCATATATGACGGCGCGCCTCCCTATGATGTCATACGGTCCTTTCTGGTGAAGTTAGATGAGGCGACCGGGCAGACAATATGGACAATGAAAAACGACCCAGGGCAGCCTCCCCTGAGCTTTACAGATATACATGAATACAAAAATGGCTTACTCATCAACAGTTATTCTGGAAACCTGTTGAATAATTTTATGTTTTGTGATATGAACGGAAATGTTACGGGAAGTGCTGTTGTCAATAATCCTTATGGCTCGCTGAATGGGAAAGAAAATATCATTGTTACTCCGGACAACGGACTGTATTTCCACCAGGCTTCCGGAATGCAGGCTTTCGGGTGCAAGGATATTATCATGCGGCTGGACAGCAACCTTCGTATCCTATGGCAATATGATTTTTCTGCAAAGGATTTAGATTTTACAGGCTGGTTTCAGTTATCTGCTGCACCGGATTTTGGACTCGCCGGAATCGGAAGTGGATTATTGCCTGGCGGGGTAAATGCACTGACATTTATTAAACTGGACTCGGCGGGTTCCGGATGCAATTCAGGGTTTACATCTTTGCAACTGGCAACCACTCATGCAGCTATGCTACCGATGACCTGGAGCATGGATAACAGTTTTACCATGAGCATATCTGATTTGCCGGTGAGCCTGGATGAAATTAGTATTGAGTCCCGTTTGTTTTGTCCAAAATATATGAATGGTTGTGATCTGCTAAAATTAGAAGGACCCAGAGTGGTTTGTCAACCAGGTGATACGATTGGATATAGACTGCATTATGATCCGTTTTGCACCGAAGGAATTAACTGGACCTATGATCAGCAATTAGTAAATGCGCTGGATAGCAGTCAGTCCGGGAGGTCATTCCGGTTTCTGAAGCCTGGTGAGTTTGTTATCCGGGTTGAAAAAAATGGTTGCAATAGAGTTGTGGATTCAATCATCGTTTCCGTAGGTAATGATATTCCTAAAATCAATCTGCCGGTGGACACTGTATTGTGTTTTGGGTCCACCATGAAACTTGATGCAGGCAATGGATATGAGAGTTATCTCTGGCAGGATGGTACTGATAAAGAAAGTATTGACGTGGCTGGTCCGGGAGTCTACTGGGTAAAACTGACGGGAAAGAACGGTTGCATCAGTACGGATTCAACTTTAATTGATTCCATTGTGCCGTTGCCATTTTCTTTTTTGCCCGCCGATACGGTGATATGCGCCAGTGAATTTTACGAGTTGAGACCGTCTTTTCCTTTTAAGTCTTATTTATGGAATACCGGGGAAACATCCGGCTCAATACAAATCGCTGATGCAGGTTTGTATATTTTAGGGGTGGTTGACGGTAGTGGTTGTGAAGGCAGTGATTCCATCCGGGTAGAAACTAAAAAATGCCCTTTTGGGATTTATTTTCCGAATGCTTTTACGCCGAACAGGGATGGGCTTAACGACATTTTCCAACCCGTGATCATCGGCAAACCGTCAATATACAAGCTGAGTATTTATAATCGCTGGGGCCAGCAAATATTTGAAACGACCAATCCCGGGCAGGGGTGGAACGGGATGGTAAAAAACAGCGAGTTGGAAAGTGGAACTTATATTTGGACCTGTACATATCAATTCAATTCGCAGGGGAAAATGATCAGGAAGGGCAGTTTTTTGTTATTACGATAATGGATATCAACTCCCATAATAGTCAGAAAAATATCTTTTTTGATAAAACTTCATTATATTTATAAAGTTGCCTGGTTGGATATTGCCCGGCTTGAAAAACCGGTTTTTACTCTCCGATATCCTTTACGATTGCCTTGGTTATGATGAAACTATATCGAATATCTCGAGAACATATTTATTTTTACCGCTGCCTATGAGACTCATATTTTTGTTCATAGCAGTCTTAGTTTTTCCCCATTTACACGGTTATTGCCAGTCCTATGGTCTGACGTTTAATAGTCACGAGAACGTGCTTGAAAAAAGGACCTCTCTTGATATTTCCCCGGACGATTCAATCTGTTTTACCAAAAATTTCGATCTCGGGTTTGACATTAATTATCTGCCTAATCATAAAACTTACTTTGGCTATATCCTGCGGATAATCAGCAATGGCGATCATAATATAGACCTGATCTATCATCAGAAATCCCATTCATTTAGAGTTGTCAACGGCGAGATCTTTTCCAACATTAGTTTTACGATAGACAGTCCCAGATTATACCGGGATTGGAACCGGATAAATCTGAAATTTAACCTAGAGAATCAAACCATTCTCTTTGAAGTGAACGGAAATCTGGTTGGCACCTGTAATATTCCTTTGGATTTCAGATGTTTTAAGTTCTTATGGGGAGCTAATGATTACCAGAAATATAAGACCCGGGATATTCCGCCGATGCAGTTGAAAGACATTAAGATTTATGAAAATGGCACTTTAAAATATTTCTGGCCTCTGAACGAAGTATCGGGCAATACGGAATATGACGGCATCAGCAAGCAATTGGCAAAAGTGAAAAACCCCGCCTGGCTTAAACCCAAATACCAAAAATGGGAGCTGTTGAATTCTTTTACTTTAAATGGATATGGAGCCGTTGCGTTTGATCCAAAAGCGGACAAAATTTTTGTTTCAGGTTCTGATTCACTGGCCGTTTTTCCTATTAATGAAGAACATGGCCAGGTAGCATGGATTTCAAATGCTCATGAAAATTTTAGGTTGGGTCATCAGGCTATATTTGACACAAGCGACAACAAACTTTATGATTTATTTATTGACCAGAAAAAAGTGGTTGCTTATGATTTCAATAAAAAGCAGTGGGAAGATAATTTTGAGCCGGGTAAAATAACGGAATTCTGGCATGCCAATAAATTCATTTCACCGCTGGATTCTGCCTTATATATTGTCGGGGGATACGGACAGTTAAGATATAAGAATTTGGTGCAACGGTATTCTTTTACGACAAAGAAATGGGATACCCTGACAACCATCGGGGACTATTCGCCGCCGAGATATTTATCCGCCTTGGGAAAAGATCCAAAAGGTAATTTTGTTTACATTATAGGAGGTTATGGCAGTCAGACCGGCGATCAAATGCTGGACCCGCGGAACAATTATGATATGTTTCGTTTTAGTGTGAAGGACAGGTCATTTAAGAAATTGTATACACTGAAGCCCGCTGAAAATCAATTTACATTCGTGAACAGTCTGGTGATTGATCCGAAAACCAATGATTACTATGGACTGATTTTTCCGAATGACAGTTCCAGCTCGAATCTCCAGTTAATTAAGGGCTCATTAATCGATTCGTCTTTTCAATTTTTGGGCAATTCTATTTCCTTCACCTTCCATGATATCGAATCTTTTGCAGATCTCTATTATTCTCCGGTCAGCAATAAACTGATCGCCGTCGTATTAAATTATTCAAAGATTGATGATCCGGTAAAAAATACGACAGTAAGGATATTCTCACTGAATTTTATTCCTGAACCAGATGATATCCCCAGTGAGAAGCCGGATCCGGGAAGCAGACGATATATTTATACAATTGCTCTTCTTGGCGGTCTGGGAATCATTATTTTTCTGATCATGAGAAGGCGGCAACTTAAATTAAGCGCAATGGCTGAAAGTCATGCAGTTCCCATCAGAGAACCTGATTTGATGGGAGTTTCCGGCATTCCGTTTATTCAAAACCATATTGACAGAGATATTCATTCTTCCATATTCCTGTTCGGTCAATTTCAGGTTGTTGATAAAGAGGGTCATGATATTACAGGTCTTTTCACTCCGTTACTTAAGGAATTGTTTCTTATTATTTGTATCAACACCATTCGCCAGGGCAGGGGTATTTCTTCTGAAATGTTGAATGAAAAATTATGGCATGATAAATCAGAAAAAGATGCAAAAAACAACCGCTCAGTTAATATAGCTAAATTAAAGGTCATCCTTGAACGAATCGGAAACTGTGTCATTAATAAAGAATCAGGCTTTTGGCAATTCCAGGTAAATGATGATCATATCAATATCGATTTCAGAAATTATACTGCTATCGTACAACAGGTGCATAATGCGCGCAGTGATTATATTCGACCACTGATTGATATTATCCGGCGAGGAGCATTTTTATACCAGACTGAATATGACTGGCTGGATAATATTAAGTCGGAGATTTCCAATTCTGCTATCGACCTCTGTTTAAGTTATATTAAAAGTCATGATATAGCCAAAGAGCCTGAATTTATTATAGATATAACCAATTGTATCTTTTATTTTGATCATTTGAATGAAGACGCATTAATATGCCAATGTAAAGCGCTGATTGTTCTCAAAAGATTTACGCTGGCCAGTAACATTTATCTAAAATTCGCCAAGGAATACAAAGAAATCTACGGGGCGGAATTCACCAAATCTTTTCATGAGGCAATTGCCTGAATAAGCGAACGAATACAAAATATGTTTGTCTTTTTTATAAATTAATGGAATATTAATAGCCTGGTTAATCTGCTCAACGTTTCTTACATACTTATTCATTTCCATAATAAGCAATTGAAAGAATGGGTAAATCAAAGAAAAGACTGATATTCAAAACAGTCGCTATACTCCTTCCTTTCCTTGGTTTATTCATGGTAGAAATTTCTTTGCGAATCTTTCATTATGGCAACAATCTGAATCTCTTCATCGAAGCCAGGAATAATCCTGATTATCTTGTACTGAACCCGGCGGCTTCCAAAAGGTATTTCATCAATGAATCTTTCGCACCTACCGGCAATAGCGAATTATTCAAAAAAAATAAGGATGATTCCACTTTAAGGATATTTATATTGGGTGAGTCTACGACGATTGGTTACCCTTTTTTTCACAACGGGTCTTTTCACAGATGGCTGCAGTACCGGTTGATGCGCACCTTCCCTGACAGACAGTTTGAAATCATCAATTTGTCATTAACGGCGGTAAATTCTTACACTGTTTTAGGCTTTGCGAAAGAGTTGATCAATTACAAACCGGATGTGGTGTTAATTTATACAGGGCATAATGAATTTTATGGCACTCTCGGTGTTGGTTCCTCTAACCGGTTAGTCAACAACACAATGATAAACCGGCTGATGCTGTTCCTGCGACAGTTCCGAATCGTGCAATTACTCACCAATCTCTATGAGAAGGTAAAAAATTCACCGGGTTCAGATACACAGTATTCCGGCCAAACCCTGATGCAAAGAATGGTGGGCGATCAGCAAATTGCTTTTGGGTCAAACCTATACGATAAAGGAGTAAAACAGTTTGTTTCGAATATCAACGAAACACTGGAACTTTTCAACAACCATCATATACCCGTTTTTGTAAGCAACCTCGTGTGCAATGACAGGGATCTGAAACCATTTGTTAGTATTCTGCCAGACAGCGTTCGTTTCCCTGATTTTGGAAAAAACCTTGTTCTTGGGGTTAATGAATTTGATCAGGGCAACTGGAAATCTGCATACCAATATTTGCAGCTGGCTGACAAAATTTACGACGCGCACGCACTATGCAATTTCTATCTGGGAAAGCTTTCGGATTTACAGGGAGATCAGGTCAAGGCTAAATTTTATTTTGCCAGGGCAAGGGATATGGATGGTCTTCGATTTCGCGCACCAACACAGATCAATGATACCATTTCAAAACTGTGCAACAAATACCCTTATGCGCATTTGGTAGATACGAAAACTGTTTTTGAGGAATCTTCCACTGATCATATTATTGGGAATGAACTCATGCTGGAACATGTACATCCCAATTTAATCGGCTACGCCATCCTCTCCGATGTCTTTTATGAAGCATTAAAAAAAGAGCAAATTATATCGCCGGCAAAAGAAAATGAGCTGACGTTCCAGCAGCTGATACAAACCATGCCGATTACAACCGTTGACTCGTTGACCGGGATATTTCGAATCTCGAGATTAAAAAACAGCTGGCCGTTCAAGGCTTCGTTTGCCAGGGATTCATTGGAGATTAGATCTGAGGAGGAAAAACTCGCCGATTCTATCGCATTTCAGAAAATGAGTTGGCCGTATGCGATGGATGTGCTCTATAATTATTATCTCGCAAAGAATGATTTGCTAAAGGCAAAAACAGTTTTGGAAACTTTAGTGCTTGAGTATCCGACTGAAGCGAATTTCTATGACAGAACAGCTGCGATTTATGGCAAACTGGGCAACTATGAGGATGCCGCTTTTTATTTTAGGAAAGCATTTGCCATCCGTCCTTCTTTCGCCGACGCGAAAACCCTTTTCGTCATTTATCTCAAGCTCGATCAACCGGCTAATGCAATGCCTTACCTGAATTATGCCATTCAGAATAATGCGAGTAATATGAACTTACTTCCCGTAAAAAAATTTACTGGAGAAATTATTGGTTTGAAGAAGGAATTTGAAAAGGACAGCACCAGCCTGCCGATATTACATTTGATTGCGAATACCTACATGAATATGGGTAATAAAGACGGAGCCGCGAAATATGTCAGCAAGATATTGAAGGCCGACCCTAAAAATAAAACGGCACTCATCATGCTGGAACAAATTAAAAAAGGATGAAGCAAAAGGAAAGGGCGCCGGGAGAATTAAATGAAATCATCGAAGAAACGGCTTCAAAATATTCCAACGTTCATATTGTGAATACAAAGAGTGTATTTGAAGCAAATTCTGCAAATCATATTATTGGCAATGAACTGATTCTTGAACATGTACATCCGAATCTCGATGGTTATGCTTTCATGTCGGACGCTTTTTATGAAGCCATGAAAAAAAGTCAATTCATCATTCCGGATAGTACAAAGGAAATGACATTTTCAAAATTAAAATTATATATGCCGGTGACAACAGTTGATTCGCTGGCCGGTATTTATAAAATCAACAATCTGAAGAAAAGCTGGCCGTTTAGCGACGCAATGTCTGCAGATTCCATGCGTATTGTAACGCAGGAGGAGGAAATGGCCTACGCACTCTCCAATAAAAAATCTAATTGGTTTGGAATAATGGATACTTTATATAGCTTCTATATTGGAGGTAATAATTTCAAGGATGCCAGAACTGTTGTGGAGGGGTTGGCTCTTGAATATCCGGAGGATGCAGCATATCTCGAAAAAACCGGTATGCTTTACGGTAAACTCAATGATTATGAACATGCGGCGTTTTATTTGAAGAAAGCATTTTCACAATCCCCTTCATCGGAGCTCGCAAAAACACTTTTTGTCATCTATCTTAAAATGGATAAACCCTCAGAAGCCATTCCCTACATAGATTATTCGGTACATACGCAGGGAAATTATAATTTACAGAATGTTAAGAAATTTTCTGAAATGGTTATTAAACTGAAACTGTATTATTCCAGGGATACGACGAATATTCCGATCCTGAATGAAATAGGAAGTAAATACCTGGAAATGGGTAATAGAGACGGGGCTGTGCTATACGCAAAAAAGGTATTGAGGCGGAATCCGGAGAACAAAGACGCTTTGTTATTGCAGCAGAAGGTCGGGACAAAATGAAGATTTTATGGTTGTAATGAAAAGAACATTTCGAAAAGTATCTGGTAAACAATGTTCCGAATTCGGGCAGGTAGCAGTTTTAATATGCATTTTCCTCTCTCTTTATCTGAAAGACGGACATTTTATAATGCCCGCATTCCTGATTTTGTTGATAACGATCTTATTTCCTTATTTATTTTACCCCTTCGCAGTATTTTGGTTTGGATTGTCAACTATACTGGGCAGAATTAGTTCATTTCTTATATTGAGTGTCCTGTTTATCGTGCTGGTTATTCCGGTTGGTTTGTTCAGGAAAATGTCTGGCAGCGATATTTTAAAAAGGAAAGAATTCAAAAAGGGCAGAGATTCCGTCATGACCGATCGAAATCATTTATTTGAGGCGGGGGACCTGGTAAACACTTTCTAAAAAATTCAGGATATATGGAATTTTTAAGAGAACTATGGCTGTATCTTAAGAGTCGTAAAAAATATTGGCTGATTCCATTGATATTTCTTTTGCTTGCTATGGCATTACTTGTTGTTGTAACCAGTTCAAGTGCGCTAGCTCCCATTATTTATACCTTATTTTAGTTTTTTGAAAACAACAATTCTTGGAATTTCGGCTTTTTACCACGATAGCGCGGCCTGTCTTCTGATAGATGGCGAGATAATCGCCGCTGCGCAGGAAGAAAGATTCTCCCGTATAAAGCACGATGCTTCTTTTCCTAAATCAGCCATACATTATGTATTGAACGAAGGGGGTGTCGATTTTGATGATCTGACTGCAATTGCTTTTTACGATAAGCCGTTGCTGAAATTTGAACGGCTGATGGAAAATTATCACTCATTCGTGCCACGCGGAATAAGGAGCTTTTTAAACTCCGTACCAGTTTGGATTAAAGAGAAGTTGTTCATGCGAAAATATCTGCGCAGTCAGTTGGAGGTATTTGGGAAAAAAAAAATTCCGCTCCTGTTTCCGGAACACCATCTCTCACATGCAGCCAGTGCCTTTTATCCATCTCCATTCGAGGAAGCAGCCATTCTTACAGTGGATGGGGTTGGCGAATGGGCAACCACAACGATTTGTCATGGAAAATCGAATCAGATAACAGTTTTAAGACAATTGGATTATCCGCATTCACTCGGATTACTTTATGCATCTTTTACCTATTATTTGGGATTCAGGGTCAACAGCGGTGAATATAAAGTGATGGGACTGGCGCCCTACGGAAATGCCGAATCGGAACAAACCATTGCATTTAAAGATAAAATACTTCAGGAGCTGATTGACCTTCGGGAGGACGGATCCATATTGATGAATATGGATTATTTTGATTTTGCCACTTCCTTACGAATGACCAATAACAAAAAATGGGAAACGCTTTTTGGCATACCTGTCAGAGAGCCGGAATCTCAAATCAGCCAGACACATATGAATCTTGCATTGGCTGTTCAGCAGATTACTGAAATATGCATGATTTCACTTGCAAATACCGCGCAAAAGATTACCGGTAGTAAAAACCTGGTTATGGCCGGAGGTGTCGCGTTAAACTGCGTGGCGAACAGTAAAATTGCTGAGAACGATCTGTTTGACGAAATATGGGTTCAACCTGCTTCGGGTGATGCCGGAGGATCTGTAGGATCAGCGTATTCCGCTTATTACATATGGAATCAAAACCAGAGGATTATATCCTTTCCTGATTCAATGAAAGCTGCTTTTCTCGGGCCGGAATATGGGGACAAGGAAATCATGAATCTAATACGAAAATATGGTTCGGTATTTAAATACTATTCGGATTTTAGTGAGCTTTCTATTATAATTGCGCAAAAGTTGGCTGAAGGAAAAATTGTGGGTTGGTTTCAGGGTCGCATGGAATTCGGTCCGAGGGCACTCGGAAACAGAAGCATTCTTGCAGATCCGGGAAATCCGGAAATGCAAAAAACCCTGAATCTGAAAATAAAATTAAGGGAGGGATTCCGGCCTTTTGCACCTGCGGTGCTGGCAGAAGAAATGGTCGAATATTTTGAACCGGGTATTGCTTCGCCTTACATGATGTTTATAAACAGGTTCAGACAAAAATGGCGGTCTCCGGATCCACAAAGAGGATTTGAGAAGGCAGCCTCGGACCAGTTTCAAACGACAAGGTCTTCTTTTCCTGCGGTAACGCATCTGGATTATTCTGCAAGAGCCCAAATTGTCGACAGGAACTTTCATCCCAGGTTTTGGCAATTAATAACCGAATTCAAAAAGATTACCGGCTATGGAATGATCGTCAACACGTCGTTCAACGTGAGGGGTGAACCCATTGTTTGTAGTCCGGTGGATGCCTGGCAGGGCTTTCTTAGAACAGAAATGGATATTCTCGTCCTGGGAAATTATGTGTTCGATAAAAAGGAACAAAAAGAACAATCAGTCATTGGCGGCCTTGAAAAAACATTTGAGCCGGATTAACCCTGGCTGGGTATCCGCTTGTTAAATGACCTTTTGAATTTCTTTTTTATACTGAAACGGATTTGTCTGAGTCAATCGTCTGAAGAAACGATTAAAATTGGAAATATTTTTAAAGCCACTCTGGTAACATATTTCACTAATGCTTAAATTATTTTCTGACAATAATTTACAAGCATGGGCTATGCGTACTTCGACTAAATATCGCGAGAATGTTTTTCGGGTATGGCTTTTGAAATAACGGCAAAATGAATTGGGCGCCATGTCAGCGATAGAAGCAATTTCGTCCAGCGAAACCCTATCTGAAAAATGAGAGAGTACATATTGGTAAACCGCATTTAGTTTTTCTGATTCCTTTTTTCCAAAATTTTGAAATAGTGATTCTTTGGAAGCGATCGGCCGCACATTTCTGGAATGCGATATTTTATCCAGTATCTGCAGCAAAAGCAGCGTACGCTCGACTCCTTTTGCCTGATATAACCTGAGCATCCTCTTCTCTACATATTTTTTTGCAGGACCTTCAATCTTCAGGCCTTGTTTAGCCCTTTGAAATAATGAATGAATGGATTTATGTTCAGGCAGAGTAAAAAAAAGGTCTCCAAATACTTTCGGATGAAAATGGATAACTGTTGCTTCAGCAATCCGATTGGCTCCTTTACTGAAATATACATGATCACAGCGCCACATATGAGTCAGATTCGAGCCCACCAGGATCATGTCTCCCGGTTTAAACCGATCTGTCGTCAAGCCGATAAACTGGGTTCCCATTCCGTTATGAATATGAACGAGTTCCAGCTCTTCATGAAAATGCCAACGGTTATAAAAATAGGGAACCCTGTCAAATCGGATATTGAATGAGTGCTGCGGCTTTTGTTCCAGTTTTAATAAATGAGGTTTCATCGAGCATCAAAATAATAGTGATGGTTACAAAATTTATAGTGCATTTTTAATTCAATAGAATAATATCATTGATTATACAATTCAACCACCCCGAACGATCCAAACCATTTATTCCCCTGAGCATCTATAATCATACAAAGCATTCCTACACCAAAAATAAACGACCCCCCCTGGGCATTATATACTGTCCAATTAGTGCCATCAAATTTTGACACTCCGCCCAATGTCGCAAACCATACACCACGCTGTGCATCTATGGCCTGTTATGCTGCCTTTTTTAATGGTTGCGGTTATCATTGCGGTCCCCTTGCTGATACATGTAACCAAGCCTGATTGGTCTATGTTCGCTATGGCTGAATTGCTTGTACTCCAGGAAATTTTTTCCGAGTTATTCAACGGGACATAAATGACCTTTAAAATATCTGTCTGCCCGACTTTTAATGTCAGGCTCACTGCCGGAATCAAGGTTCCGCCCACGGTCCTGACACTATCCATCAGTCCTGCCGGAACCAATTTAATTTTTGTTGAAGCCATGGGTTCCTTTTTACATGAGTAAACAAAAAAGACAATCGTTGTCAGGAGAAACCATCTAAGCATGCCCATTCGCTTTACTCTTTTCAAAATTTTCTGATACAGCAAATAAACCCCGGACAGGTTAACCAAAAGGCTAATAAACGGATTAACCAGAAAATTAAACGGTATGCTCTGGCGGATACTTTTGATATAACCGGGCCGGCCGTTTCAAAACATAATCCGACATTAGCGTACGAAAACAATGAATCAACACACAATTCATGAAAATGAAAGCAGTTATAACCGGATCAACCGGCATGGTCGGAGAGGGGGTTTTAATCGAATGCCTGAACCATCCGGATGTAGAACAAGTCTTAATCATCAGTCGAAAACCGGGAGGAATATCGCATCCAAAACTTCGCGAAATAATTCATGCTGATTTTTTTAATCTCGCACCCATTGAGGCGCAGTTGGCCGGATTCGACGCCTGTTTTTTTTGCCTCGGTATCTCCTCTGTCGGTATAAGCAGGGAGGAATACAAGCATACTACCTATGACCTGACAATGAACTTGGGGCAGCTATTGGCAAAAATAAATCCCGAGATGACCTTTTGTTATGTGACGGGTGCGGGAACCGACAGTAGTGAACACGGACGAATAGCATGGGCACGTGTAAAAGGCGCTACTGAAAATGCACTGATGCGGTTGTTCAAAAAAGCATACATGTTCCGGCCTGGGTTTATGAAAGCTTCTCCCGGCCAGAAAAATCTGAAGAGTTTTTACAAATTTTTATCCTGGATCTATCCAATTGGCCGGGCAGTTTACCCGGCAGGCTTTTGTACTTTGGAGGAAGTGGGAAAGGCCATGATCAATGCCGTCAGCAAAGGATATCCAAAAAAAATTCTGGAGGTGAAAGACATTGTTCAGTTGGCAAATTCCTGAAATTTTCAGGTTACCTGACTTTACACTGATCTTACTGATAAGGCATGATGAAAAATATTCAGCGGGTCCCATTTCGCCTTGATTTCCTGCAGTCTCGGGTAATGATGCTGGTAATAAAACTGATGCCAGGGAACAGCCGTTTTATTCCAGGCCGGATCAGCCAGGTCATTATCCGGATGTGCAATGATACATCCGCCGGACCGTTCTCCTGGCACCGGGGCACCACCCTCACCGACAAATAATTCTTGGTAGCAGGAACGCGCCCAGTTCAAATACTTCGTTTCTTCCTGTGGATCTGTCCAACCCGGTGTACAACTCATGGTTATGATGGCATTGCGCTGCACGGCTGCCGTCGCATCGGCTGACACTTCATTCACTTTCCCCCCATAAGTGGCCATGCCAACCGATGCGCCGGAAGTATCCGTCATTTCAGTAAGATATTTATAAACGGTTTTTATCTGCCGATCTGTGAATGGTTTAAGCAAAAAAGCGTCCTTAAATTTAAACGCTATTTTGCCTTCGGGAAAAATATCAGGCAAGGGTTTTAATGCAAATTCCAGCCAGCTCATTTTTTTTCTGACCAGCCGAAAAGGAAGATTCAAACCCTTGTTTAGCGCTTTAAAGAGCCCTTCTAAAACGGGCTCTGTATTTTCCGGGTCTGTGATCATTCCTCTCAACTGCAATTTGCCGGTGACCCTGTTCCAAAGATGAAGTGTTCCGAAAAAAGAGCGGGCGGAAATTCCTTCCCCTGCATTTTCCGCGCACCAGGTCCCGAAATTGCTGACAAGTATATGAAATGCGGATTCGTCAAAATCTTTCCATGCCCAATCGAGATTAACCGTCTCAACATATGCAGGTGCAGCCGGTAATAATTGGGATGGATCATTCCCTGTTGCGGAAGGCGACCGAAACCAGTAACGGGTCACGATCCCGAAGTTGCCCGTTCCTCCACCTGTATGCGCCCACCAAAGATCCCGGTTTACGTCATCCGGATCGCGGCTGACGATAATTTTTTCAACACGGCGGTTTTTATTTACCCATAATAGTTCCAACGCAAATAAATGATCGACCCCCAGTCCATGCTGCCTGCACAAAAATCCAAAAGCTCCGCCGGCGATATGACCGCCCATTCCGATATTTGGCTCCTCCCCAACAGGCATAACAATACCCCATTCATTAAACAATTTCACGTGCATCTCGCCCACAGTATTTCCTGCCTTTACTTCAATTGCATTTTTCCCGGGATCATACCGGATACCTTTCATTTCAGAAATATCAATGATTACCTGAACAGCCGGATCAGCTACAAAATTTTCGAGACAATGACCGCCACCCCGGACTGCCAGATGATGGCCCGCATCAACGGCTGACTGAAGAGCATTAGTCAGAGATTCTGTATTATCGACGGCAATGATAACGGATGGTCTTCCCTTGAACCGTAAATTCACGCCTCTGTCGTTCCATTTTTCGTAGCCGGGGTCACCATATGGGTACTCCTTTGACTGGTTTTGCATCGCGTAATAATATTTCGGTACAAACTAAATAATTCCTTCGATATTTCGTTCCGTACACTACATCCCGTTCATTTTCCGCACCGGTCACTGAATTTTTTTACGGAAATATGATTATTAGGTAAATTCGATTAAATATCAATCCTATGCTACACCTGAAATTCAATCCATCTACTTACAGAGACAACGAAACACTGCGAACAGGAGTCATACTCCCGGATATGTGGGAAAAAGTTCAGTTCCTGGCTGAAGTGCTGACTTCCAAACATTCGCAGGAGCATATATGCTCATCACACCCCGAGGCGCTTAACACCATTGAAGTGGGAATGATCTTAAACAAAGACCTGATCGATCTTCAGGTTGGCAGGTATTGCTGCATGAATTATGTAAGAGAAGTCATGAGGCCAATCATTGATCAGGAATTAAAGAGCCTGAATCCATATGGCAGGTTTGCCGAACAGGAATGGGTTTAAATAAATACGCCTCCGGTCGTAAGGAGGTTTTACAGTCTTTGGCTTTCCGGTTTTTCTCCGGGATTCTCCTTCGATGACCTGACCGGATGTCGTTTTTTATACAAATCCATTCGTTCGTCCTGGAATTCACGCGCCAGTGTGATGAGTAATCCGGTAGACCAGGCGAAGGTCAGGAGACCGGCAGTAGCAATCATACCTTCCAAAAGTCTCCAGTTCTGGGGCAGACTGAATTTACTGCCTACCGTCGTATATTCATTCAAAGAGAAATAGTAAGCCAGACTGGGATTGGTAAATGCCCCTTTCCAAATAAAAAAAAGGGACCAGACCAGGACTTCGCTGAGATGCACAATCATGATCAGGCAACTCGCAAGGATGATTGGCAAGAGTCCACGCAAAATGTCTCTTTTTGCACTGAAGCGATTTTTTAAACTGTGATTGAGCCGGAGAACCCAAAGCATGCCGAAGCCATGAATAGCCATGGTGATGGCGATCAGCATCCCACCCCAGAAAACCTCCTCAAGAGAAATAACGTAAAAAGGTTCTATTGGAAGATCTTTCATGATTTAGATTATGATTATTTAAAATCAGGTTTCAAGTTATCAATTTTAAGCGGTTAACCGGATTCATCTCACTGATACATGCAGGAATCGGTCACCAGGAATTAGTGAAAGCGGCCATAATCCAACTAAGAATAGCCTTACCGAATCGCGTCCTCCCATGGCACCCTTCCAGCAACGGAGGGCTTTATTTGTAGAAAGATTATTCTGTAACTAAAGGTCTCCTGTCAAGGAATATATTGGGAGCACAAGGTGCAATATTCCGACGTCTTACATGGTGGAAACCAAATTAAATAATAGAAAGCCCTGCTACTTTTTGCTGGGCTTTTTTATTGCGTAAAATAACAAAACTCCTTCGTTCAGAATGATCTCTGGCTATATTGCCTTGGGCACCCTTCAATTCTACATCCGGATTTCCCGCCTCCTTTATTTATTGTGCGTTTCCTCGACGCCGTTCCAGTTGTCGGGGATATCCTTCGGTTACCTGGTTATTACAGGATGACAGGAAAAAATCGATAAAACACTCAATATTGTTAACTTGATGCCGACTTTTTCCAGATAGCAATTCTTTATGAAAAAAATTACACTCTTAGTTGCCGGCCTTTTCAGATTAGTTTGCGTTTTCTCCCAGGACAGTATTTCCATTATACCGGAACCCGTTAAGCTGATTAAAAGCCAGGGGCATTTTATATTGCCTTCCGTTGTCAGAATCAGCGCCGATGAAAACCCTGAGCTGAAAACAGCATTGGCTGATTTAAACGACCGGCTTTCGATTCCTACGGGCTACCAGGTTGACATGACGAATAGTGGTTCAGCAGTAATCCGGATCAACCTGAATAAAACCACCAATGCTGAACTCGGGAATGAAGGTTACCAGTTATCTGTGACGCCTAAGAAAGTGACTATCACGGCCAACAAGCCCGCTGGCATTTTTTACGGAGTGCAGAGTTTTTTGCAACTACTGCCTCCTGAAATTGAAATGAATACACGCACTACCGGCATCACCTGGAGCGTGCCCTGTGTGTCGATCACAGACTATCCGCGTTTTGGATGGCGCGGATTAATGCTGGATGTAAGCCGTCATTTTTTTACAAAGGAAGAAGTGAAGAAATATATGGATCAGATGGCCAGGTATAAATATAATGTACTGCACCTGCATTTGAGTGATGACCAGGGCTGGCGCATCGAGATCAAATCGTTGCCACAGCTGACCAGTGTCGGAGCCTGGCGCGTCAAACGATCTGGACTATGGTACGAGTTCCTGCCTGCACTGGCCAATGAGAAAGCTTCAGATGGCGGATTTTACACACAGGAAGATATGCGCGAAATGATCCGTTATGCAAAGGACAGAAATATTACCATTCTTCCGGAGATTGATGTGCCTGCTCATAGTCTCGCCCTCATCGCTTCATTTCAGAATCTTTCCTGTACACAGTTGCCTTATAGCGTGAATGCCGGTTTCCGGAGTCCTGTCAGGGACGATAATGCTCTATGCATAGGAAACGATTCCGTTTTCACTGTGCTCGATAAAATATTTACTGAACTGGCTGCCCTTTTTCCCTGCGAATATATTCATGTTGGCGGTGATGAGGCGTATAAGGGATTTTGGGCCGATTGCCCGAAATGCCAGAAACGTATGAAGGATGAAAACCTTAAAAATGTGGATGAGCTTCAAAGTTATTTTGTGAAAAGAATGGAAGCCATGTTAAAGAGCAAGGGCAAGAAGCTGATTGGATGGGATGAAATAATGCAGGGAGGTCTGGCTCCCGAAGCTACTGTCATGAGCTGGAGAGGAATGAAAGGAGGTATTGATGCAGCTAAAACGAATCATCACGTCGTAATGACACCATGGGACTATTGTTATCTGGATCTTTATCAGGGTGAAACCAGCGTGGAGCCGCCCACCTACGGCATCTGCAGGCTCACGGATTCTTATACCTATGATCCGGTGCCTGACAGCGTGGATGAAAAATTAATCCTGGGCGGTCAGGGAAATCTATGGACAGAAAGGGTACCCAATTTCCGACATGTTGAATATATGACCTGGCCAAGGGGACTGGCGCTGGCCGAAGTGTACTGGAGTCCCAAAGCCAGCCGCAACTGGGATCATTTTACAGGAAAGATGGAAGCACAATTCCTGAGGCTGGATGCTGCGGGAATAAAATATGCACTCAGTGCATACAACGTGACGTATACACCGGTCAAAACGAAAGACAGCAGAACATTTTCCGTAAAGCTGTCTACAGAAATTAACGGCCTGGACATTTATTATACTTTCGACGGCACCAATCCCGATCCCTACTATCCGAAGTACACGGGTGAATTGATTAATTTTCCTGTTGGCGCCACGCAAATAACAGCGAACAGTTTTCGCAACGGGAAGCAGGTCGGCAAGCAGGTAACGGTGAAGAAAGATGAGCTGGCAGCGCGGTTAACTCAGGGCAGACATCAATATTAAAGGGATTGCGGGTGGGAATGGTCTGGAACATATCGACAATAATATTACACAAAGAGTGATCGGTATAGATATCAATCCCGATTACCTACATACCGTCTTTACAAGATATAACCATAAAATCAATTTCCTGGAATTACTGAATCTGGATATAGTTAAGAATTCCGAAAGTATCTGCAAAGCGGATTTCATTTGGGCGGCATTGATATTGGAATACACGGGTATTGAAAAGCTGCTTGAGTTTTCTGCAAACAATATTCGCAGGGATGGACATCATCATACTCCCCTTACTGAGCCATCCGGAAATGTATAATACATTGTCGACTAAAATGGCTTCGGTTCATAATAATTGATTTATATGATTAATATTAAATTTATGTCATTAAGTTTTAACTAATTGCAAACTCCAAACAGAATATATGGATCATATTAGATATGCATTTATAATCTTCGGTTTGTTTATATGCCTGACAAGCTGTACAACCCCCGATCCGGCAGGTTCACAGGAAGACCGGGCATCATTCAATAAAACAAAAACCGCCATTATGGATGGATTTGCCAGGGGAGATGTGGAGGCGGTCCTGGCCCTGCACCATCCGGAGGTCGTCAAATATTTTGGAGGAAAGAATATAGTGACCGGAAGAGAAGGGTTGAGAAAACAGCTCAGCAATATGTTTAACTATGGAAAGGCTGAGTTTATTGAAAACGACATAGAGAGTACCGTGTTCAATGGAGACGCCGTAGTTGAAACCAGTATTTTCGGAATGCGTCTGATTCCAAAAAATGGAGATTCATCCAGGATCTTCCGTGGCCGGTCCATGGTAGTCTATGTTCGCTATAAGGACAGTCCCACCGGATGGGCATCGATCCGCGAAATGGTTCAGGAAGTACCGCCCAGGTAATTTGGGAATAATGCTCTCCGCTCGATTGATAAAAATCAATGAAATGATTCCGATGACTCTCAGTAAATATCTACCCTTCGAACAATATACGCTCCTAACCAGCCCGGGTTATGTAGTGGCCTAAGAAAATTAAAATGGATTTATAATCTTAAATTGTAAAAAACATTAAAATCAGTAAGTTTTCAAGTGAAATTCACGAAGTATATATTTATTTTTTTGCCGGCATGTATTTTCATACAGTTCGCTAATGCACAGGCCAGACAAACTGAAAATTTTGACCGGTACTGGAAATTTCATCTGGGCGATGCACCGAATGCCCAATTGGAAAATTTTCCTGACGGGTCATGGCGGAATATAACGCTCCCCCATGATTGGAGCATCGAAGGAAAGTTTGATGAACATAGCCCTGCAACGACCGGCGGCGGCGCGCTGACAGGTGGCATCGGCTGGTACAGAAAAACTTTTACTGTTCCGGAATCATCAAAAAGCAGGAAAGTATTTATCGATTTTGATGGCGTATATATGAACAGTGAGGTATGGATCAATGATCACTATCTCGGAAGGAGACCGTATGGTTACAGCTCTTTCAGGTATGACCTTTCACCTTATCTGAAATACGGTACTGATAAAAACGTAATCGCCGTGAAAGTGAATAACTCGCCACAGCCGAACTCCCGCTGGTATAGTGGTTCGGGCATTTACAGGAATGTCTGGCTGATTACGGCGAATAAATTATTTGTTGATCACTGGGGCACATGCATAACGACTCCTTCCGTTTCTGAAAAAGTAGCAACTGTGCATATCGAAACAGACATTGAAAATTTAGAAGGATTTCAGCCATCACTTTCTGTAATAACCACCATCTATGATGCTTCGGGCAAAGAGGTTGGGCGCAAAGAAAATTCGTACCTGTCGTTGAAAGATAGCACAGCCCTTATCAAGCAGGATTTCAATATCCCAAAGCCTGCCTTATGGTCGATTGAAAGTCCATCCTTATACAAAGCCGTAACCCGACTGATAAAAAAAGGAAAGCTATATGATGAGTATGCTACTACGTTTGGAATTCGTTTTTTTGAATTTGATGCCGATAAGGGGTTTTCATTAAATGGTAGACATATTAAAATAAACGGGGTTTGCAATCATCACGATCTGGGTTGCCTCGGAACTGCAGTTAATTTCCGGGCATTGCAAAGACAGCTGGAAATTTTAAAAAATATGGGCTGTAACGCCATCCGCACTTCCCACAATCCGCCGGCACCGGAGCTTTTAGCGCTTTGCGATGCGATGGGTTTTATTGTGCTGGACGAGGCGTTTGACATGTGGAAACTTGGAAAAACAAAATACGATTATCATCTGTACTGGGACGAATGGCATAAAAAAGATCTGGAAGATATGGTACTGAGGGACAGAAATCATCCTTCCGTTATTATTTGGAGCATTGGAAATGAGATCAACGAGGGCTGGAACGCAAAAGATTCCACACTGAATAATCCCGGTGCCATTATTGCCCTGGAGCTTACGTCTATCATTCATGCGCTGGATACAACGCGCCCGATAACATCCGCGTTGAATAACCCAAACCCCAATAACCCGATTTATTTTTCCGGGGCTTTGGATCTGATAGGATACAATTACGAAAACAGAAATCTCGCAGATTTTCAACGGCGCTTTCCCGGCAAAAAATTTCTGGGTACGGAAACGGCTTCTGCATTGGAGACAAGAGGGCACTATGATATATATCTTCCTTCCGACAGCATCCGCCGATGGCCTGTAAGCTGGGACCAACTTTTTAAAACTGGCAATGCTGACCTAACAGTTTCTTCTTACGACCAGGTTTCTGCTCCCTGGGGTTCAACACATGAAGAGACCTGGAAAAATTTCAAAAAATATGATTTCCTTTCCGGTCAGTTTATATGGACAGGATTTGACTATATCGGGGAACCAACACCGTATCCATGGCCCGCCCGCAGTTCATATTTCGGAATCATTGATCTGGCTGGTTTTCCGAAGGATATCTATTATATGTATCAGAGTGAGTGGACGGATAAAACGGTACTGCATATTTTCCCGCATTGGAACTGGAAGAAAGGCGATACGGTTGACATATGGGCATATTACAACCATGCGGATGAAGTGGAATTATTTTTGAATGGCAAGTCATTGGGCTCAAGGAAAAAAACCGGGGATGATCTTCACGTAAAATGGCGCGTAGCTTTTGAACCGGGAGTATTAAAAGCCATATCAAAGAAGGATGGGAATATTGTTCTGACCAAAGAAATAAAAACAGCGGGCAAACCTGTAAAAATCAGTTTGACTGCCGACAGAAATAGTATTAAAGGAGATGGGAGTGATTTGTCATTTGTTACAGTAAAAGTTCTTGACGCTGATGGAAACCTTGTTCCCTATGCAGATGATCAAATTCAATTCAAAATAAGCGGAGAAGGGGTCATTGCCGGTGTGGATAATGGCAGTGAAACCAGCATGGAGTCATTCAAATCCAGTGACCAAAAGGCTTTCAACGGACTGGCTTTGGCAGTTATCCAATCAAAAGAAAAAACAGGCAACATCCGGTTAACAGCGTCATCGCCAAACCTTCAGTCGGCCCAGATGCAGATTATTGTAAAATAAAACCCGACTCAGTCATGCCTTAATTAAATTTATATGAAAAAAATAGCCATCAATGGTTTTGGAAGAATAGGAAGAGCAGCTTTAAGAGTAATTGTGGATGAGCCCGGCCTGGAAGTAGTAGCCATCAATGATCTGATGTCATTGGAGAATGCAGCTTACTTATTTAAGTATGACAGCGTATATGGACGGGATAAAAACAAAATATCCGTTGAAGGATCTCATCTTTTGATTAACGATCAGAAGATCCTGTTTGTTTCGGAAAAAGCGCCGGAAAAATTACCCTGGAAATCCCTGGCCGTTGATGTGGCCATGGAATGTACCGGATTCTTTACCAAAAGGGAAGATGCAGAAAAACATATCCAGGCCGGCGCAAAAACAGTAATTATTTCCGGACCGACCAGCAGCAAGGATACACCAACCGTCGTTTACGGTGTGAATACGGCGGACGGAAATACGGCTGTTTTCTCCTGCGGCAGTTGCACCACCAATAATATTGGAGTGATCATAGAGATCCTGGGCCGAAGGATCGGAATAAAAAAAGCGATTCTGAATACAGTTCATGCCTTTACCGCCTCGCAGTCCCTCGTGGATGCTCCTTCGAAAAGAGAACCCAGGATGGGAAGAAATGCGGCCATCAACCTGGCACCCGCTTCAACCGGCGCGGCAATTGCGATTACCAAAACATTACCACAGTATATTGGTAAATTTGACGGGATTGCCGTGAGAACACCTGTCCCGGTAGGATCTATTTCAGATATCACTTTTATTGCCTCACGTAATACGACGCCTGAAGAAATCAATGCCATTCTCGAAGAGGAATCAAAAACGGACAGATATAAACTGGTGCTGTCCGTTACCAATGAACCCATCGTTTCCACTGATATCATCAGGAGCCCTTTCGCCGCAATAGCTGATTTGGAAATGACGAGAGTTGTTGATGGAGATCTGGTGAAAGTAATGGCCTGGTATGATAACGAATGGGGCTTTACCAATCAAATGATCCGGCAGATCAAAGAACTGTAATCAGGGCCTGCTTATTCATTTTGACCAAATATCAGTTCGTTGGCAACCCGGATTTCGCTGTGGCTGACCGTGTGTCCCATATCTTTATACAGGTTAACTACTACATTCGCATTCATCGTTAATAATATTTTCGAGGAACTTTGGATTCTTTCAGCAGGAACATGCGGATCCGGGTCGCTGCCGGCCAGTAGAATGGGTGTCCCATTAAAATCCCCCGAATAATTTTCTTTATAGATTTTATCGCCAATTAATCCGCCTGTAAAAGATACAAGCCCACCGTACCTGTCTGCATTGCGGGCCGCATACTCAAGCATCAGGCAGGCGCCCTGTGAAAACCCCAGGAAATAAATATCTTTTTTTGACTTTCCCCTGGTTTCCAGATCAGTAACGATTTCATTCAATATCTCCAGCGAAGCAGAAAGCCAGGGTTCGTTTTGTGATGGTATGGAGAGAAAGGAATAAGGATACCAGCTATGATTGGGCGCTTCCGGTGCAAGGACTGCAAAATCGTCGACGTTCAATTCATCGGCCAGACCAAGTATATCTTCTGCGCTTGCTCCGCGCCCATGTACCATGATCAGTACTTTGGATGCGATATCCAGGCTTTTGCCGGTTGCAATAAATTCTTTTTTGTGCATATTGACTATTGCTTCAGGGGAATTAATACTTTCTCAATATGTTTACGATCCTCCTCGTATTGAGCGGGTAATTTCAGATGCGTACCCAGTTCAGGCAATGACTCATCCACGGTGAAACCGGGATTGTCTGTCGCGATTTCAAATAATACACCACCGGGCTCACGGAAATAAACGGAGTAGAAATAGTTGCGGTCGATTTGTTCGGTGATGTGTAAACCATGAGAGAGAATTTTCTCTCTGAAATGCATCTGGACTTCTTCATTTTTTACCCGGAAGGCAACATGATGATTGGTCCCACCGGCAACATGTCCGCGTTTTTCGCCAGGAGATTCAATCAAATCCACAATCGCCGCATTCTCGACGGCATCCGTAATAAAGCGATACGAATTGCCATCCTGTTTTATCATCCGGTATCCCAGCAGATCAGTCATCAGCAGCGCAGTCGGATTGATATCCTGTAACAATAGCGTAACGCTGTTGAAGCCCCTTATGGCGGCTTCCCCGCCAATTTCTTCGCTGTGCCAGGGTTTCCTTAAATCCACATGTGTTGATTCTACCAGCTTAATCTTTAATCCATCCGGATCTGAGAAGGCCAGAAATAATTCATCAAACTTTTCAACCGGTAGTTCATGGGCGATATTTTTTTCATGAAAACGACTGGTCCAGAAATCAAAACTACCCGTGGGAACAGAGAATCCAATTTCTGTCGCCATACCTGTTCCGGTTATTCCTTGTTTAACCTGTTCCCAGGGGAAAAAAGTGAGAATGGTACCCGGGGTGCCGGTTTCATTCCCATAATATAAATGGTAGGTTTCCGGATCATCGAAATTTACTGTTTTTTTCACCAGCCTTAGTCCGAGGATCTTCGAATAGAAATCAAAATTTAGTTGCGCATTTCCGGCGATGGCAGTAATATGGTGTAGCCCTGATATTCTTTCTTCCATATAAATTCTATTAACAGGAATATTAATAACCAAAACTAACAACAATTTGTTATTTCTTTTTCAACCAGGCTCTCACAGGTTCATCATAATACTTAAGGGAAGTCCAGGCCAGCAGGATAAAAAATATAAATAATAAAACCGCAACGGGCACAATTTGACCCGGTAACGGTTTTTTAATATTTACCCAGGCAGTGTATATATAAATGAATGGATAATGGAGAATATATATTGGATAAGAAATAGCGCCGGCGAAACTGCATATCCTGGCCCAGCGCCCGCTGACCTGTCCACCTGCGCCCGCAGCTACGATGATGGGGAAACCGATAATGATACAGGCCGCCTCATACAAGCCGTAGAATTTATGGGCGGGTATACAGAAAAGCAGGATCAGCATCAGAGAGCAAACCAGATAGGCCATGGGAATGCGGATCAATTTTCCTGAACGGTACAGAAGCAGACCGGCAAAGAAGGGATACATCATTCTCACGACTGCAATCCAGAAAGTATCATAACTCCAGCCGGTTCCGATATTGCCACGCGAGATGCAGACAGCGGTCAATACAATTCCGCTGATGACTACAATAATCCATAAAATCAACCTGCTCATTTTTTTCCCGAACAAAGCATAAATCAGGTTGGCAATGTATTCCTGCAGTAGTGACCAGCAGGGCCCGTCCAGTGAATGTGTTTCACCCCATCCGCGCACATCCGGCGAGGGCAGCAATGTAAAGCCTATGATGGCCGATCCGATAATTCTCAGTAGACCAACCTGCTGTCCCAGATTCGTATAGGGATCCAGCCAAAAGCATATTGCACCGATGGTAACACCTAATATCACCAGCGGGTGCAAACGTATCAGACGGATCTTAAAAAAATCTTTGATGGTCATTTTTCCCCACCTGTCATCGTATGCATAACCGACGACAAAACCGGAGAGCAGATAAAAAAAATCAACCGCCAGATAACCATGTGGCGTGGGATGATTTCCTACTACTGGATAATAAGCTTCAAATAAATGGTATATCACCACCATGATAGCGGCCGTACCACGAAGTCCGTCGAGAATAGGGTAATGCGGTTTCAATTAAAAGGGTTTTAAAAATGAAGATACTTTTAATCTGTATTCGGATTGAATCAATGGACTACCTCAGGATCCGGCTGGTGATTCCGGCAAGGATTCCGTTCCCTGATCTGCCAGACCTGTTTTGTTAAAATAACTCCCGATTTTTTGGCTCTTTATTTTATGTAAATGCCTAATTAACATCATATTGTGTAGTGCAATATTGTATAATGTATAATAGCGATCCGGGACTCTCATTTTGGCAATCCTTTTGTAATATATTGTTACATAATCCAATCCTGAAAAACTATGAAATCCAAGATCCTCAAAATTGCGGGGCTTACCCTGCTCGTGCTGATAACTTTTGTATGGTCAGCACCCTACCTTTTCAAAGGAAAAATCATCCATCTCGTTAAGGCTCAAATCAACAAGGAACTCAGGGCCCATGTGAATTTTTCTGACGTGAATATTTCCCTGTTCCGCCAGTTTCCGAGAATTGCAATCGGACTCGAAAACATCCAGGTAACCTGCGTGGGCGAATTTCAGGGAGATACCCTGATTACCGCAAATCAGTTTGACATAGCCTGTGATATAAGAAGTCTTATTTCCGGAGACAGTATTAAACTTTATTCCATCACAGCAAACGAGCCCCGTTTTCACGCAGTCGTTCATAAAGACGGCCACGCTAATTGGAATATTATAAAGTCGGAAAAGGATTCTTATGAAAATATCGATTCTTCAACCAGGCCTTTTAAAATGGAAATACAGCGTTATTCCATTCATAACGGCTATCTGGATTATTCGGATGAAAGAAAGGATATCCATATTGTCGTTGCCAATCTTGAACATGAAGGGAAGGGTGATTTCTCTTCTGACCTCTTCACGCTGAAAACCAAAACTACAGCCGATGTGATTCATTTTGATTTTAGTCGTGCGATTCCTTATCGGGTTACTGCCAAGACCAGTATAGATCTGTCATTCCGGGTCGATAATAAAACCCATACCTTCTCATTTAATACCGACCGGGTATCTTTCAATGATCTGAAATTGCATACCGAAGGATTCTTTCAATGGATAAATGACAGCAGTTACAACATGAATATCAGATTCAAAACGCCTTCAACAGAATTCAAAAATATTCTCTCGATGCTGCCCTCCGTTTACCAGAAAGATTTCGCCAGTATTGAATCTAACGGACAGGTTAATTTTAATGGATTTATAAAAGGCAAATACGACGAAAAGCACTTTCCTGCATATCATACCAATCTGTATGTGCAGAATGGTTTCTTCAAATACCCCGATTTGCCGGTTCCTGTCGAAAATATCAGACTCGCGCTTCAGGTAGACAACCCGGATGGTATATCGGACCATACCACGATAAACATTTCCGAGGCACATGCCGAGCTGAATCATGATACGCTGGACCTGCGTTTATTTGTGAAGAATCTGAAAACCAAACCATTTATTGACTTCGCTTTTTCCGGAAAACTTGACCTGGCAAACGTTTCAAAGTCGATAAAATTAGAACCCGGCACCAGATTGAATGGACTAGTAAATGCCAATATACATGCGAAAGGAGACATACCCGAAATTGAAAATCATAAAAAGGAATCATTTCAGGCTGGCGGTAATTTTGACCTCAGTGACTTTTTATACGCATCAAAATCCTATCCCGGTGGAATCGCTTTGAATGAATTGCGAATGACATTCAATTCAAAAAATGTTCTCATCAATGAAATGAAGGGACAGTATCTCGCAACGCATATTGATGCCAGTGGCGCTTTAAATAACCTCTTTGATTTTGCATTGAGAAATCAACCGCTGAATGCGGCGTTTAATTTAAAAGCAGACGAATTAAACCTTCGGGAGTGGATAAAAACGGATCAGGCTATTCCATTTATAGTTCCTGATAATATTGACTTCGCCATACATGCTGAAGCCGGTAAATTTCACTTTGATAACCTGGACCTGCAAAATCTTTCCTGTAACCTGGCCATATCAGACGAAACGGTTCACTTACTGCAGGTCAAAGCGAACGGATTAGACGGGGATATCAGCCTGGAAGGTACCTACTCCACAATGGAAAGCAGGGATAATCCGGAGTTCGCTTTAACCTATGATGTAAAAGGACTGGATATTCAGAAAACTTTTTTTGCTTTCAATACCATTCGAAAAATAATGCCTGTGGCCAAGTTCATAGCAGGAAACCTCGATGCGCACATGAGCCTGAATGGGAGGTTGCACAATGATATGACAACAGACCTCCTGACCTTACAGGGTGAGGGAAATGTACTATTGATCACCGGATCGATGAAGGATTTCGGCCCTCTGGATAAACTTTCGCAATCACTCGATATCGCCGGATTAAAGGATATTCCTTTGAAGGAAATCAAAGCGGATTTCTCATTTAAAACCGGTAAAGTGACAGTGTCCCCTTTCATTGCAAAGACGAAGGATATTGAAATGGAGATCGGAGGCAGTCACGGCTTCGATCAGTCTCTCGACTACAGCATCAATCTGAAAGTACCGCGGAACCAGTTGGGCAAAAAGGGAACCACTTTTGTGAAAAACATCGTTACGCAGGCTGCTGACAAGGGTATTCCGGTTAAATTAAAAGATGAAGTAAACATGAACGTGAAGATGGGTGGAACGATTAATAGTCCGGACGTGAAGGAAGATATGGACGCAGCAGTCGACAATGCCGCCAACGATCTGAAAAAGGAAGTGAATGATTTTGTAAATGCCAAACTGGACAGTGCCAAGCAGCAATTGCGAAACCCTAAACCTTCTGCTAAAAAACAATTATTCGTACAGACTACTTATAAATCTAAAACGAATGTAAAAGCTAAAAAAACCACTAAGTCCGGGTATAAGAATCCGGCTCATACGAATGCAAAAAACAAGCATAAGAAATCAGCCAAGCATTATTCAACATCCTTGAAAAAGAATAAGAGTACTGCAAGTAACAACAGGTAGCAGGATGTCAGAACCAACAGGAAGAAAAATTAAATGAATCCAGGCTTGACTGTTGCCGGTGCAACAGTTAAGCCTTTTCATTTGCCGCGAGCAACGCTGCCCCCCTCACATCAGTTTTTACTTTATTTATTAGCCAGTCATAAATAAAATCCGCATCTTCTTTCCATGTTGGCTGTCCGAGCACAAAATGATTTCTGCCGGAAAAAACCTTGTAGTCTGTAATGGATCCTTCCGTTTCATAGGCATTGAAATTCCGGTGATTCAGATGAGCCGGAATAATATGATCTGTGTCGCCCGCTGTCAGCAAAAGTGGTGCATGGGGTTTTTTAAAATCGACTTTTGCAGCACCGGATAACGCACCCCGCGAAACTGTTTTAGATTCCGGTATGGTGTATTCATCATAGGCTGCCTGCTGAGCATCCAGCGACATGCTATTTACAAATGCATACTGCCAGTCCTCGAAAGACATCATATAGGTTTCGTCGACATCGGTGAAGACGCCAAGCGACTTCCAGCCGGCTTTCAGGAAAGAAAACTCATAAGGGAACACACCAAGTGGTGGAACAGAGTGTATAGCTACTCCGGCCAGAGCCAGACCGCGATTGACAAAAATCTGGGTCATCAGCCCGCCATAAGAGTGACCGATCAGGATTGGCTTTTCAGAGAGTGATTGGATGATGTGTTCATAATGTGCAAGCAACTCATCAATGGTTAGCCGGGCAAGTTCCTTGTCATGATGCGGATGTCTTGATCTCAGTTCAGCAACGGTAGCGTCTTTGTAAGGCCATGGTGGTGCTAAAGTCGTAAATCCTTTTTCTTCGAAATATTTTTTCCAGGCATCCCAGCAATTGTTACCGACGAATGCGCCTGTAATGAACAGAATGGTTTTTGAACTGGTTGTTTCCATAAAATGAGTTTATTCCAAATTTAATCTTTTTCTATCCTGTGTCAATGCATATTTATTGCTAACTTTTGAAAAATTATAAACGTTGTGAGCAATCCAATTCAGTATAAGCAAAATATGGATGTCAAATACGACAAATGACAGCGCCGTCAGGCTGGGGATCGTTCAGGGTGAATATCACTGGCATAAGCACAATGAGGATGATGAATTTTTCTTCGTGCTTTCAGGTAAACTTTTTATAGATCTGGAAGGAAGAACCATTGAACTAATACCAATGACGGGAACGACCATTCCGAAAGGAATTATGCACAGAACAAGGGCAATTGAAAAAACGGTTATGCTGATGGTGGAAACGAGTAGCGTTGATCCATTGGGAAATTAGCTGTTTCCATTAACTGTTGAATGGGAACAAACAAAATCGCAGATTCGTAAAATAATATTACATGAAAATGCCTTTTATACGAAGAAATCTTTTTTCGACTTCGTTACGCGGCTTCTATTTATTAATTGTTCTGCTCATTGGTTTGATATTTTTTAACTCTTGCGGAAATGGGAAACCAGCAAATGTTACCGCACCAGCCGCAGTTGGAACTTCTAAGGATTCAGTGGTCCCTGCAAATCCTCCGGCAAACTTTAAACATCAGTATGCGGATGTAAACGGGGTAAAGATTCACTATGTAATAGGGGGTGCCGGGGAGCCGCTGGTGCTTCTTCATGGATTTGGTCAGAACTGGTTTATGTGGAACCGTTTACTGCCTGAGCTCTCCAAACATTTCACCGTCATAGCTCCGGATTTGAGAGGCATGGGAGAATCAGAAAAACCCGACAGTGGTTATGATAAGAAAACGATGGCTGTAGATATACATGAACTGGTAAAAAAGCTGGGTTACTCCGGTATTAACCTGGCGGGGCATGATATTGGTCTTATGGTAGCCTATGCCTATGCAGCTCAATTCGGAACGGAAGTAAAAAAACTGGCGCTGATGGATGCCCTGTTGCCAGGCGTTGAGCCGGTATGGTCAGATTTTTCAGCCAGGGCCTGGTGGTTTGGTTTTTTTGCCAGACCGGTTTCAGGTTATCTGGTAAAAGGGAAAGAGGGCGCATTCCTGATGGACTTCTGGCCCGTGGTCGGACATGTAAAAGATCCTTTTACGAAAGAAGAATCGGCTGAATTCATCAGAGCTTTTTCTATGCCCGGATCTACAACCGCCTGCTTTCACTGGTTCGCCAATTTCCCCCAGGATGCGCTGGACAATCATGTTTTTGAAAAAAATAAACTCACAATGCCCGTCCTTGCAATGGGTGCTGAATATGGTTCCGGGAGTTTTCTGGCTAAACATTCACGGGTAGTGGCGGTGAATGTGAAGGAAGTGGTCATCGTGGACGCGGGTCATTGGATCGTTCAGGAAAAAACGGAGCAGGTACAAAAGGGATTGTTGGATTTTTTTCTGGGCAAGTGAGAGACGACCCAGTTTCATCTGATGATCCTTCGGGAAAGAAGAAATAAAACTTATTGAAAAGTTCTAGAATACTAGTGAGATATTATCCAGTCTTGTATGGCTCTCAGAGTGTCCTGGTAAAAGACCTTATATGTTTCTTCGGTAACATATCCTATATGTGGAGTGGTCAATACATTGTCCATCTTTCTGAATGGATGATCCGGTGGTAAAGGTTCTATGTCGAATACATCTAATGCAGCGCCCCGGATACTTCCTTGTTGAAGAACGCGGATAAGATCATCTTCCTTAATGAGAGGTCCCCTGGAAGTGTTAATTAAATAAGCTGTCGGCTTCATCAGCGAGAGGTCTTCAAATTTAACGATGCCTTTTGATTTTTCACTAAGGACCATGTGGATGCTAACGAAATCTGACTCACTAAAAAGCTCCTTTTTGCTGACCAGAATAGCTCCCGCGGCTTCAGCCTTTTCTTTTGTAAGATTTGGACTCCATGCTAAGACCTTCATTTCAAAAGCCAGGGCAAATCTGGCCATTTTGCTACCTATATTTCCAAGCCCCAAAATCCCAATTGTTTTTCCTTTTAAATCGGTCCCAATAGTTGTCTGCCATTTCCCTGACTTTACATTCATGTTCTCCTTTGGAATTTGTCGCGCCATCGCCATTAACAGGGCCCAGGTGAGTTCGGGCGCTCCACTGGTTACATAACCAGTATTTTTTACTGTGATTCCGAAATCGGCGGCAGAATGTAAGTTAATGGACGCATTTCGTGATCCTGTTGAAATGATGAGTCTAAGATTTGAAAGTTTCGATAATATTTGCCTCGTCATGGGTGTCCTTTCCCGCATAACACAGATAATTTCGAAAGGCAACAACCGGGTGATCAGTGCGGGTTCGTTCGTTTCGTGATTGTCGAAAACCGTTATGTCTGCACGATCACCCAAAATCGACCAGTCAGCAAATCCTTCAGATACTTTTTGATAGTCGTCTAATATCGCAATTTCTATTTTTTTAGCCATCTGGTAAAGGTAGCGGGTATCTGGAGATAGAACAGATCAGGTCAATATCCTAACTTTGTTAAAACGATTATTATGCCACACGCGATACTACTGGAAGACTGGACCTCCTATGATAACCGTAAAATAAAGGACGAGAAAGACCCTTCCAAATTCTCCTGTACCGAACGCTGGGAGGTCGAATATCTGGCAGATAAACTAAAAAAACATTATCCCCTGAAATCCCCGCAGGTCATACTGCATGCTATACAACATTGCTGTGCCCAGGTCAGGGCTCCTCATCCGCGGGAAAAATTTGTGGAATGTGTTGTAGGCAACTTTGTAAGCGAGTGAGGAAATAAATATGATGTCGCGTTGCCGGTATCGGCTTTTAAAATTCAGACATGAACTTGGAACTGATTAAATCACATATTTCGCTATAGCTTTTCTGGGATTTACTTTGGCTGCAGGTTTTTCATGTATTCGATAAGCACGCTGTTTACCATCATTTGCCGAATATAAACTGTATGCGATGACTGATCGTACGTAATATCTGCGAATCATCAGGAGGAAGCCATGTCGAGAGCAGCCTTCAGTTGTTTTGCCTGAATCACACCGCTCTGGCGCCATTTAATATTACCCCTTTTGAATATGATCAGTGTGGGAACGCTTTGTATTTGATAGGCAGAGGCCAGGGCAGGATTTTTGTCAATATCCACTTTCAGAATCGTTGCCGAATCACCGGTCAGGGTTTTGAGCTCTTTCAGAATCGGCGCCATCGTTTTACAGGGACCGCACCATTCCGCTGAAAAATCAACCAATACGGTTTTATCGCTGTTGATGATTCCGGAAAATGATTTGTCAGTGTTCACTTTTTCCAATTTATTCTCCTCCAAAGCTAATGCAAAAAGCACTCCACACATGGGCCACAGGTTCTTAGTTACAACTAACATTTCTCAACATGAACAAATCCCTCACGTCATTCCAGTTGTTTACCCTCCTGTACCCTGTGTCATGCATATTCATATTATGTGTGGCGGTGAAGAGTAGTTTTTCCCCTTCGAAATGACTCAGATTTTTGACGTGATCATCGATCATAAAATCTCCCGAGACAGGTTTTTTGGACCCGCAAAAAATGATCTGCTGCCAGTGTATAAAAGGAAAATGCTTCAGTAACCACTCATATTTTTCCAACAGAGATTGTGGAAATTCCATTGCCGCGGAAACAATGAATAATTCATAAACCTGATTGAGCTCTTTGATCACAGACTGGCTGCCGGATATAACCGGGGCCGTGAGAAAAAAACCAGGTGTATACAGGAATTCCCTGATTAACCGGGGCTGGGGAAAAGCCAGATCCTCCGGCTTGCCATACAAATCAAGCCGGTTCATCTCAATTCCCGTAGCTTCTTTATACCATTTTATGAACTGGGTTGTGATATCTGCCATCACGTGATCCATATCTATCAAAATCCGTTTCTTTGCCATATTTTGCTATTTTATACTGCAAATTAATGCAATTTGTCGCATAATTATGCAATATTTACCGTATTTTTGTTGCAAAATATGGCAAAATGCTGAAGGAAGAGAGGCTGGATTTTATCATAAACCGTTTAAAATCAAACCAATCGGTAAAACTGGGCCAGTTAAGTGAGGCCCTTGAGGTATCCGAGGATACCATCAGAAGGGATATTGAAGGCCTCGCGAAAAATGGGTTACTCACCAAAGTACGGGGTGGAGCAATACCGCATTCTCCTAACCCGCATAGTTTCCAGGAAAGAATTCATGTATCTGAAAAGGAAAAACAGATCATTGCCCAAAAAGCTCTTACGCTGATCAAGCCGGGCGATACGATTCTTCTGGACGGAGGTACAACGACCTACGCGCTTGCAGGATTGCTGGATATGCCATTGACAATTATTACGAATAATATCCCTGTCGCTGCTTTGCTGGCAGACCGGAAAAATATGGAGGTCATTATTACCGGGGGCAGAATATTATCCGATTCACAGGTAACCGCAGGAGCCTATGCCATCAGTCTGTTGGACCAGTCGCATGTGGATATATATTTTCTGGGTGTATGCAGTCTTCACGACGAGATTGGCGTAACCAGTGTGGATTATTTTGAATGCGAAATGAAACGGGCAATGGTCAATTGTTCAGACCGGATTGTAGCGCTTACCGGGCATGATAAAATCGGCACTTCTGAAGCTTATAAAATCTGCCCGATCAATATGCTGGATACCATCGTCACCGAGATCAGCGAAGACAACGAAATATTTGAACCCTATCGCCAAAGAAATATTCAGATTCTGTAAAACTTATAATTTCACATAAAACAATTCTTTGGGTAAATTACTCTTCAGAGGTAAACTATAACCTGTATTAACATAACTGATGGGTTGGAATGCATAGTTTTAAAATAGACTCTTCTTTCGTATTATTGCATCTGCCCTTAACCCAAACGACCTAAAGCCGTGCAATACAGACCCGTCAAATCCCTCGCTCAGTACAAATCTTACGAAAGCTACCTGGAAAAACTACTTTGGATCCGGGAACAATCCCCATCTGAAAAAGAATCGATCGAAACACTAATCACTATGATTAAAAAATGGGATGCTGACCATGGTACCATTTCATCGATCTTACCGGTGGCACCCGCCGAAGACCCAATCGAAAGACTGGTCGCCCTGATGAAGGAGAATAAAATAAAGCCTAGTGATCTGGCGAGTTCGATTCATATAAGCCAGACAGTAATGTCCGACATACTGAATTATAAAATGGAGTTATCCGGAGATATCATCAACCGGTTGTCTCAGCAATTCAGCGTTGCACCGGAAACATTTCATAAAAAGTAAAAAAACGGGTACCTGAGGTACCCGTTTGCAGAACGAAGAAAAAATGATTAGTTAATCAGTATTTCTTTTCTTTCATTTTCTTTTCCCTGAATGACAGGAAGACTGACCTGCAGTACACCGTCTGCATATTTAGCAGAAATGTTTTCTGTGTCAATGCTTTCATTTAAGGTAAATGTTCTTTGAAAGCCGCCCCGGCTGTATTCCCGCAATATCCATTCCGGACGGGGAAATCCTTCCGGCGGGTTATAAGAAACGGTGAGTTCATTTCCATTCATGTCCAAATGAAAATGTTCTTTGATACGACCCGGAGCAAACACCAGCAACTCATAACTGTTGTCTGTCTTGTAAATGTTCACGGACGCACGCTGCATGGTGCGGGTGAACTGCTGTCTGTTTGAATAATTGTTGCCTTTTGCGGCCCATGACTGATTGTAGTCCATGTTTTTTCATTTTTAATTTAAAAATAGAATATCGATATCCTATGGTTAAAAATGATGCCGTGAAATTTTATATGCAGTTTTGTCATGACTGCAATCAGGTGATCATTGCGATTTACCAGATATCCTGCGTAGCAAAAAAAACTCCAGAACATAGTCCTGGAGCATTCACAAAACAAATAATAAAGGCCGTTAAATTATTTTTTAGTCGAATCCATCATTTTCTTAGTGCTATCCACCATTGTTTTAGAAGTATCGGTTGATACGACGGTAACACTGTCTTTTTTTACAACAGTTGTAGAGTCAGTAGTGGTCGTGGACGATCCGGATCCACAGGCTGCGAAAGCGCTGATTGCCAATACAGATAATAATTTTTTCATGTTAATGAGTTTAGACTTAATACCCGTTTTGGGAAAAGGTAACCCGACTGGCAGTTTTAATTACCAAACCTGGAATATCTCCCTGGACCCGGTGAGGTACATCTCCTGGTATCCTTTCATAGCCTCTTCCATTTTCTTCATGGTTTCGGGCTGCTCCTTCATCTTCTCCCAGCTTCGTTCATAGGCACCCAGGTTTTCATACTGGCTAACGATGATTACCCGGTTATAGGCACCGGTCATGTCGGTTAGAATATTTTTTACTTCCGGACTTTCCTTCATGGCTTCCTTAAACATTTTGGCCAGTTTGGAAGCGTTGCCTGGCTTGGCAACGAAGGTTTCATGAATGATGATCATAAGATGTTTTTTGTCTATCGTAATTTAAAAAAATATCTGGATAAATGGCTTACACAAATTAATGCTCTTTTGGTTTTTCCGGATTCTGAGGATGTGGTTGTTGTTGTGGATTATGCTGTTGTTGCGGCTGCTGAAGATGTTGTTGTGGTGGATTGTGTTGTTGTTGCGGCTGCTGAAGATGTTGTTGTGGTGGATTGTGTTGTTGTTGTTGGTTGTGTTGTGGATTGTTATGCTGCTGAGCCATGGGGTTTGTCTGCTTTGCAGAATGTTGTTCGGGAGTGGGCTCTTGATGAACCGGTTGTTTCGGGTTGGATACATGCGAAGATGTCGGCGTCCTGTTATATGGTTGCTGCGAATGACTCACCGGAGCGTTGCCGGGTTTATTCATGGCTACGGTGGCAGGCTGGCCATGATTCACAGACGCGAATTGTGCCCGGTTCGTACTGGCCTGATGCAAATGATTGTTTTGTTCTGGCGTAGCAACTACATGTCTTTCCCGGAGCGCTGATTGTTCCTGTATATTCGGTCTGGCGCTGATTCCATGCGGACCTCCATTATAACTGGTTCTGTTATTGATCACGGTGGTATTATTCACGATGACTGTTCTGTCGACATATGTGTTGTGGACAACCGTACGATTTACGTTGACGACGGCTGTATTATACCGGAAAGAATTTCCTTCCCATCTGCCACCATAAAAACCAGATCCACCGTAACCATATCCATAATTCACACCACCATAAAATCCGACATGAGGTCCCCAATACCCATGGTGGAACCCATAATGGCCACCGGTATATTCCCAATACGCAGGAGTCCATAAAAAACCTGGCTGAGGCGGAAGGACCCAAACGCCCGGTACCCAGAAATATCCATCGCTGGTATAGGCCCAGTATCCCGGGCTCCATAAATAACCATCTGCCGGACAGACTGGCTGTTGATATGCTGGTAAGGGAGGCGGCGGAATGCCGGCTGTAATACTAATGCCAACACTAACCTGAGCGGATGCTGAACTGATTATTAAAACCGAAAGACTGCAGATCGCTATGAACAGTATGCTGATTTTTTTCATCGTGTCATTTTGAAGATGATAATTACGCGCACGTGTTTCTGCGTTAACCATCCATATGGATAGAGTAAAAAACCGTGCCCCAAACCGCAGGTAGGGTCAGACCGGTAGAAATGTCCAGGCGCTAAAATCAGTAGCGGGGATCTTATCAACCCCAATGGCACGCAGCATGGTCACCAGTTGTCCGTTATGATAAGTACTATGATTGAATATATGGTGAAGTAATAAATCGTATGACTGATAAAATGGCAATCCCGCCGAATTTTTGTAGTGAATTTTTTTGGTCAGCTGCTCATCTTCTTTTGATTCAAGCCAATCCACCCAAAGCTGATCAATCGCCTTCAGGGCTTCAGAAAGCTTCTCCATCGATTCGTTAAACGGATCACCATTTATCGTTATGGGCTCAAAGTTCAGACGCCCGAGCCATAAACTTTCCGCTCCCCACACGTGAAAAACTGTTTTGTACAAACTATCGAAACTGCTGGGCACAGTGGCATGCTGTTGTTCCCTGGTCAGGTTACGGATCAGGTCCAGTAGTCTTTTATGCGCCCACTGGTTATACCTGGCATAGTTTAGCAGAAAATCTTTAATGAGCATATCTATTGATTTTGAACCAGTTGAGAAGTTTATGTAAACTAACTATTCGTAAACTTACGATAAAATCGAGTGTTCCCTCGCTTTCAAATAAAGCTCTGCCGCTATACTTTTGATATATCCAATCCGAAAGAATTAACCGATCCAATCCGAAAGAATTAACCGATCCAATCCGAAAGAATTAACCGATCCAATCCGAAAGAATTAACCGATCCTGTCCGAAAAGAAACCCATCCAATCCTGACGAAAGACATTTTAAGATCCTCGTTTTTTGAATAACCGCTAAAACAACTAGCGGTTTTTTCTTTATTAACATAACGGTCATGTAAATTAACATAACGGTCATGTATAATGGAATGATAACATTTTTTTACATATTCAGTTTTGTCTTTCGCTCCGTCAAAGACTAGATTTGAAATCCACTTAAAAACAATACCATGAAAATTTTACTCGATTATATCCGGAGCTGGTTCATCAGCAAACCCATCGCAGAAACAGAAGAAGAGAATTATTTTCTCATTAACTGATTGTTCCAATCCTACTCCTGATTTTTGCCGTTGTTTAGATTTTCCGGGCACCATCGGTGTTCTGAAATAACTCCCCAAACACAAAAAGACCTCTGTTTTAAAGAGCTTCGTCTGAGAATATAAACTAAATTTTTTAGTATAAGAAATACTATATATTTTAGCAGCCCTATTTTTATTCATCATTAAAACTTATGGTATGACAACTGAACAAATTGCACGCCGGCTGAAAGAGCTCTGCGAACAGGGACAATTCGAGCATGCGCTCAAAGAACTGTTTTCTCCCGATGCGTTGAGTATTGAACCGGATGAGTCCCCTGATTTTGCCAGGGAAACAAAGGGTATGGACGCGATACTCGCCAAGGGTAAGAAATGGAACGAGATGGTGATAGAACAACATGGTTTCGGGATCTCCGAACCTCTGATCGCTGATGATTCTTTTGCCCTGACCATGCATATCGATGTCACGATGAAGGGCAGCGGCCGCATGAACCATAATGAACTTTGTGTTTACAGGGTCAGCGGCGGTAAAATCGTGTCTGAACAGTTTTTAATGTAGATCGTTTTTATCCGGTTATTTCGCTCCGGCGCCGGCTGCCTTGATGACGACTTTGGATCTGACCAAATAGCTGCCATCAATATTTTGTGTCGCTGTGATGTACAGAGGCATCGGATCGTAATATCTTCGCGGATCTTTTACGGTAACATACAGATTGTAAGTGCCCGCTTTAATTGCTTTTTTATAATTCTGGGTAAAAGAAGTCGGCCTGCCCGGAAGAAATCCTTTCAAATTGAAAGCAGCACTATCTACCCAGACAGGTTTAGCAAACGGTGCTGTTTTCAATTCCCAAACGACTGTCCAGTCCCAATAGGGTGGGGCAACTCCGATATTATTCCAGGTTGGGGTAATTGTAAAAGCAGTTCCTGAAATAATAGTCGTTGTTGAAACGACTTGTGTGAGGACCATTTTATTGCCCGAATTCGCTGCGGCTATCCGCCAGTTTTGCTGAAACCCGATATCACCCGCTTTACCACCATCAAAACTGTTTCCATTATCAACTCCGTTAAAATGAAATAAAGCCACCTGTGCAGGCATAGATGAATAATAGGGATCGTCACCGCCGCCAATTAAGTTCGGGCAGCATGGCTCGCCCACAATGGGTGCTATTTTCCATCTGTTTTGAATGGCCGTGTCAAAACGAAAGGTAGATCCGGCACCCGGGAATCCCCTGGGAACGATATATGTATTTCGATTGCGTATGGTCCAATTGTGTATATACTGGGAGCCATTGCCAATACCATCATCCCGTATGCCTAAGAATCCTTTGCTGTTTCTGATTTGAAGTGCAAACCATCCGACTTCCGTTGGTATATGTGTATTTCCCGGCAATTGTTTACAGTCAAAAGTTGCAATTTGATTTACGACCCAGTATTTATCATATGCCCGGGCAACGGTTGCAATCATACTGTCAAGGGCCGCTACAGTTGGTTCTGTTCCTGCAGGTCCGGGCCATTTCCCATAACCGCCCGAAGCTCCGCCATACGGGGTATTCGTCCATTCTCCCGTTTGCCCGTATCCGGAAACGACAATATAATTTACGGCGTCTTTATAAAAAACTCTTTTACCTGTACGCGCCGATACATGAGAGGTCGTGTTCAGATGATGTAATACAGCCTGGTGCATCGTTTTCCATAAATTTTGAAAGGTTGTTCCATTCAAATTTGGAAACCATTCAAAAGTGCCGTGGTTACTCCAGCTAAAATCTTTTACGGGATCTGCCTGCATCGCCGTGTGCCAGAAAAGTGGATAGATCAGATAAGAACTATGACCTGCCGGATCTGTAACCTGAGCGCCGTGACCGCCGCAGAATCCACATTGAAAATTAAAGTCAATGGATAACTTGCCTCCGGCATCAATAGCCGCATTCATTTCTCCGTCAAAAGAAGCATCGGATGAATTTGAATTGGTCCAGCTGTACGTTCCGGCCGGAGCATTATATGGCTCTATATCGGTAACAACCCATCTATAATATCTGTCTCTTGCCGTTACTCCGGCTGGTGTTGGTATCGGGCTGCATCCGGCGCAATCACCCTGCCAGGTAGAATACCCTCTGAATGGAGTATAAGCAAAATCATATACCCCGGCAGCAGGATTTGTTATATACGGTGTGAATGCAGTCGTAGTCGTCTGGCTGAATATTCGCAGGAAGGAAAATAAAAATATAAGAGCGGTTAGTTTTTTCATGTGTTTTACAATGTATGCAAAAATTACACAGAGACGTTGGGGGAATATCAGTGAACATTTGAAACGTCTGTTGAAACCTTGTCCGTACGACTAATATAGCTAAGACCGCAAAGAAATGCAATAAATCGTCTGACCAATATAAGAAAACAAGGAATTGAACGTTCCATAATCATGGAAAGCCATCCTGTTGAAAAATCAGGCGAGATCCGGATCGTCGATATTCACCCTTTGTATCCGATCAAAGTGTGGACCACCGCACTCTTTATCGTGGCGCCGGTTTGTTTCTGGATCGAAGACATGATCGTTCATAAGAGCATCCGGATAAATCCACAGGATTTAATGATTGTTCCCTTATTTGGTCTCGCAGGTTCCGTGTTTTCTCTGCCGGTTTATGGAATATTATTCCTGCTGTTCCGGTTTTTGACAAAAAAACGATTACCCCCGGCTCATATTAAATGGATCTTAAACAGTCTCTGTGTAATTGGTATTTTTATCACATTTAAGATCATCGATGAGAGCCCCCAGTTTGGGATAGCCCTATGTTATTCCGCGAGTGCCATCATCGCGAGCTTGTTTTTTAAGATTTATTCTTCTCCTTTTCACAAATTGACATCTTGAATTTTTGAGGGCTAGCCTTACGCTTTACGCTTTCTGCTGTTATGGGAACTATTGAAAAAGGCTACAAGGATGGGTTCAGGGGAATGGTCGGATCAGCCGCAGAAAGCAAATGTGTAAGAATGATTTATAAATTTTTAGTCTTCGTAATCTGGCTCTTTAACAGATTTATATTTTCCTTTTTTCCATTATTTAGAAGCTCCTGACAGTATAATGTATAATACTGGTGCGATTCTAAAAGATGAATGGATTTTTCTATTTTATTTTGGATCGGGGTACCGAATCTTTCTTCCAACTCTTCATATACTTCAGGATCCGTTTCAAAGAATTGTTTTGTTCCAAAATGGTAGGTGTCTGCGTCACAAATAATTTTTTGGATTAACGTGTCGGGATGGGTAGGCGTTTTTGTTGCCAGGATGCAGGCGTAGATTTCATCGATCAGATCTTCTTCCAGGCTGAATGATTTTAGGTAGGATGCCATGAGATCGGCGCCTACCTTTTCATGATCCGCAAGTTCATTGAATAAATGGCCGGTGTCATGAAACCAGGCAGCGGTGATCAGGCTAAATATTTCACGTTGGGTCAGTGGAAATTGGCGCGAAATCTCATAGGCACGCTCCACGACTGTTTCGGTATGATGAAAATTATGGTATTTTAAAAAAGAAAAGGTTCTTCTGCTGAAAAGTTCAAAGATAAAGGGTCTGATTTTGAGCAATAGTTTTTCCATTAGAGACTGTTTCGGGAAACTAGGGGACAAAACTGTGGAAAATCTGTAGTTGAAATGTTTGGGTTGCTTCACGGCCCGCAAAGCATAAAGGCAGCCACCCCGGTATAACGAGGGCGACCGCCTTTATAAAATGATTGATAATTCCCGTATCGTTATTCCACAACAAGTTTTTTGGTAACATTTATCCCTGTCGCAATTATCCTGACAAAATAAACTCCTGACCTTAGATTATAGCTGATCACAGCTGATTGGGCTATCCGGGTATTTAGTACAATTTTTCCATTGGCATCCAGAACCGTAAGGTTCGCGAGTTCCTGGTTTTTCAATCCCCGTATATAAACATTAAAAGAATTTCCTTTTGCCGGATTGGGATATATTGTCGTGAATGAAATCCTGCCTATGTCAAATGCAGTTTCATTTTCTTCAGTTACGCCCGATATTTTAACAGCAGAATTCTTCGGCGCATAAGCAGGCGCCGGAGTTGCCGGCTTTGTATCATACCATACACCATCCAGATACCAACCGGTTTTATCGCGGGGAAGGTCAGCCGACTGCACTGAGCCGTCGTTGAAGATTACCGCTGCAGAGATAATATTGGTGAACGTATAACTGTACCAGCCATCTCCATTATTCGTCATAGGTACACCAGGCCAGGAGGGACTTGGAAGCGATCCGCTCGGCAATGCGTTATACCAATAAATATTAATTCCTGTTCCCCAGGTTGATGGCCTGAAGAAATTGACAGTCCATGTAATGGCGGGTGTTGAAGGTTTGGTATCGTACCATACCCCATCCATATACCAGCCGTTTTTATCCCTGTATGTATCGGCTGACTGGTTTGTGCCGTCATTAAAAATAACCGTCGCGGCAGTTGCAGTATTAAAGGTATATGTGTACCATCCGTCCCCGTTATTCGTCATGGAAACACCAGGCCAGGAAGGGCTGGGAAGTGATCCATCCGGCACCGCATTATACCAGTAGATATTGATGCCTGTTCCCCAGGTTGACGGCCTGTAAAAACTAACCGTGAAAGTGGCGGTGGGTGTTGCGGGCTTGCTATCGTACCATACTCCGTTCAGATACCATCCTGATGTGCTTCTTGGAAGATCCGCGGATTGTCTTGTGCCGTCGTTGAAGATGACTACAGCTGAAGCGACATTGTTGAATGTGTAACTGTACCAGCCATCTCCTTCGTTGGTCATAGCTACACCCGGCCAGGATACACTGGGATAGGATCCGTCCGGCAATGCGTTGTACCAGTAGATATTGATTCCCGTTCCCCAGTCTGACGGTTTGAAGAAATGAATCGTAAAACTGTTGTTGGAAGTCTGGGGCTTCGAATCGTACCAGACACCATTTGCATACCATCCTGTTTTATCTCTCGGAAGATCGGCAGATTGTTTTGATCCGTCATTAAAAATGACCGTCGCGGAATTCACATTGGTAAAACTATAACTGTACCATCCGTCTCCGTCATTGATCATGGGTGTACCTGGCCAGTTCAGATTCGGAAGTGATCCGGGTGGATCCACATTATACCAGTAAATATTTATTCCTGTTCCCCAATCCGCAGGTTTGAAAAAGTGAACCCTATAATTGTGCTGCGGAATTACAGTTACAGATGCGGTTGCGTTGATTCTGCTATCCAGGGCAGCTGTAATGGTTACCGTGCCCAAAGCGATAGCAGTCACCAGTCCCGTATCATTCACAGATGCAATGGCAGGATTGCTCGAACTCCATTTCACGAATTTTTTAGTGAATGGCAGAACAACCTTTGCGGTAATCGCCTGTTTTGTACCGATCGGAATACTTGAGTTTAATGGTGAAACTGATATCAGGCGGCTGTCCGGAATATTGATGCCGGTTAACACCATGTATTGAAAGCCATTTAATGTAAGTGTGTCCAAACTTTTCAGTGTACGTTTGGCACCAGTGAAAGCATCTTTATAAGTGCCTGCCAGGGCTGCGGGAATAATGTATTTGGAAATGGTACTTCTCAGGTTGGAAAAAACCAGTTCTTCCTCCAGCGCCAATGTCTTCGTAAATGCACAAACATTTAAATCAGAATAATTCAACATCTCGCCCCGACGGATGGCATTACTGCTGCTTCTGAACTGCAATACCTTTTTAAATTCCGCGGTGACAGCAGCGTTCTGTGTCCAGTCAATGACTGCAGTATTCCAGGGAAAGGGAATTCTTTGGGCAAAAGCCACTTCCTGTCCGTTATATAAAAACGGAACGCCTTTCATATAAGCGGCTACAATAAAATTCGCCATCACGCCGGCGGGTCCTCCGAATACTTCCAGCGGTGTGCCACTTCCGTTCGTATCATGATTTCCTGTGTACCGGGCAATCTGTTGTGAAGAATTCGCGCCTGCATATTCCAGATCGGTTACCGTTTGTATTTTGGTTACCACTGAACCGCCATGGATCGGAACGATCGCATCACCATAAAACCGGAAGCCAAAATTCATATCAAATCCCGCGGTAAAATTATCCGAACGGCTACCCTCGGCCAGCATGACCAGTTTATGTGAATGAATCGATCTCAGGTTATCAATCGTTTTTTTCCAGAAACTAACTGGTGGATGGTCGGCGTAATCACACCGGAAACCGTCCACGTTTGCAGCGAAAATCCAATACCTCATCGCATTGACCATGGCCTGCTGCACCGCCGGATTATTCATATCCAGCGCCGCTACATCCGTATAGGAATCCAGTTGCTGTATGACTCCATTGGCATCCCGGATATACCAGTCAGGGTGTTGAGTTATCCAGGGATTGTCCCAGGAGGTCTGGTTTACCACCCAATCCAGAATAACGGCCATTCCTTTCCGATGGGCACTTTCCACCAGTGCCCGCAGATCAGCCAGCGTTCCATATTCATTGCCGACGGAAGTGAAATCTTTGGGGCAATAAGGAGAGTTGGAACTTTTGGCATCCGTGCCGACAGGATAAACCGGCATCAGGTAGACCACATTGATTCCCAGGTCTTTGATATTACTCAGTCTGGCAGTAACACCGGGTAAATTTCGTCCCGAACTGAATGCCCGGGTATTTACCTGATACAAATTGATGTCCTTCGTAATGGGAACCTGATCAAAATGAGCTCCATACTGAGGTGGATCCTGGGCTTCAGCGGAATGAAATACAGTTAGAAAAACCAGGGAAAGGAGAAAGGCCTGTAGCAATCGTTGTAGTTTCATATTGTTGGGTTTTTGCATTCTAAAGTTAATGTTTTAGATAATATAATGTGTTTGCTCGACACATTATGTTATTGTGGTTAATCCCGGGACCTTTCGCCGGCTTTTACTATACCACTAATTCACTTCTGCGTTAAGCGTTAAGCGTTCCGCGTTACGCTTATGACGCAAATATCCACACCTGTCAGGGAGATTTTACGGAGTGTAGACGTAGGCTACGTAAAATTTATTTTTTCCATCTTCTTGAATGCTCTGGCCTGCAAAAAACGCAGATTTTAGGTTGTTCTTTGTGTTTTGGCATTGTTTAAATCATGGCTGCTTCGGGAATTCTTCGGGCGGGCTTCGCTTGCCCTTCGCTCAGTTACCGAAGCGGTCCCGAAGCGGTCCCGAAGCAAACAATAATCAAACAATAAGCAAACTATAAGAAACCACGTAAAAATATATTTTACGGAGCCTACGTCTACACTCCGTAAAATCTCTTTTTCATACCCGCATATTTGTGGGGTCGGCAGACAGTCACGGCGCCGGATAAATTTCGTCCCGGACTGAATGCACGGGTATTTACCTGATATAATTAATGTCCCTGGTAATGAGTACCTGGTCAAAACGGGCTCCGTATTGAGGAGGATCCTGGGCTTCAATGAGCTGAAATACAGATAAAAAAAAACAAGGGAAGGAGAAAAACGTTCGGCAATCGTTGTAGTTTCATATTATAGTTACTCCAGATGAATCTGAAAAGAATAGTCGTTTTAATTTTCATGGGACTTAATTTGACTGTGGAAGCGCAGCGGACTGACTCCTTATTTTTGGCGGCCTCCGTCTCAAAGATGAAAAATGCAAAGCTATACGCTCTGGAAATGGCCGAATTAATGCCGCAAAACAAATATGCATTCAAACCAACTTCTGAAGAACGGAGTTTCGGTGAACAACTTCTACATATAGCCACCAGCCTGCAGTGGTTTTGTTCAACATATTTGAACGGTTCGGGTAATCCAGCTAAAATTCCCGATTCGACATCGAACAAGGACATTATTATAAAAAATTTAGACCAGTCTTACGATTATGCCTTAATTACATTACAAAATTTTAAGACTGTTCATTTATCTGATACTGTGTCATTTGATGGTGTCCCTATGAACAAGCTTCAGATAATTAATCTTTTAAGCGACCATCAAACCCACCATAAGGGACAGCTGGTGGTTTATCTAAGGCTCAATGGAATTAAACCACCCGATTATACAGGCTGGTAATTAAATGCATTAACGCAAGATCGACAGAATTCAGGATCTGACAGATATTGAGGAAATCAAAAAAAGTTTAGCCTTAAAATGGATTCTTTGGAGAAAGAGGGAAATGATAATAAAAATAGCATGCCAACCACCAATAAGATGGAATTAAAAATAGGAAAAATATTTCCATTTTATTTATGACCATTTTAGCTTCATTAAAAATAAACTCAATGAGAAAAAATAAACTACTAATCCGCTAAGAACATCTTACGCTCATATTTTCAACATGAACTGGATTGGACGATTTTTCTTTTAATGAGAAATGTGAAATTAACCCGTCACCTTCACCCTTAACCTCACCTGTTCAGTATCAATTCCCGAAGATTTCATTTTTTCTTCCGCTTCCGTTTCAATTTGTTTTTTCAACTCGAATAGTGTCTCAT
>Ga0209863_10000005_pt1 | contig 151402 bp, 135 predicted proteins | sample OrgsoiDNA2013046_FD_185796 | JGI IMG/M metagenome (GOLD analysis project Ga0209863, IMG submission 185796) | Permafrost soil microbial communities from the Arctic, to analyse light accelerated degradation of dissolved organic matter (DOM) -... | ecosystem: Environmental > Terrestrial > Soil >...
TGATTACAACTTCCGTGACATGGAATGCCACCACGCGGGTATGCCTGGCAAGAAAACTGCCCGATCCAAATTCAGCACCCATGGCCAGCACGGGCATTTGCAGTTTATTTTTCTGAAAAATGTGATTGTCCAAAGCATCCTGCGGGAAATTTCCAAACCAGTGAAAGCAGTCAGTTGTAGATCCGGGTATGGAAAATGCTCTTATAAATTCGGCTGATTCCTCTTTGGTAAAAGGATCCTTTACATATCCGACTACGGGCCAGAAATCACTTAGAAATGCACCCTCTTTCCCCTTTACCAGATAACCCGATACCGGTCTGGCAAAAAATCCAAACCACCAGGCTTTGCCGGAAAAGTCTGACCATACCGGTTCAACACCCGGCAGCAACGCATCCATCAGCGCGAGCTTTTTAACTTCAGCGCCGAATTGAGCCGCATAGGCATAAGCAACCATGAGTCCAATATCATGACCGGCCAGGTTAATGGTGGAATAACCCAGTTTTTTAACCAGCTCATGAATATCCGCCGCCATGGTTTTTTTATCATACCCGCTATCGGGTTTTTCAGATTCCCCCATGCCCCTCAGATCCGGCGCAATCACGGTAAAGTGCTTGGAAAGTTCGGGCAAAGCCGGTTCCACATAAACCAGTTCTGACCAAATCCATGAAGCAGGACCAGCGGATCTCCACTCCCTCCCATCACATAATGAATTTTCACAGCATTAACTTCCGCATACAGATGTTTGAAGTTTGGCGGCGGATTTGCAGGTACCCTGGAATCTGTCTTTGTTTCAGAAGCCGGTCGTGGACCCGTTTGGATTGAGCTATCCTTATTCCCACAGGATATCAGGAACATAAGCATGATTAAAGCAAATGATAAATAAAAGCCCGGCTGATAAAGTAAAAAATATTTTGCCCGGACAGTTATACGATTCATGACTTGTTTTTTAATTATATTAGGGTGTCTATGATCCTTCATGCGCTGGCCACATGAAAAATCAGCTATAATTTACCATTTAATTTTTTTATATGTATATACTTATTCTGATTTTCATCCTGATCCTGCTGAACGGTTATTTTTCAGCGGCCGAAATCGCCCTGGTATCCGTAAAAAAATTTAAAATCCAGGAGGAAGCCGATGCCGGGAATAAAAATGCAAAACGGATTCTGACCTACTTACAGGATCCGGATGAATACCTGAGTACCATCCAGGTCGGACTCACCCTGATTGGTTTAATAGAGGGCCTGTATGGTGGAGAGGTATTTGAAAAATTTCTGGAGCCTAAATTCAGTGCCCTCGGCCTATCGGCATTCGTTGCGCATCTTTGCAGCATTCTTATTGGAATTGGCTTCATTACATATATCACTATTGTCATTGGTGAATTGTTACCCAAATCACTGGCTCTGAAAAAGCCGCTGATGCTGGCGCTTCGGATCGTTCCTTCCTTCAGGGTATTTACTTTTCTGGCTTACCCCTTTGTAAAAATCCTTACAGCAAGCACCCGTTTTTTATTGAAAGCGTTTCATATCGGGAAACAGGAAAATCAAACCCTGACAGATGCGGATCTGAAAAGCCTGTTAAGTCTGGCATACCGGCAGGGAACGCTGGAAAAAGAAGAACTGGAGCTGCATGAAAATATTTTTAATTTTTATGATTTAAAAATAGAAACCATCATGACGCCCCTGCCGCGGGTCGTTTTTATTCCGATCGAATCCCCACCTGAAAAGACGGACGAAATTATCCGGAACAGTTCGCATAATTATTATCCGGTTGTTGAAAATAATAATGTTGTCTCAGGCTTTTTGTGCGCGCGGGAATATTATAAAGACCCCGGTAAAACGATCCGTGAACAAACCATGAGCGCCTGCACACTGACAAAAGATAAAAAAGCTTCAGAATTGTTGAAAAAATTTAAAGAACTCAATAACAACTTTGGCATCGTTATCAACGAGCGGGGTGAATTGTCCGGGCTGGTCACCATGCATGACATCGGCGAAACGCTGATTGGAGACATCCCTTAATCTACACCCGTGGGGCAAGCCATAGAAGCAAACCACGGATCAACGATTAAATGAGTCGAAGGATTAACTAAATATCAGTCGTTCAATTGTAGTGACCTTCAAACGGGTAATCCACTACCAGGTGGCAAAAAGCTTTCACACCCAACAAGAATCCGCTTTCATCAATATAGAAATCAGGTGTATGATGAGAGGGTGCCGTGATAGGATCTCCGCCCTTCGGCATTCCCCCTAGAAAGAAGAATATGCCGGGCACTTTTTGTTCGTAGAAAGAAAAATCTTCACCGCCTGTTACCGGTGGTTTTAATACAACATTGGAATCGCCGGCTGTCCGTTGAAGGGAAGGAAGCATGCGGGCGACCAGTTTCGGATCATTGAAAGTAACCGGATAATTTATGCTGTATGGAATGGTCACTTCAGCAGTAGCTCCGGCACTTTCCGCCGTCATCGTTGCAATCTGCCGTACCCGGTCATTCACCATTTTTTCATCTGCATCTGTAAAAGTCCGCAGGGTACCCCAGAGCTCAACCTTTTCAGGGATGATGTTGGACCGGTTCCCTCCATTGATTGCACAGATGCTTACCACAGCAGGGTTCTGCGTGATGTTCAGGTTTCTGCTCACGATTGTTTGAAGGTTATTGATGATCTGCGCCGATACAACAATCGGATCTACTGACGACCATGGATAGGCGCCATGCGCTGATCTGCCTTTCACGATGATCCTGACGTCGTTGACAGCAGCCATCGTGCCACCCGGACGATAAGTAATTTTCCCAACCTCCGTTTGAGAATTGATATGCAGTCCGAAGATCACCCCCACCTTCGGATTATCTAATACCCCTTCTTTTACCATGAGCTCGGCACCACCTTCTTCTCCGGCAGCAACGCCTTCTTCAGCCGGCTGAAATATAAATTTAACAGTGCCTTTCCATTGCGATCTGTTTGCGGAAAGTACTTCCGCCACTGCCATCAAAATAGCCATATGCGAGTCATGCCCGCAGGCATGCATTACGCCCACTTCCTGACCATTGTACATGGTCTTCACTTTCGAAGCGAAAGGAACCGGAGTTCTCTCGGTCACCGGTAATCCGTCCATGTCTGCTCGTAAAGCGATCACCGGCCCGGGACCGCCACCTTTCAGAATGCCCACCACGCCCGTAACACCCACGCCCGTTTTCACCTCGATACCCAAGGACTGCAGGTGTTTCGCAATGATAGCAGCCGTGCGCGTTTCGTGATTGCCCAGTTCCGGATGTTCATGAAAATCCCGCCGCCAGCCGATCATTTTTTCATTGATCTTATCGGCAGCGGCGTCAAGCGTGGCATATTTATTTTTTTGCGCTTTTCCGATGAGTGAAATGCCGATCACCAGGGTAAGCGTGTAAAGCGCTTTTTTCATGTTGGTCATTTGAGAACAATTTACAGAACAACCGTTGATTTGTCTTCTAATTATAAGATAATTTGGTCCGCCGAACAACAGGTTCGATTCCCGCCAGGTTTACAAGTATTCAGAAAAGCTATATAATTTATTCTTGTTTTATTTCAATACTTATTATATGTATATCGGACTTACCGATATTTTTTAAAGCATGTGGAATAAGAGGTTCGGACCATAATGTTGTCCTGATTATAGGTGCTGCATTCATATTTCTGGAATCGAAGACTGTATTTCCATCTTTGTCTTATCTGATAAAGTCAGACCAGCTTAATATGTACAAAGTCGATGGCCATTTGTGCGTATGTATTTCAGTTTTGCTTCCAGGGGGAATAAAAGTGTCAAGAACTCTGACTGTTTCATTTTCGAATAATAACTTATGATGGATGGGATCTGCAATTAAAGCATCAAATTCTTCTGACCATATCCATTCATCTTTTTTTTGGTTAAGCATAATCTATTTTCGCAAATTGTAAGTCAAAAGTAAGAGCGGTTTACTTTAAAAGGTAGCATAACTAGTGATATCTGCAATTAAAAAGTTCGAACTTGGGTTACCTGGGTCTACAAAAGATTGATTTGAAAATATCTGAAAGTATTTAGTTTGACCCTAAATCGTTGTAATCCAGCGTTGGCAATCAACCGCAGTTTTTTTTCAATATATTTGAATTCGGCGGATAATTTAATTTAAGCTACATTTATTCTCCCTACCTCTTGTAACAAACTCTCCCGGCCCTTTTAATTATTAATCATTTAAAGCAAAATCAATGAAACATTCAAGATTTTCAGGCTTGCTTTTTTATTCCATGGTATTCTTACTAGCCTCCTGCGCCGGAAGCGAAAGTGAAAAGAAAACCAGCACCGACTCCACCACTGCTGACAGCAGCACGGCAGTGGTTACACCGAAAATAACTACTATTACCACGCCGCAAAATATGATGGTAGCAAAACACAAGGTGTCCAATTATGCAAAATTTAAAGCCTCCTACGATGCACATGATTCTGCCCGGTTGGCTAATGGCATACATAGTTATGTAATTGGCCGCGGTTTGCAGGATTCCAATATGATATTGGTAGCAGTGAAAGTAGATGATATGGCTAAAGCAAAAGCATTTGCCAAAGACCCCGGTCTGAAAAAAGCTATGCAAAAGGGTGGCGTAACTGGCCCGCCTGCGTTTGCCTTTGTTACAATGACCTTCCAGGACACCGCTCTTGTTGCCTCAGACATCCGGTCCAGAACAACGTTCACTGTTAAAGACTGGGGCGCCTGGCAAAAAGCATTTGAAGAGGCTAAGCAGGAAAGATTAGATAATGGCATTGCCGTCAGGGCTTTTGGCCATGATGCCGATGATGATAAAAAGGTAGTACTGGTAACGGTTCTCTTGGATACTGCTAAAGCCTATGCCTATTATAAATCAGATATACTGAAAAAAAGAAGAGCCGCAAGTGGTGTGATAGGTGAACCAGAACGTTTTCTATACCGGGTTGTGCAGCGGTATTAATATAAATAGGCATAAACAGTTATTAATTTCTGCTGGGTCGGCCTTTCAAGGGCTTAGGAAAAGGCATATACCCATGAAAGAAATCGTCGGGATTAATCAAGCTCTTAATTTCTTCCTTGTCCTCAGCCGTTTCTAATCCTATTTCCAAGTTAGATTGTTCCTTTCTTTTAGGCATGACGGGAACTACACCAATAACGCTACATACGGTTAAAATGAGAATGAATAGTATTAAGCGAAAAACCTTCCCAATTTTTTTGAGAGTATTCAAAGTATGAGAATTAGATAAATTGGATGTCGCAGTAGTGCAACGATCAATTTGTAGATAACAAAGTTGAAAAGTCAAAACGAAATTGGCTGACAGGATAAGAATTATCCTGCTATTGAAGGGGGAACATCATCAGTAAAGCTCGAAGGCAAAATTTCATTTCGAAATAACTGCTCCGTTTTATTAAAGCCATATAGCTTCTTTGAGATATTGTCAAAATTAACTTTTGATAATTTGTTGTAAGTCAATAGAGCAATTGCTTCTTTTTTCTTAGTATCTATTGAAATACAATTTTTTCGTGCAGGATCATATGCACTGTTGTATGAAAAATTCCGGGAAACAACCTTCCTTTCGTTTGAAATGACTAATTCAGTCTGAGTTGATTTGAATAGGAAAGATTGAGGAATGCCAACATTGCCAAATACACTCAGAAATATTAATACCTTAAACATTGGCTTTAATAGCCGCCTTTTATAATATTCTAATAGAACTTTTGTCATTCAATATTAAAGCTAGTCCTTTTATTCCGGCAACGAATATTGTCTAATTAGATGATTGCCAGAATAAAGCATAAAAAGAGCCTTGAAATCCATACTCAAAAAGTTCGAACTTAGGCTACCTGGGTCTACTTTTCAGTAGTTACTCTATAATTTAAACCGGCAGTCGTTCCGCAAGTTACATCAACCGTAACACCTGTTATCTTTCCTGCCATATCGGATGACAGGAAGACAGCAAGGTTAGCAATATCGGTCACCAATGGAAGTTTTTTTAGCATCGTATCTTCTTCCATCTTCTGTAGGATTGATTTCATTATTTCCGGTTTACTTTCAATCGCTTCTCTGAATATTCTTGAGTCCGGGGATCCTCCTGACCTCATATTTACAACACGAACGCCAAATACACCCAATTCTGAGGCCAGGTTTCTCGATAAACTTTCTAAAGCGCAACAGGCCGGCGCAAAGCCTCCCGTATATGGATAACCGATACCTCCGGGTGTTGCTGTAAGGGATAAAATAACTCCTGAACCCTGTTTCATCATTACCCTCCCGGCTGCTGTTGTTGTTAAAAATTGGGTTCGCATCGTAAATGTTAAGGGGTGCGTAAAATCATCCACCGACATGGTCACTAAAGGAATATTTTGAATAACCTCAACTCCAGCAGCATTGAACGAAATATCTATTCTACCCGCCCGCTGTAAAACCTTTTCCAAATGTTTGTTGATAGCGTTCTCATCTAAAGCATCCAACAGGTCCACCTCCGCACGGCCTCCTAAAGCAAGGATCTCCTCCGCTGTTTTCTGCACAGAACTGATATGACGTCCTGTTAAAAATAAGCGGGCGCCTGAACCGGCAAGAGCTTTTGCAACTGCACCGCCCAATGAGCCGCCGGCTCCATAAATAACTGCATTTTTATTTTGAAGTATCATACAAACTTTTCACACTTTATTTTATTTCAGAAATTCACTGATATGGTCGTTTAAAAATTTATCATCCACCGGGTTGGCGGCCGCACCGGCGGTATGCCCCCAAAGGGAAGGAATAGGCAACAATACAACTCCTGGTATGAAGGCGGCTTCAAATTGTGCATCAGTTACGGGGAAATAAAGATCAGTTTCTGACGGCATATATAATATGGGCGATTTAATAGAGGCCAGCGCCCTGGTTACATCATTGTTAAAACCTGGCGTTGCACCAACATCGTGATGCTCCCAGGTGCGCATTTGCAAAATCAGGTCGTTTGCGTCTGCCCCGGGAATAAAGTTTTTTCTGTAATCATTCAACACCTGTTCAAAGGTTAATCCAGGTTTTGCCGGATCTCGCCATAGTTCTTTTCTCCACCATTCCTGGGAATAAAGCCAACCGGTCCAGACAACTGAAAAAGCCTCTATTCCTTTTTGAGGCTCGGTTTTATAATCGCCATTTTGGAATGCGTCATCGGCTGTCAGGGCTGCTATTTGCCCTTCAAGACGTACGATGCCGTGCCCATAAGTTTTAGCGGTACCTGAAGTAGCCACAATACGATCGCAAAACCGGGGATAGCTTACGGCCCATTGAAAGGCCTGCTGTGCCCCCATTGAAAAACCGATCAGCGCACGTAAATGTGTTATTTTTAATTCCTGTGTTAAAAGTTGGTGCACCGCCTCCACATTATCTCTTATAGTCATTACAGGAAAACGCGGACCATGGTAAGGTTCGGGCGTATTACTGGGGGAAGAGGAACGTCCGTTGCCAAAAAGCTCGGTTGCTACTAAGAAAAGCTTACTGGTATCCAGTGCCTTGCCTGGCCCTATCAGCCATTCATAGCCATGGTAGTCGGCCATATAATGCGAGGGCAAAAGGATAACATTATCATGTTTTGCATTCAAATGCCCGTATGTGCCATAAATAATATAGGCATTCGGTAAAACAATGCCGCTTTCTGTTTTAAAATTATTAATAACAAACTCATGCTTTACCGCACCATCAGGGTGTTGACTGTCTTGCGCAAATACCCGCTGGGATAAAAAAACCAACAGAAACAACTTTCTCATATACATGCTGATCGAAATTTTGTCATATACCAAATTCTGGTGAACGGAAGCGTATAAAACCGGCTTGGACATCTGCAAAGCTAAATATTATAAAGGTTTTTCCTGATTGATTCCAGTCTTGAATACCACTCAGTCAAAAATTTTTGCAGGATTCAAAATGCCTTTGGGATCAAATGCTTTTTTGATACCCCTCAGTATTGACAAATGGTTTTCCTTGAAAAATAAGCTCATAAAAGGTTTTTGCAGATAACCGATGCCATGTTCAGCTGATAGCATACCACCCAGTGACTGCACCAATTTGTAAATCTCCCGCTTGCCCTCTATGCTCCTGAGACGCCAGTCTTCTGTAATGGGTTCGTCGCTGATGATGGTAAAGTGAATATTACCGTCGCCGATATGCCCCAGATTGCTGGTTTTCAGTCCAAGTTCAGCACCAATTTTTTTGACTCCTTTTAATAATTCGGGCAATTTTGTTCGCGGGACGACTGTATCTTCTGTGACCATCGCATAAGAGAGCGTGGTAATGGCATTGGCAGCATTGCGGCGAAGTTTCCATAATTCGCTTTTCTGTGCTTCATTATCTGCAAAAAGGATATCCCCTACATGGAATTGCGATAGGACATTGGAAATTTTTTCGCAGTCCTGATGCAAAACTTCGATATTGTTGCCGTCTACTTCTATCAGCAACAATGCTTCATAATCAGGAGAAATCAGAAAAGGCGAAGAACCTACATAACGGATGGCATAATCGATGGTCACTTTATCCATAAATTCCACAGAAGAAGGAATGACGCCTGTTTTAAAAATATCGGCAACAACGGCACAAGCGTCTTCTGCTTTCTCAAACAGAGCAAGCATCAGTAAATTAAAAGGCGGATATGGAATGAGTTTTAATACAATTTTCGTGATTACGGCAAGCGTACCTTCACTTCCTGTAATCAATTGCGTTAAATTATAGCCGGTCGAATTTTTTAACGTATTCGCGCCCGTCCACATCACTTCTCCATTAGGCAAGACGATTTCAAGATTTAACACATAGTCCCGCGTGACACCATATTTAACACATCTGGGTCCACCAGCGTTTGTTGCAATATTGCCCCCGATATGAGAATAGCCACGTCCAGCGGGGTCAGGTGGATAATACAAGTCTTTCTCCTGCAATACATTCTGCAAATATTCCGTAATCACGGCGGGTTCGACAATTACCTGGTAGTTTTTTTCGTCTATATTCAGGATTTTGTCAAAACGTTCCATTGATAATGCAACCCCACCATGAATCGCCAAAGCACTACCTGTCAGTCCGCTTCTTGCACCCTGCACCGTAACAGGAATACGATGTTTATTACACAGGGCCATGATTTTAGAGACATCCTCCGTATTGGAAGGGGCGACGACAACTTCGGGCGGAAAATAAAGGTCCTGAGAGAAGTCGCGTGAATGTTTTTCAAGAATATCCGCCTGGGTGAAAACATTACTGCTGCCTATCAGCGTGGATAGTTTTTTTATGAATGCCTGCGTGATTTTATTAAACTTTGACATTTTTGATTTGAAGTCATTCCTGAACCTATGAGAAATTTTCTAAGTATCCGGTCTGTCTAAACTGATATCTTCGAATTTACACGATTTCGTTATAAATCCTCCATCCGTTTATTTCTGGGACAAAAAAGTTTAAAGCCGGCAACTTAGGTCTTACAGTAAGGTATCTTAAATCCATAGGTACCGGATAGCAATGGAGCTATGAAAAGGATTCCACAAAATACATATCAATCTCTCCTTTATTCTTCGCTTTAATTTTACCTCTGTATATGCAATTAAACTTTTCCTTTACTAACTCATATGTGCAGCCACTGATATTTATTTTTCCTGCTTCGCCCGACGATTCCATTCGTGAGGCCACGTTTACCGTATCACCCCATATATCGTATGCAAATTTTTTATCGCCTACAATGCCTGCTACAACAGGGCCCGTGTGAACACCGATTCTTATTTCAAAGAGTTCTTTACCTTCGGCCTTTCTCATTCTCAGATGTTGCTGCATGAAATACTGAATGTCCATAGTCGCACTTACTACATTAACAGCATGCGTTTTATTTGCAACAGGCAGCCCTCCCGCACACATGTATGAATCTCCAATTGTTTTTATCTTTTCAATGTTGTGTTTACTTATGATGTTATCAAATGCTTTGAAGAGGGTATCAATTTCAGCGACAAGTTCCACCGGTGAAAGTCTCTCAGTTACCTGAGTAAAGTTTTTAAAATCAGTAAACATAACTGTTACATCCTCAAAATGTTTTGCTTCAACAGTCCCCTTGGCTTTTAGTTCCTCGGCAATTATTGAAGGAAGGATATTAAGCAGCAGGGCTTCTGACCTGGCCTGGAAATAATTCTTCTTCGATACAAAATAATAAACCATCAGGAAAATAATAGAGCCAACCGCAATAATATTAAATACAAAAAATAAATGAATTTGCACATTTGTCAGATTACTCTCGATCCTGATCCAGGGCTGAAGAACAAAACTGATAACCACAAGACTTACAAAAGCAAATAACCAACGGGGCGCGCTCGATGGTTTATAAAAAAGCATGGCGCCCAGAGGTGATATAAGCCCCCATAAAATTACTGCGCTTCCGTTAACAAAACCTCCTAATGAAAGCATCAGTGCAAAAGGGAGCAGTAAAATAAGGAGGAGCTGGCTGAAACGGAAAACCCGAAATTTGCGGGTATATCCAAAGTAAATAATGCTAACGAGTGAAAAGAAGGAATAAGACAGGGGAATCATACCCGCAAGGCTTTTTTCAAACAGAATATACATAATCCCCCACCCGGCTCCGGCAAAAACAAATGGGAACGCACATATAACAAGAAGTGATTTCTGTAATTTTAAATCCTCACTGTCATTTTGCACAGCACCTATCATGGCCATGCGGGTAAATATTTTTTTAACGCGGTTATTTTTCATCTCTCCTGTTGTAAAGCGGTTGTCTTCCAGCTGCATTAGTTTCTTCCGCCGGGTAATATCCTTATAAACCGAAGGAAAATATTTGTTTCATGGCTTTGTAAAATTCGCGATTATTTCCGGATAATCTCCAGGTTACAAAGTGGGCAGTTACTGATAAGGTTTTAGGATTCTTTTGGGATGCCGGATGAACCTTATCCCTTACCTGTTGCTATTTTACCTTTTTCAGGGAATAACCGGATAGAAGAATGGCGGCTGTATCCCCAATTAACTGATGAAGGGATTGAATTTGAAAATGACCTACATCCAGAACACTGTGGCCCTGCACGTCCGCGTAGAGCGTTTTTACATTCATTGTTCCTGTAGATTTAATTTCATCAGCCATTTCAATAATGATGTCTGAAGAATCCCGCATATGTATGTTGATAGAATCAAAATCCGGCGTATAACTTTCCCATTCCAGCCTGGATCTTCCGGCTGATGTTATACCCAGCGTTTTTTGTTTCATTTTACCGATGTTCAGATTTGTATTGAACACATTCACGGACTGCAGATCCGGACAGGTGATAGCTATCAACGTGTGATTTTTCATCCAGTCCCGTATCCCGGGTGTTTCTTCTTTTGGATCTATATGGAGAAATAAAGTATCATCGGATATATTCGTTTTAACACGGCCCTGTGCAGACCCTTCCCAATAATTTAAAACACCTACAGAAGCGTGTGGGCTGGGAGAAAAGAAAATTCGTGTCACATTGCCACCCATAAGTTTCAGATGATGGAAGGTTCCCCGGGCTAGTTTTGAGTAATTCCAGAACGGGTCGGTTTTGTCAATCTTATCATATTGATTTTTTAGCACGAATTCAGATCCAAACAAACTCATAATAAACAAACCAAGCAATACTTTTAATATAAGGGTAGCTTTTTTCATGACTGTTTTTTTGAGATGGATTTTATATACCTGTTATAAAGGGATTCAATTTCACTGAATTCCATATTCATTAATTGCATGTTTTTAAAGAGGACCGGCAGATCTTTCCCGATAAACTCCTCCTTCTTATAAGAAATGATCTTTTTTACCGCATCCTTTTCAACGAAAAACCCGATACCCCGCTGATTGGATATGATTTCCAGCTGCTGAATGAAATCATAGGAACGCTGGACCGTGTTCGGTGTAACCTGTAATAAAATGGCCAGGTCCCGTATACTCATTATCTTTTCTTCGGTTTCCCATTTCCCGAGTAAAATCTGTTCGAATACATAATCCACTATCTGCAGATAAACCGCCTGATTGTCCCTGAATTCCATGAATATTTTTTAAGCCTCCTTTTCCTTTAACCTGATATAGGATGTTATAAGTAAAATGGCGGGAAGTATATAAAGCACAATAATGTCATACGCCTGGTTCAGACCCTCAGGCATCGTCACAACGCCGATTTCATCGCCATTTTTTATTATAACATTATGAAAGGGATACGAATTCCCGGCATTTTTAAATAAGATGGAATTTGTCATATAAGCCAGGAGGAAGGTGAAAAAGTACATTCCGCAAATAATCAGTGCGACCTTGATAAAAGGTATCCTATTAAAATATAAAGATCCGACCAGCATGGCTCCCACTGCATTCATGAAAAAAATGAACAATATTTTTGCCTCCGGAAAAGAAAAAATGTAAACCGAACGATACTGATCATTATACCTCGGATCAAGGGGGTTCAGACCTTTGTGAAAAAAGTGGACAAACAAGGTATCCAGGCCCCGGAAAAAAAGTAAAAAACAAACAACGTATATCACCCCGACGATCAGGACGCCACATAACCATTTTTCAAATCCGGATGCCGGTAAGGTCAGATAAGAGGCGCTGTTCGCCCCATCGGAAAAATATCCAAATACCATGGAGGCCAGGAAGCAACCACCGCCAATAAACCCAACGGTAAAACTGAAAAGTTGGGCTGCCTCAAAATTCCCACCGATTTTAAATAAAAAATAAATGAGAATGACCACGGAAAACGAAAGTGCAAAAGAGCCTAGTAGTTGCATAGGGCGCTCAAGAATCGTTTTTACAAAAAGCAGCCTAAATCTTCTGGGATTAAAAACTTCGTTCATAATAATCTTTTAAGAAAGGAATATTTTTTTGATCTGTTCCGGCTTTTGTGCCACCGCATTAAAAAGATGTTCCAGATTAACCTGATTCGCGGCTTCATGCTGATTTTCCAAAACAACCGCATATCCGCCAAATGCCGGTTCGGAAAAAAGGACCTGCTCGTTCTCCGGCAGCTCTCTGAGTGTTTTAAAGTCAAGTTTATGACTGATTTCAATCATGGAAGCGTTTAACAAGAGATGGCCATTGTCTATAATTAAAATAGAGTCAATCAGATTTTCCAAATCCCTTGTTTGATGCGTTGAGATTAAAATCAAACGTTCATCGTTCATTACAGAAGCAATCAATCTGCGAAACTGTGCCTTGGAAGGAATATCAAGCCCATTGGTGGGTTCATCCAATAATAATAAACCCGTATTGCAGGCAAGTGCAAATGCAATAATGAATTTTTTCTGCTGGCCAAAAGACAGGCTTTTAAGTTGTGAATCCACTTCCACTTCAAAATCATTCAAATATTCCAGGAACTGGTCCTGGTTGAACAGCGGATAAAATGGTGAATATATTTTTACATACCTGTTTAAAGAGACAGCGGGAACATATACTTCTTCCGGAATCAGAAAAATATTTTTCATGAAGGAGGGTAATCTTTTCCTTGGCTCTGCGCCAAAAACGGAGATTTTCCCGCCAACAGGGAAAAGTAAACCACAGATATTCTTCAAAAACGTTGATTTTCCGGCACCGTTTTTACCCAGTAGCCCATATATCTTTCCCTGCTCAAGAGTAAGAGTCAGGTTATTATATAATAACTTCTTCCTGGAATAGCCAAAAGTGAGATTTTCGACGTGTATCATAGTGTATTAGTTAGGTAATACACCGTAAATATATAAAGATTTTTCTAATAACCTGATGCCGGAAGAAATTATTTGGTTATTTCACTTTCCTGAAATCTATAAACCCGCGTTCAACATCCGTACGGACCAATTGTACGCGAATTCTGTTACCAACGTCCATGGCCTCAAAACCGCTTACCAGCTTACCTTCCATAGGGGGATACAGAACTCTCACCCAGGTTCCTTTGTCAGAAGCCCCGGTAATGATACCGTCAAATTGTTCGCCGACCCTGTTTTCATAAAGCAGTGCTGCGGTTGATTTTTCTACCTGCCGTTCTACTTTCTTGGCTCCGTCTTCCATGGTTGTACAACGAGCAGCGATTTCTTTCAGTTCATCCTGGGTATAGGGAGACTTCATTCCGGAAAGAGCAGCTTTCAGCAATCTTTGTGTTATCAAATCGGGATACCGGCGGTTCGGTGCAGTTGAATGGGTATAGTCTTTTACAGCCAATCCAAAATGCCCTTCTGTATCATTACCGGGCAGGCCGACTACATATTCTCCAGGACCAAGTAGTTTGATTACACATAAAGAAAGGTCGGGAAACCGGACAGGATCGCTGGACTTAACTGCCAACAGGAATTTATCCAGTTCTTTGGAGTCTGGCTGGGCCGGAAGTCTGAATTTCCATTCCCCGGCGAGTTCAACGATCCGATCCCAGCGTTTGGGTACACGAACAACCCTTCTGATAGTCGGAAAATTTTTGGAATTCAAAAACCGGACGACGATGCTGTTTGCAGCGATCATGAATTCCTGAATAATATCTTTTGCCGCATTTTCTTTAGATTCTTTTACATCCCTGACTTCATCCCCTTCGAAAACAGGATGGGTTTCAATTGTTTCCAAGTAAAGTGCCCCATTAGCATATCGGAGTGTTTTCATCTTTTTTGCCATGCTGGCCTGCAACCTGAGATTCTCATCCAGGCCACTGACGAGTCTGATGGCTTCCGGCATAGCACCCTGCTGATCCAGCCAGGCCCCGACTGAATTATAAGCAAGCTTTGCTTTGTTGTGAACAACCGATTGATAAATATCGGATTCCTGAATAGAACCATCAGCTGCGACAACAAATTCAACGATAACGGCCATGCGGTCTGCATCAAATTTCAGAGATGTCAGATCGGTGGAGAGTTTTTCCGGCAGCATGGGAAATATCAACGCAGCCGTATACACGGAAGTCGTATTATGTTTCGCATGTTCTTCAAAGGGCGATACTTTATTTACGATTGAATCTACATCCGCAATGGCAATCAATATTTTTGCCGTTTGCGGAGTGGTGGGTGTGGCAACTGATAGCTGATCCAGATCCCGCGAGTCGTCATTGTCAATGGAACACCAGGAAAGTTCCCTGAGATCCCGCATCTGCTCAGAAACCGCTGTTTTCCCTTCCTGCAGGCCATCCAGCGATGCAAGGGATGGTACCGAAAAATCAATAAGGAATCCCTTTCCCAGCATGGCACTCCTTGCGATCCTTTGAAGTATAATTCTATGATTCATTACATTAATAATTTGTTATGCCCGTTTCCCACTGGCAAAATAAGGCATTGTAAAACATTTTTTGATTCCGGCGCAGCGGAATAAATTAGCATGAAGGCCTATTTAATGCGGTTAAAATCACTTCCATCTCCATAACCCCGTTCCACCGAATATATCTCGCCATTATCAAGCATTCCTTTAAGCTCCTTTCGCCTGAATACCATGGTGTCATCCTTAACAAAATAATCATCTTTTGTTAAGCCGCTAACAAAATCTCCGTAATCCAGTGTGTTGTGAAGAGCCAGTACAGTATCGCCATTTACTGCAGTGATTCTCAGAAAGGAATAGGTTTCCTTGTTTTTCCCATCCCGAACGGTATAAACATCCCCAATAACAGGATTCCCGACATATTCCGTTGTATGTTTCAGTGTATTCTTATTCCAATAGAACCAAAATATCGCCAGGCCAGCGAAAAGAATAAATGCCGAATACAGGTAAGCAGGGGTTTTTGTTCTGCTATCGTACTCCTTAACTACGCTTTCCAGAACGGTTTCATCACCACAATGCCTGCACTGCATTACCCATTCCTTTGGGCCTATTGGAAAAACCGGAATTAAACAGAAATGAAAATAAGGCCTGTACACCTGAACCTGCCGGTCAAACGCTTTGCAAGGGTAACAGATATGTTCTCTGTCTATATACTTACCTATTCTCGCTTCCCGTTTACCGAAAATGAAAAGCATTTGGTCTTTTATTATTTACTACACAGGCGTTTGCCCGGATACATGAGATCATAAGTAACAACTTTTATTTGAAACAGGAAAAGAATTTTAACGGGTGTATTCGTAAACTGTGGTATCGTCCTTTTGTATGCCATAAGGAGAATATAAAAGTGCCTCCTTATCATTTCCGATGGAAACAAAAGGAGGCACTGATGATTTACCAGAAAGTATTAATGATTCTTTATTTGCCTGCTGGTCTGATTTTCCTGCTGATTCAGGGTTTTTTGTTCCTGTTTTGTAATATGTCCATGGTCCTGTGATGCCATGTCTTTTTCTTCCTGACGGATTTGATGATCATCCTTGTGCAGTTTGGCACCTTCTTTTTTGCTCATCTGGCCATCTGCTACCTTATGGTCAATACGCGCATTTTGATTGGCAAGACGATGATTCACTTCTTTTCTGCGGGGGTGACCACCTTCAGCCATAGTAGTACCCATTAAACCGAAAAGGATCAGGGTTGCGAGGATTGTTTTTTTCATTTTGCTTTTTTTTAATGATAGAATACGGATACTGAGACCGAAAAATAATAAAAGGGTTTAACGTCTTTAAATAAGAGAAGCAGAAATGTTATTGTACAAACCAGGCTCATTAACAAGTGAATAACCTGATTTCAGGTGGATTCGTTCATTCCGCTATTTCGGCATCAGGCGGCTGAACTGTAGATAATAAAATGCCGCCTTTCTTAATCGTGGCAAACAGTTTGTTTTGCGAGGGACCGCCAGCAAGATCCACGCTCTCCCTGCTGGAATTGGCATTCTGGAAAGGATACGGAAATGGAAACTGGATAGAACATGATCCCGATTATGATTCTCTGAGAGATGAACCCCGTTTTAAGGCTTTGCTCACGCTGCCCCATGTAAACTGACGGCCTGCTTACAAATTCATTTGACAATTATCGTTATTTTAGTCTCTGAATAACGCTGAAGAACCCGCTGGGTTCGAAGGCGGGAAACCCCTGAACTAAAACTAACCTGCATGCGATTGCCCCGTAAACTACTGATCATTTCATTTTTTCTTATTGCCGCCACCAGCCTGAAAGCACAATTGCAGGTTGACTATTTGTCCTTCAAAGGCTATAGTGCCTGGGGACTGGGCGGCTTTTTCAATTTTGCCGTTCCGGTATCTGAAGCAAATTATGTAACCGGAGAGATCGGCATTGATGTTTTTTCAAGGGATGAAGAAAATGTAGCCATGGCACCCCTGTTAATAGGTTATCGTTATACAGTAGACGGCAGCGGAACAGGCTTCTATCTCGAACCCAATGTCGGATACAGTTTCGCTGGTACCGATATACAGATCGTTGACGAAAACGGGATTTACACTGACCAGAAAGTTTCAGGATTTTCGTCAGGTATGACCCTGGGATATTTATTCCAGCCTTCCGGAAGAATCCAGTTTAATCTGGGATTAAGATATGAGCACACATTTTTTGATAATGGCGGTTCGAATATGCTCTCGTTCAGGATTTCTCATGCATTCACATTTGGAAAATGAGAATAAAGCTAAAACAAAACAAATATGAAAAGTGCCATTTTATGTCTGTTGTTATTTTCGGGCTTTATTCTTAAAGCGCAAACCACGGAACACCCGGACAGCATCGGAAAAAAAGTAATTAAGCTGGACAGTACCATGGTATTGGAAATTGAATCTGAATTTCCAGGTGGAACAAAGGGCTGGAACACCTTTCTGAGTAATACGCTGGTTTATCCTAAAAAGGCGATCAGAAAAAATATACATGGACAGGTCGTTGCGCGTTTTATTGTCGGAAAGGACGGAGCACTGAGCGATATAGAAATCATCAGCGGCCCGAAAGAACTGTGGCCTGCCGTATTGGATGTGCTGAAACAAAGTCCGAATTGGAAACCCGCCGTTCAGAATGGCAGAAAAGTAAAATCCTATAAAAACCAGCCGTTTAATTTCCGGTTGGAACCAGCATAAAAAAATAAAATGAAATGTACATTTATTCTCCTTCTTTTATTACAATCAATATTCTCAACCGGGCAAAAAAGCTATAAAATTTACAAAACATATTGGAGAATTGAGAAACCCAAAAATTACATCTTCAGAATTGACAACTTTGATTCCGCATCAGAAAGAGGAGATAAATTTATCAATAAAAATTACGACCTTGGAAAACAATCAAATGATGATAAAATATTGTTTTCAGCCGGCAGGAAAGACTCGTTGGACGTCAATATGATACTTGGCAGTTATAAAAACAATTCAAATATTGTAAAATTTACCCTAAAGGGATATGTAGACAAACTGGCTGCGTTTTTCGAATCCGGTTATAAAAAACAGGGTGCTGAAATAAAGTTGACCATAAAGACCCAAACGATTAGCAATGAGAAATTTTATGTGATTGAAAACAAGATTTATTTCAAAGAGAAAAACTATACTTACTGGACCACCATGTATATAGCGGAAATTGACAACAAGGAATTCAATATTATGGCAACCTATGACAACGAGCAGGATAAAAAGGAGATAGAAAATTCGATTTTAAAATCAAAATTCGTTTCTGAATAATATTTTTTAACAATAGGTCCTCCGTTTGAAAACAAATCCAGCAACTCCCTAAAAAGCTACAAAGTCTCCGCCGGTCAGGTTGAACGTCGACCCTGATTATTTCAATGTGTTCCATACATAAAAATGCGGTATTTTTAGTGGCTCATCTCCAGAAATAAATATTGCTATATGAAAAAAGATAAAACCCAACCCATCAGCACGCCGGGTATTCAAAATGCAATACCCGATGATGTGGCCGCTAAACCTTCGTCTATTAACCGCCGTAAATTTGTTGAACTGGCAGCGGCTTCCGCCCTGACATTTACAATTGTTCCCAGGCATGTGCTGGGGGGTAAAAATCAGGTCGCTCCCAGTGATAAAATAACATTGGCCTATATAGGCACTGGCACAGAGGGCATCAGGGAATTATTACCGCTACTGGCCAACACACAATTCCGGGTAATTGCTGTATGCGACCCCAATAAAGAAGCCATCGGCTACAAAGACTGGTCGAAGGACGGGCTGAAGAATGAAATCCGGAAGACCATTCAAAAACCAGATTGGGAATCCGGCGGGGATAATTCCATTCCCGGTGGCAGGGAAAATGGAAAGTCAATCGTTGACAATTTCTATGCGAATGTTCACCCGGAATTAAAACTTACCGGTTGCAATGCCTACGCCGATTTTCGCGAACTTTTTGCAAAGGAAAAAGACCTGAATGCGGTAAAGATCATGACGCCCGATCATCTTCACGGGATCATATCCATGGCTGCAATAAAAAAAGGTAAACATGTCATAGTTCACAAGCCCCTCTCAAACCGGCTTCTGGAAGGAAAACGGGTCATTGCAATGGCCCGAAGCAGCCATGTTATTACGCATTTGATGCCATGGGACGCAAACGGATCCATGGAGACGGTCATGTCCTGGATAAATGCAGGCGCCATTGGAACACTAACGGAAGTACATAACTGGACAAACCGCCCGGTATGGCCCCAATATCCAACGCTTCCGGTTGAGACCCCTCCCATTCCAAATGGCTTTGACTGGGATCTTTGGCTGGGTCCGGAAGCAGACCGCGCGTATTCCCCCAATTATACCAATATGGTTTTCAGGGGCTGGTATGATTTCGGCGGAGGTTCTATGGCTGACATGGGACACTATAGTTTATGGACGGTTTTCAACGCTTTGCAGTTGGAGGGCCCAACCGTAATCGAACCGAACTTAAGTCATGTGATCGGCATGCATGATCCGGTCCCTTTTCAAATCAAAAATGATTTTTCATTTCCCATGGCCAGTTCCATGCGATTTAAATATCCTGCAAAAGGTTCCAGGCCACCTGTGGATCTTTGCTGGTACGACGGAGGCATGCGTCCCGCTATTCCCATGGAACTGATCGAAGATAATAAGGAATTACCTACGGAAGGGATCATGTTCGTCGGGGATAAAGGCAAAATACTGACAGGACCGAATGTTCAAGACCCGCAAATCATTTCCGGAATTAAAATGGACGCCCCGGTGAATGCTATGGAAGATAAACGAAGCCAGGAAGAAAAAACAGCAGCTCAATTACAACTGTTCATTGACGCCTGCTTAAGCGGAAAACAATACCCTGGTAATTTTCGTGAAGCGGAATATATTACAGAAGCAGTCAATTTATATGCGGTCGCACTGAGAACCGGACGTCTATTAAAATATGATGCTGCAAACACAAAGATTACCAATGTGCCTGAGGCAAATAAATATCTCGACAGGGAATACAGACCAGGCTGGGACCTGGCTTCCCTGTAAAATCAGTTCATCATCATTTAATTTACCTGAACATGAAAAATTTCAAGAGAAGAGAATTCATTGGCCATAGCACGAAGGGACTGGTTGCTGCATTCGCCTTGTCACAACTACCTGCATCCTTGTTCGCTGAAGCGAAATATCTAAATATGCCGATCGGGTTCCAGTCTTACGCCATCAAGGATATACTCGTAGCTGATTTTCCCGGAACGCTGAAAATGATGTCAGGTATCGGGTACCAGCAGGTTGAAATGTGCTCCCCGCCGGGATATGTCAGTGCAGGATTTGGTCCGCTGGTAAGTATGAAACCTTCTGAAATGAAGAAAGTCATACATGATGCGGAGCTTAGTTGTCCCAGCTGTCATTTTACATTTGGTGAATTAAGGGACAAGCTCGATGACCGGATTGAATTTGCCCTCCAGTTGGGACTTACGCAAATGGTTTGCTCCTCTTTCTGGCTGGATAAAAATGCCACACTGAATGATTATTTAGAGTCATGCGATAAACTGAATAAAATAGCGGAAAAGATAAAAAAAGCCGGCATGAAAACCGGTTATCATAATCATGAAATGGAATTTGCGGTACTGGATGGTCAGCTTATATACGATGCTTTAATGAATCGGCTAAACCCGGAACTGGTTCAAATGCAATTCCAGACAGAAGTGATCAACCTCGGTTTCAAAGCCTCCACTTACTTTACCAAATATCCGGGAAGATTTATTTCTTCGCACTTATCGGATTGGACAGCCGATAAAAAACAGGTGCCTGTCGGCCAGGGGATTATTGACTGGAAGGAATTTTTCATCACCGCCAAAACGGGTGGGGTGCAAAATTACTTTGTGGAAATGGAACTGGATACATTCAAACCCAGTGCAACATATATTCATCAACTCTCCTGAATAAGAAGCGTGAATGCGCTTTCAACGCAGGAAGACTGACTTACCTCACATTAATAACTCAGCTCTTTACATATGAATTCCGTTGAATTAAAAAACTTACAGGCACCTCTTAAGGAAAAATATAAAACCGAACCCTCATCAGCAATGATCACTTTAAAAGCAGCAGGAAAAATCGGAGAGGGAATATCCTGCACCATCGAAACCGGCAGGGCATTCATTGAAGCCGGCCTCCATCCTGCAACAGGTGGAACCGGACTGCTGGCTTGTTCAGGAGATTTGCTGCTGGAAGCTTTAGTAGCCTGTGCAGGTGTTACCTTACGTGCCGTAGCAACCGCAATCGGCGTTGAAATCAAAGGCGGCGTCATTAAAGCGGAAGGTGATCTGGATTTCAGAGGTACCCTGGGTATATCAAAAGAAGCCCCTGTCGGATTTAAATCCATTCGTATGGAATTTAATCTGGATGCAGTAGCCACAACGGACCAATTGGAAAGCATTTCTAAACTGACAGAAAGATATTGCGTTGTCTATCAAACGCTGACTAAAGGGGTTCCCGTTGAAACAAAATATAATCTGGAGCAATGAATAATAGCCCGGTTATGCTGGCGAAAAACAGGATACCGGTGAATAGTATGACCGGTATCCCGTTTTGTTTAGTTTGCTGTTGCGGGACTTATCACGGATGATACTTCATATATGGCATTGGCCGGGAATCCTCCTTTTTTAGCATGTTCCTTTATCAATTCGATATTTTCCGCTTTATAAACACAGAATATTTTGTCTTCCGTTACATAACTATGTATCCATTGAATTTCAGGGCCCATCTCTTTCAGAACTGTACAGGATGTTTGCGAAATGGCTTTTAACTTTTCCGGACTGAACTGACCCGCTCCGGGTATATTCCTTTCAATTACATAAGTGTGCATTTCATTTTTATTTAAATTATTAGTAACAGCGGCATTTTGAGCCATACAGGTAAACCCGGTAAAGAGCAGGGTTACCATAAGCAGGGGAAGGTGTTTTGTAATTTTTTTCATAAACAATTTTTATTTTTTAGTAATAAGTAAATATAGATGAGACATTTGTTCTCTACTATAACAAATCGTCCAATAAATGATAATCCTGATTCAGGAAAGAATAAATGCCTATTGAAGAGAATTGAGATAACTGGCTGGCAGGAGGCCAAATTTCTTTTTAAAGCATTTGGTAAAATAGGAAGGGCTGGTGAAGCCGGAATCAAATGTAGTCTGAGAAATATTATGAGACTGGCTTTTTAAAAGTTCCATAGCTTTATTCAGCCTGTATTCCTTTAAAAGAAGATTTGGCGACAATTCCCACAGCGCCAGGGTTTTCCTGTATAACTGAGATTTACTCATCGACATGGACTGACAAAACCCGGAAATAGTAAAATCAGGGTCCTGCCAGTTTTCTTCCAGTTTGCTGAACAATGATTCCAGAAGGGTTTCATCCTGTGGCAAAAGCGTTATAAAATTTTTCCGGTCTTTCTGAAATTGATCACCGGCTAAAAGATCCTTCACAACAGAGGAAACAACGATCTTATTGTGATTCCGGTTAACTGCACACAAATATCTGGCAAGTTGTATCGTGTCCCCAAAAACCTTTTCGCTTTTAGAAACCGGGTCTCCGGCGTTGATCCCTATTTTAAAACCTATTAATTTCTTTTCCGGTGCCGGCAGGTTTTTTTGTATGGCCAAAGCGCATAAAATGGCTTTCGCAGCTGAAGAAAATGAAACAATAAATCCGTTTCCGGTATTCTCCACTTCCCGGCCCGCCTGTAGGGAGACCTCTCTTCTTATGGCTTCATTTAATTTTTTCTGGAGATCATTGGCTTTCTGCAAACCCAGTCTGTGTTGCAACAATACCAGGTCAGTCATATCAGTTACTAAAATAATCCGGAAAGCGCTGTCACTAAAAACCTTTAATCCATTGTCAGAAATTTCTGTCATTTCCGGATCATGTATCCTGCCAAGGAAAGCCTCTACCAATTCATTTTTTACTTCAATTATTTTGTGCGGGATAAAACCGTGCGATTTCATATGCATCGATTCGACGACAGATTTATCAGGTGCTTCTATGAGGCAAAAAGCGTTCCCCCTGGTTTCATCCATCCAATAGGTAATGCACTTACAGCGATATTCATCCTGTATCAGCATGTCCTTTCGATGGGCTTCGGCCAAATCCAGCGCTTCAATACCCGGAACGTCATGAATGTCCATGTAAATCGGCATAACTTAAGATAATGAAAATTGAAATGCGTATTACTTTTTTTAGTAATTTTTTTCAACTTCTGGCCTCATAACGGACCTAAGGAGTTGGAGAAAATTTGCCTGAAAGCGGATCGGCCTCTAAACAAATCTCCCTGAGCTGCTGATCCGTTAGTAAGTTCAGTTGCATCAGCAGGGGTATTGAATCATTTAAATGGCTGATTTCATTACGATGCTGCTGCATCCATTGAACGATTATTATTCTTAACCGGAGATTAGCTTTACCGTGAATGGTATTAGAATCCAAATCGCCTCCCAGAATACTTCCTGTCAGGGCCAGTTTCGGCCTGGATGAAAATATGACTTCAGAATATTTGGCCCGCAATTCCCTTTCATCCTGCGGCATAGAATCAAACTGCGCCTTAAAATATAACTGATCAATCGCATGCCTTCCTTCATGCGCAAATACGGTAGATTCCACGTTCAGCTGCATGGTTTCAGAAATAAAAGCGAGATAAAGTGTGTTAGCTTTTGAAAAGTGCAAGGTCTCGAGATCAATTTGACCAAGCAACAAGTATGTCTTTGCTTTCTGGCAATGTAAAAGCAGGCATGACTGCAATTGTAGCTCACCCGCAGAATAGTTTCTGAAAATTTTCCAATCCTGTAACCCGAGGTTTTGCATGGCCTCCACCCGCACATTCCGGTGATGCCCTTGAATCCGCTATTCTATTAAATATGATCCTGCTTTCCCTTAATTTAAATTGATTATGCGCCGTGGTTCCGGCTTTAATAGAAATGGAATCTGCCTGACCAAACGCATGGATGCAAAGTCCCGGACAACTTAATCACCACTTAAAATTTAACTCGCCCGCTTCCCCTGCATCAGCATATTCACGGCATGGTCGAAAGAGCCGGCCCGGATGACTTCACCGGCATTGACGAAAAAGATTTCATCGGCGTTCTGGATGGTATTCAGACGATGGGCAATGATGACACGCGTGGTGGTTGCTGGCAGTTTGTTCAGAATCTCCTGCAGGATCTGCTCCGTAATGGTATCGATGTTGGCAGTCGCTTCGTCGAGGATCAGGAGATCGGGATTGCGCAGAACGGCGCGCATGAAGGCGATCAGCTGCTTCTGTCCAAGACTGATGCTTTCTCCGCCGGATCCCAGGTTGGTATCCAGCCCGTTTTCAAAACTGGCCAGGAGCTTTTGAAGCCCGGCGTTTTGAATCACATCCGTTAATTTTGCATTTGAAAAGTTGGCGTATTGATCGTTTCCGGATAAGATATTATCACGCACGGTTCCTGTAAAAAGAAAAGGCTCCTGTAAAATAAATCCGATCCGTTGTGTTCGTTCAGAAGGGGGATAACTGCGAATATCCCGTCCATTCAATAACACTTCACCCTGCAGTGGATCATAAAGCCTGGCCAGTAAAGAAGCGGTAGTGGTTTTACCCCCGCCGGTCGGACCGACCAATGCGTAGGTCTTCCCTTTCTCCAGTTTGAAATTAATATGGTGTAGAATTTCAACGCCTCCTTCGTATCCAAAATGCACGTTCCTGAATTCCAGCAAGGCATCGCTGTGAAGGGATCCGTTCGTTCCGATCACGGGCAGGTTGGAATCCATATTTAAAATATGCGAGATCCGTTCGGCGCCGGCCATGGCCACCTGGAAATTGGTCCAGAGAGCAGCGAGCTGACGCAAAGGATTATAAAAATTCGTTGCATATGACAAATAACTCACCAGCAATCCGATCGAAAAAAGCCCAACTGAAATTAAGTAAATACCTACCGACAATACGATCAGCTGTGCCATGCTGGAAAAAAAACCAAAAACCGGGATGAACACATTGTTCGCCACACCGGCAGTCTTTGCCGCATGGTAGTTCTGTTCATTGGCTTCTTCAAACCGTTTTCTGAAATAATCGCGTCTATTAAAGGCGATGATCACTTTAAAATTATTCAGGCTTTCCTGGATTTCGGCGCTGAGTCCACCTGTGCGTTGCAGACTGGTTGCATTTTTTTTCTTTATCCAGGCTGACGTCAGTTTGGTGAAAATTAAAATCAACAGTGCCGGCACCAGTGTCACAACGCCCAACCGGAAATTGATCGACAATAAAAAAATGCCGGCGCCGGTCATCGTGGCCAGCGTGCCGATGAACTGCATCAGCGACTGGGAAAAAAACGTATTGATCTTATCCGTATCATTATTGATCCGTGAAATCAGATCGCCTGTTTTATTCTGATTGAAAAATGCCAGTGGCAGTTCCTGGAGTTTATTGAAAACCGTGTTGCGCAGTTTGAACAACATACGCTGGCTGATGCTGCCCATCATTCTCGTCTGCGTATAACTCGCGCCGAATGCCAGTGAGGCAGTACACAGGAGCAATGCAGCATTCATCAATACGCCATGATAATCTTTATGAACGATATAGGTATCAATGGTATGCCCGATGATGTATGGGCCGAGCAGGGTCAGGCCGGAATTCATGAGTATGGCTGACATTGCCAGAAACAAATTCCGGCGCTCTTCCCGGATCAGCTGAAGCAGCTTCTGAAGGATGCGCCAGTTTGATGTTTTTCCAGGCTGCGCAGAAACTTTATTGAGGCTGTAATTCATGCGTGCTTTGTTGTGATTGATAAATCTGCACATATTCGGGACTCATTGCCATCAGTTCCGGATGTGTTCCGGAGGCGACGATCTCCCCTTCCATCAGCAGGATCACCTGGTCGAATGTGGCGGCCGACGCAATTTTCTGTGTCACAGAGATCAGGGTGATACCCGGATAATGCTGTCGCACGTTCTCCAGTATTTTTTTTTCCGTTTGCGTGTCTACACGCGCAGTAAAATCATCCAGCAATAATATCTGCGGATTCACGGCAAGTGCCCGCGCCAGCATGATCCGCTGTTTTTGTCCGCCGCTCAGGCTCGTTCCTCTTTCTGACACGATGGTATTTAATTTTTCAGGAAGCGATTCGATAAAGTCCTTTAATTCCGCCGTTACAATGGCTTTCTCCAATGATTCATCCGTCACAATATCACTGAACGCAATATTTTCCTTAATGCTCATATTGAAGAGAATGCTGTCCTGGAAAACAAATCCGACATGCCGGTAAAAGTTTTCTTTATTATATTCATCGATGCTTTTCCCATCAAATTCAACGGTTCCTTCATTGGGTTTGATCAGTCCGGTCAATAAATAAAGCAATTGCGATTTGCCGGCAGCTGTCGGACCGATGATCGCGAGTGTCTTTCCTTTTCCTACAGAAAAACTTACCTTCTTCAAAACCGGTTTTTGTCCGTATACTAATGAAACATCCTGCATAGCCACATCTCCCTGAAGGGCATCTTTGATTATTCCTTCATCCTGCATGGGCGGCATTTCCAAAACGGTATAAAGCCGCGCATAACTGGCGCTCGCCTGTGCGATTACATTACTCATAAATCCGATCAGGATGATGGGAAAGATCAGCAGGGAGAGATAGGCGTTGAATGCGGCAAAGTCACCAAGTGTCATGGTTCCGTTGATCACGAACTTTCCGCCAATGGTTAAAATGGCGATGCCCGCGAGGCTGGCCGTTAACACGATGATCGGGATCAGCCAGGCAAAAAGCCGGAGAATACTGAGTCCGAGTGATTTCGCCTGTTCATTTGCTGCCAGGAATTTTTCATATTCCGGTTGTTGCGAATTGATCACGCGGATCAGCGCCGACCCGAGAATGCTTTCATTGATTACTTTATTCAACCGGTCAATGATCTCACGGCCCTTCATAAAAATGGGTCTCACCCTTTTCGTCACCATATAGAAAGCCGTGGCAATGATGGGTACGATCGCAATCACCGCAAAAGCCAGTCGCCAGTTGATGGAGAAAAGCATGAAACAGGCGCCAATAATAATGATGAGGGAAGAAGCAATCGTCACGATAGCTTGTGAAACGAACAGTTTCACCGAATCTACATCTGCCGTGAGGTTGGTCAGCAGTTTGGACGGATTGGCCTTTTCTATCGTTATAAAACTCTGCGTTGAAATCTTCGCCGCCAGTCTGGAACGCAGGTCCCGTGCAACCCGTTCGGCTGTATTGGTTTGAATGATGGACTGGAGATAGGTGAAAATAAAAATGATCAGGGAGGCGGAAATGAACTCAATCAATATTTTTTGAAGTGTATAATGGGAAGGATACGAATCAATTCCGCTGGCAATGATCCGGGGCAGCACCAGGTTGATGCCATTGCTGAGCAGGGCAAAAAATATGAGCAATATGATCATGCGCATATATGGCTTCAGCAGGCCGGACAGTGGTGGGCCTTTTGGCTTTGGTGGTCCTGCCTTAGCTTCTTTTTTCCCCATGTGATCAGGTTATTTTTATTTAGGATCTCCTATACCGGTAGACGTATCGCTGCCGGGAATATTTTAAAAAAATGATTATATCGACAGATTCCGGAAGAAGCAAATTTGACCTCAAATCAGGTAATAAACTAATGATTCGCCGAAATTTTACCGAAAATCACCCCTGACTTCATCGGGATAAATAAACCCGACTTTACTGGTATCGTATGGGATGATCTGCGGAAATAAATCATCGTTGGTACGTGGAATCCCATCCTGTCCGGCAGAAAACAGGGTATACTTATTACCTGATATCTTATACCGGTATAAAGAGTTTTTCCGGCTCATCTGGAGCGCATCATTAATGGGTGCCTGTTTATCATCATTTAAAAGCTGGTGCAGGTCATCGGGATATGCCCCGTTTTGAATTTTATAAAACTCGATATTTTTAATTAAACTGTTTAACTGGGACTGCGACATCATGACAAATACCTGATGGTTCATTTTAATCATTTTTTTAGCTGAAAATATAATGACGGAATAAATGACCGAGGAAGATATAATGGCTGTTATTCCGATCGTTACCATCCATTTGTCCCTAAATTTTTTAATCCCCAGAAAAATAAAAACGAATCCTGCAATAACGCCTATTACAGGAATCAAACCCAGTAAACCAAAATAATAGGAAGGTTTACGGCTTTTAACCGGAGACTGATTAACCATACCCGCGAATTCCCAGTTTCTTATACCTCTTGCTTTCCTGATTTCCGATTGCATAATTCCCTGAAAATCCAATAATTCGCCCTCTGATGAAAAAAAACGTTTTGGAACCAGAAAATATTTTTTATCTGCCATCCTGATCATGATGCATTGATTGTTTGAATCAAAGGAGTTGATATTTATCCATTTTATTTCAAAAACATTTTCCTGTTCCCCGACTTTTCTGTACAAATCCAAGCCCGTTTCGGTAGTAGTTAAAGTACCCTTCTGAAGCCAGAATACTCCCTGTTGATCACCTAATTTCTTTAAACTCGCTTTCGCAATAAAATAAGGGACCAGAATATAAATTGAAAACATGATGAGAATACCGATTAGGATTGAAATGGCAAAAATCTTATAATTAAGAGGCTCTCCACCCGCCAACCCCATCGCAATCAGAAAGGGAAATAAAAAAATTAACAAGGCACGTTTTTTAAATGCGTTTATAAAATACGACTTGTGGAAGTTATTGTAATCTCTCTCGGTTATATTGTACTCTATTTCCATTCTATGTTTCCTTTATTATAAGATTAATCAATATATAAGAAATTTTTAAAATACTCTAACAATACCTGATTAATACATATTTACACTTACCCGGAAGCCATTTGGCTACGGTTGCCCTCCTTGCAAATCGAACATTCTGTGTTATACTTGCAGGCACCGAAAACATGGCAAAACCCATACTGAATTTAGAACAAAAAGAAGCATTCAAAACCATTCAGAAATTCCTGGATCATCCGGGGCCGGATACTTTTGTTCTGAATGGTTATGCCGGTACGGGAAAGACCTTTCTGATGCAGCATCTGGCCAAATGGCTCAAAGAAAATGACCGGGAATTCTGTCTTTTGGCTTCGACGGGCCGGGCAGCAACGGTTTTGCGGGGAAAGACCGGTTTTGATACCCGCACGGTTCATGGAGAATTATATCATTTCAGTACGGTAGAAGGGGATCATGAAGACATTCCGGAAGATGCCCCGACAGATCAGTATGGCCAGATGAAACTTCAGTTCCTGTTGCGCCAGCCGGATGAGATCAGACGCATATACATCGTTGACGAATCTTCCATGCTGTCAAGCGAACTTTCTGATGATTCCCTGGCTGCTTTTGGTTCCGGTGTATTATTAAATGATTTTTTTGATGCCGCAGGTTCCAATAAAATAATTTTTGTAGGCGATCCCTGCCAGTTACCTCCGATCGGTCAGGCTTACAGCCCTTCTCTCAATTTGTCATGGCTTGCAAGCCAGAAACGAATAGCTGTTTCTGTTACTTTGGAAAAAATCGAACGGAACAAAGATGATAACGATATTCCACTGCTGGCTATGCGCATCCGGCAGATGCTGGATGAAGACAGCTATGCACAGTGGCCTAAACTTCCGGCAGAGAACCGGAAAAATGTAAAACTGCATGAAAGCCGGGATAAACTTTTCCAGGCGTACCTGAAGCGTTATAAAAAAGTGGGGCCGAACGGAACCCTGGCGATCGCCCGGAGTAATGCAACGGTTCAGGGAATCAACCGGGCTTTCCGGACGGCCTTGTATGGAGAAGCAGATAAGCCTTTACAGGTCAATGATGTTTTGCTTGTGAACCGGAATAATTATAAAGTCGCGCTGACCAATGGTGATTTTATTGTAGTCAAAAGCATCGGCGAAACCGGAACGCAGGCCAGTCTTCATTTTCAAAAAATAAAGGTTCAGGCGCTGGCCTCGGATGAAGAGTATGAGTTGTTGTTGTCCCTTGACATATTATATGGCCATTCCAGTCAGTTCACAAAGGAACAGAACCGGGAGATCATGATTGATTTCAGCAGGAGAATGAAAAAGAAAGGGATCAGGTCCAATACTCCTCAATATAAACAAGCCATGATGAAAGACAGTTTCCTGAATTGCCTCCAGGCAAGTTTTGGATATATCGTTACCTGTCATAAAGCCCAGGGCGGCGAATGGGATGAAGTCTTTCTATTTTTGGATAATAAAATGTACGGAATGCCAAAACCCGAGCTTTTCAGATGGTGGTACACGGCTGTTACCAGGGCAAAAAAGCAACTGAATCTTGAGAAGGAATGGTGGATCGGAATCTAAGGTTTAGTTATTGAGTGCCCCTGTAATCAATAGCATTTATTTGTTTGGTCAGGACAGCCTGGTGTTATCGGGCGAAAATGCTTAGATCGCAACAAAAGTTATATTTAAAGAAATCTTTTACATGTCAGTCGGTGACAGCGTGATTATCAGAGAACTTTCCGCTGATCTTCAGATCCGTTATAAAAATTCTCAACCATAAAATAAAAAATGACGATAAAATCCAGGTTCAATTCGAACCCAATTGTGAAAAATCGCCATACAACGATTCGTTTATTATTTTACCGTCTTTGTTAAATTCATCGAATTGCACGTAATCCACTTTTAACGTGGCTCCGGTTTTCTTAGATTTACCAGACCAGGTCCCCCAGGATTGTACTACTTTTTGATCACGATCTTTGTACGCTAAATAATCCGGGTAACCAACTGTTTTGATATTTACACTGTCATAATAACCAAAATCAAGCGTCCACATTTTTATTACATCAGCTATGGGGATCGGTTTTCCAATGCCGGAAACCCAGAACCTGGCTGTGTCTGAATAATATTTTAAGTAGGCTGTGCCGTCTTTTGCCAGATAGGCTTTATTGGTATTGTTTACTACCTCGATGTACGGGTGTTTGATAAATATATCACCATTTCTTTCTTCCTGGGAATAACAGGCTGTCCCCAGGAGAAACAGGGCCAGACTAAACATCATTTTTTTCATATCCATCATTTTAAGGTTCATTTTAAAGGTAAATAAAACCTTCTTACGACAGAATTTATATTTAGTAAATTTGCCCATGCAATTCACCGCCAAACTCATACAATTACTGCCGCTTCAGACCGGCACCGGAAAAAACGGACAATGGAAAAAACAGGATATCATCGTGGAAACGGAAGCCACCTATCCCAAGAAAATCTGCGTTTCCGTATGGGGTGATAAAATCGATGCATCCAGTCTGCAGCCGGGCAATTTATTAAAAATAGATTTCGACGTGGAAAGCCGCGAATACAATGGCCGCTGGTATACCGATGTCAAAGCCTGGAAAATAGAAGTGGCGGGGTCTGCGGCTGTGGCTTCAGAGGATGCACCTTCCCTCAGAGCCGTTATCGATATCAAAGAAGACGATGACCTGCCTTTTTAGGGATATTCTATCTCCTGAATTTATTCATCAAATATTGGAACTTTATTCCAACTTGCCGGTCTGATCCAGCAAGTGAACGATACCATTGGAAATAATCCGGGTGACAAACGATTGATTGACCGGATTTTACGCGGGGATAACCGGGCATTTGGCATCCTAATAAAAAATACAGAAAAGCTGGTTGCCCAGATCGTTTTTAAAATGATCCCGGTAAGTGAGGACCGGAAGGATCTTGCACAGGACATCTACCTCAGGGTTTTTCACAATCTGGTCACCTTTAAATTCCAATCAAAACTGTCAACCTGGATCGCCCGGATCGCCTATAATACCTGCCTGTCCTGGCTGGAAAAGAAAAAATTAGTCTTCCCGGGTAGTCTGGATGAAGAGGAAAAGAATCCGGTTTTCCAGGAGGCACTATACAACACCCCGGTGAATAGCCATACATCCGAAACAAAGCTATTTCAAAAGGAGCTTGCCATAATTCTTGACAGGGAAATGGAAAACCTGCCGGCCATCTATCAAACGCTGATCGCCTTGTTTCACCAGGAATCCATGACCTATGAAGAATTGGCGCAGGTAACCGGATTACCGGAAGGAACAGTGAAAAGTTCCCTGTTTCGTGCAAGAAAGATGTTGAAAGAAAATCTACTATTAAAATATCAAAAGGAGGCATTATGAATTACAGCCACCCTTCAGAAAAGGAAATGCAACAGTACGCGATCAACAAATTGGATTGCTCCCCGGAACTGATCACTCATATCGATTCCTGTACGTACTGCATTTCGGAAATCAAGGCCTACCAGACCCTGATTTCTGCCATCAGGTATCAGCATCAGCCGGCATTCGATTTTGATTTGACCAGGCTTGTGCTATCCCAATTGCCGGAAACCCGGGCAAGGCTATCACCGGAAAATATTATTGCGTGGTTTCTTGTGATTTTTACCTGTTGTTGCGTGGGCATTCCGGCCTATCTGTTCCGCAAGAGCATTCTTTACCTGTTTATCGGTATTCCCTCTTTTTTCTTTTATGCGATCATGATCAGCAGCTTCCTGATCCTTATAATAAAAATACTTTTCCTGTATAAAAAATATCAAAATCAAATGCGCCAGCTAAATTTTACCTGATTTCTGAAACAAATAATCAACCTGACCGTCCAATAAACAATCAAATATGAACATGAAAAAAATAGTTGCAACAGCCATCATTTCCCTTCTCGCCATTTCTGCACAAGCCCAGGCACAGACACCTGAAAATTTTGATCCTTTCAAAAGCAGGGATTTTTTATTCGATACATTACATATCGGCACTTTTCTGGTTGGGATGTATCTGATCACTTCTTTTCTTCTTCAACTGTTCAAAACCGGAATGGGTGCAAGGATCAAAAACAGGATGCTCGATAAAGGAACAGAAGAAAATATTGTCAGGGAACTTTTACAACCTGATAAGAAGGAAAATAAAAACTATATCCTCCAGTGGTTTTTTATGCTGATCGCCATCGGTATCGCATTTTTACTTCTGATGCTTACCCGTCCGTTCGGACTTCACTCCCTTGCGATACTGGCTTTTAGCATAGCGGCAGGTTTTGGAGCTTATTATTACTTTACCAAACAAAATGTTGATCGTTGACCGTTGACCCTGCCTGCTGGCAGGCAGGCGTTGACCGATTAATTAAATATATTAAGATGAAACTGATTTTTTTCCTGATTGCCTTTTGTTTGATTACCATTCGCTTTTATTTCCACTGGACAGGTAAGGATCGGGAAAGAAGAGGTGTATCGGAAAGTAATATGGTTATTAAGTCGAATAATTTTTACGAATCCATTAATTATTCCGGGAAATTTCAATTATCGGATGATGAAACCAGTTTTAAATCCATTTCTCCCGGAGGCTATTTTAATTTCCGCCTGAATGATATCAAAATTAAAGCTGAAAGCAACCTGCGCGGAGATATCGAATACAGGATTCAGGACGGGAAAAATGATATCCCGATGAATGATGACGGTAAGCTTCTGGTCAGGCAGGCTGTAAAAGAAATGATTTACTGGGGATATGACGCCGACGCAAGAATGGAACGCGTTTATCAGATAGGGGGAAGTCAGGCATTGTTAAATGAGATAGACAGTGTAAAACCAGATAACCTGAAGATTCTGTACCTGAACCGCCTTTTCGAAGTGGATTCCCTTTCTATGGAAAATATGGAGAGAATTGTAAAAAAAGTGGAATCTCTGAATTCAGATATGGACAAGGCCGGATTTTTAAATAAAATCACCCGGAACCAATTCAATAACCCGGCAATTTCCGCCGCTTATTTTACCATCCTGGAGGGAATCGGTTCGGATATGGATAAGTCCAACTCCCTTCAGCAAATCATAGATCAGGATTCACTCGGCGAAAAAAACAAAGCCAGTATTTTGTCCCTGAGCAGAACCCTGGGATCAGATATGGACAAGGCGAATGTATACAGCAAACTCATCGATAAAAACCTTATTGGTGGTCCGCTTTTCGACAGCCTGCTGGATCTAATCTCAAATATGGGTTCAGATTTTGATAAATCAAACCTGTTTAAGAAAATGACCGAACTAAAACCTATATCAGAAAACCAGTGGATAAGCCTCATAAACAGCGCGGCAACCCTTGGATCTGATATGGATAAAAGTAATCTCCTCATAGAAATCGCACCACTCATGCCGAAAACAGAAGCCGTTAAAGCAGCTTTTGTAAAATCCGCCAAATCGATCGGCAACGACAATGATTATGGCCGGGTAATGCGGGCATTGGTCTAAAATAAATTGTGCAATGCCGGTTACATAATGCAAATTGCCGTTGACTTATAACGGCATTCAATGGAAATCAGCAAAACGTTCACTGATTCAAGTCTGATCCAGGCCCTGCGTTCGGATGATCCTCCTGATGATGCCATCCGCCATCTGTATCGGTTATATTTCGCTTTGACTGCGGCCTATGTCACACAAAACAGCGGCAGTGAGCAGGACGCGGAAGATATTTTTCAGGAAGTGATCCTGGTATTCATTGAAGTGTTGAAAAAAGAGAAATTCAGGGGCGAAAGCAGTATCAGCACATTTTTATATTCTCTTACCCGGAATATCTGGCTGAATGAATTGAAAAAAAGAGGCCGGTCAAAATTGCGTGATGCCATTTTTGAGAAGGGAAAAGACCAGTCTGACCCCGACACAAGCCAGTTGATCGTACATAGGGAAATGAAAGCAGAGCTGATGCAACTGGTAGATAAGCTGGGTGAAAACTGTAAAAAGATCTTACTGGCTTTTTATTTTGAAAACCTGGCGATGAGCGAAATTCTGCAAAACATGAAATACGAAAATGAGCAGGTGGTCAGAAATAAAAAATATAAATGTCTGAAACAACTGGAGCAGATGTTAAGCGCTGAGCCCATACTGGCTAAAAACCTTAAATCCGTTTTATTTTATGAATGAAAATTCTACCCATACAGAACAATTGATCCAATACCTGGACGGTGAATTGCAGGGCGACTCATTGTCCACCATTCAGAAATCCATCGAAGAAAACAATGCCATTCGGGCGGAGTTTGAAAACCTGCGCATGGCTAAGGAATCCGTGAAAAGTTACGGTTTGAAAATGAGGGTCGGTTCCATCCATGAAGAGATGATGCAGGAACTGAAAGTTAAAGCCCGGCCCAAAACAGGAATCTTAAAAACTATCTATCGGTACAGCCTCCGCGTGGCTGCCGTTCTGATTATTTTATTCGGAGTATCCGCTTTATATCAATATTTTTCGGCTACGCCGGAAAAATTGTTCAATGAAAATTTTCAGGCTTTTGAACTGCATGAAACCCGAGGTAAATTAAAAACATCACTGGAGGATATGTATGAAAAAGGTGATATGAATGGATTGATTCAACAATTCAGTTTGTTGAAATCGCCGCAGGTAAAAGACTATTTTTTAACCGGCAATGCATTTCTCAGTACCCATCAGCCGGCCCGCGCGATCGAAACATTCATCCGATTAGAACAATTGAATAAAACGAACAACACCCATTTCTTCGAAGAAGACGTCGAATACTTCCTGGCCCTTAGTTATCTTAGTAACAATGAGACCTCCAAAGCCCTTCCGCTATTTGAAAAAATTCATGCGGATCAGAATCATCCTTTTCACAGCGCGGTAAGCGCCTGGTTTATCAGCAGGGTGAAACGGGTTTCATCCCATCCATAATATTTACATAATTAATTGATAATCAATGATATATGAATTGGATATCAGAACATTCATGAATTATTGAAATTTATTAATTAACCGGTTACATCTTCCCTTCCTGCGTTGACTCACTCCGACACCTCTTCCGTCAAGGGGATTTTTCAAAATTTATTAAGGTAAAAACGCGATTATGAAAACATTTAAAATGAATGGCCTGAAATTAACTGTCTTATTGATATGCATTTCTTTCTTTGCGTGTCAGAAAAGTGAACATTCTTCCAGTGGGAACGGTGGAGGAACTTCTTCCGTACATATTTTTCTAACCGATGATCCTTCCCTGGTATTTGACAATGTATTCCTCGATATCATCAAAGTGGAAATAAAAGTGGAAGATGATTCCGAAGCGGCACATGAAAGCGAACACTCGGATGAATCAAACGACGAAGATCACCTAGGAGGAATTTCCGGTGGCTGGATGAACGTAGCCATTCATCCCGGTGTGTACGACATTCTGCAATTCAGAAACGGTCTGGATACTTTATTTGGAACGGCAGACTTCGAAGCCGTGAAGGGTTTACATAAGGTCAGGGTAACCCTCGGCACAAATAATAGCGTTGTCTTCAACGGGGTTTCTACTCCCCTCACCATACACAATAACGACAATATTATTGTCATTAATATGGATGAATCTTCTGTAGCCATCAATTCGGGCGGCCTCACCAATTTCTGGATCGATATAGATGCAGGCCGATCTATCCGTTTGCATGGAAATGAATTCGAATTAAAACCCAGCGTTAAAATATTCAGCAGGGAAAAAACAGCATCGATTGAAGGCCGTGTGCTGCCAGATGCCGCAGGTGTTGTTGTTATGGCGATCAGTGGGACGGATACTGTGTCTGCCAAACCGGAAGGAGAAGGAGAATTTAAATTCATCGGTTTGAAAGAGGGATCATATACGCTGATCTATCACGCAACTGCCAATAATTATATGGATGCTATTGTTAATAATGTTATGGTTTCAGGGACTGAAGATATTCACGTTCCGGATATAACCCTTCATCAGTAATTTTCCTGTACTCATTAAACCGGGTATATAAATATGCCCGGTTATTTTTTTTTCAATAAAACGATGGTCAATCCGACTGCAGCCATTCCAAATACCCAGTAAATCCAATGGGCCGGAGAAGCAACCACCTGATGAAAATCGCCAATCAAAACCAGGTTCGCCCAGAAGGCCGGGTTTTTGTATCGTTGGGAAATTTCATGATTATCCAGATAATCCAGTTTAGCTCTTTGCAACGCTTCATCAACATCGAGTCCATCCTGAAGGTAATGATGCAGGCGTTTTGTAATAAACGCAGTGGAAATTTCATCTGCCTTCCATAAAGATGTAACTACTGTTTTACACCCTGCATAAGAAAACGCGCGGGATAAGCTGATCACGCCTTCCCCATTCACAAGTAATCCGTTTCCGGTTTCACAGGCACTTAAAATGACCAGGCGTGCAGATTTCAGGTCGAGCGTATATATTTCCTTTTCGTATAAACGGTGCGTGGCTTCGGAATCCGTTTTCAATCCGTAAAATTCAATATAAGAACCCAATAAATTTATATCATTGGCAACAGCGTGTGTGGCCAGGTGTATAACCGGAAACTGATTACACAAAGTTTCAAACTGATTTTTGCTGGCATCTTTCCCAAAGAATTTTATGCCCGGAAGAGAAGAAATTTCATTCATTGATGAAGGCAGTTCCGGTAAAATGAGGTTCGGGTTTGCTGAGGAAAATGGCGCCATCGCCAGGACATCATATTTAATTTTCTCATTTGCCACCCTGCCTGTAAGAAAACTGGCCGCGTAATTATAAGAAATGGCGAACCTTTTCAGAAGCATCGATCCGTCCTTCAGAGTAATCATTTCAAAGGGTATATAATTAATTTCATTATAGGGAATGATAACGAGACGTTTTTTATTTTTGATATATTCTAAAACCGGCAGGATCAGGTCTTCACACAATCCGATGCCTGCATTGCGCAGAGACTTACTGCTGGCGGCTATGGGATCTGTCAGTTCATTTCTTAAGGCAGAAATATTCGTGAATATTTTATTATTCAGGGGTATAGCTGAAAATCCTGACCCTTCTTTCGTAATATAAAAACAGATCAGTTTGTACTTCGTATAATAATAAGATAAAATGGCTTCATCCCCATCCTTCAATTTTTCCCGGATACTATCCATATCAGCAGTTGCGCCTGCAAATTTTAATTCATGATAAAGCGGATTTTCGTCCAGTTTATCCTGCACTGAAGCAAGTGAAATTTCGATATTATGTATTTCCCCCGTTATAGAAGCCAGTGAAACACTGTCTTTCACCCGGGCAGCCCGGATTTCCAATTTAGCCAGCTGGATCCGGTATTTTTTTTCATCCCCTGTCAGCCTGGCCGGTAGCCCCGGAATAGCACCCAGTTCGAGATTTCTCAGGCCAGCCTGTAAAACAGTTGCCTTATTATCTTCTGCAAAACCGAAAGCAATCTTCACATATCGCTCATTTTTTGTTTTATTGTACAATTGAATGGCTATATCCACAGCGTCCTGCGTAGCCGGACTTACTTTTGTTTTAAGAAATAATCTGGCGTCATCTGAAAAATAAGTTTTTTCAATATGCTTCGCAAGGGAAAGTGCTGATGCAAACGCATCAATGGATTGTTCCTGCCACCTCCCCCGTGGATCCGATTTATTAATCGAATTCAACGTAGTAGCTTTTGCCACCAGCGTCTCGAACAGGAATGAAAAATTCTGAAGCCCGGAAAAAGATTTTGGATTGGCTGAAATGGCTTCATCCTGAAATGCAGGATTTAGATGAATTAACGCAGACTGATAATCAGTTAGCGCCTCTATGGGTTTACCGCTTGCCGATTTCAGATCTCCCGAATATTTCAGAATTATCCCATAAGTAATTTTCGATGAACTTCCTTTATGATGTTCATATAGGCTTTTAGCCTGGTCCAGATAAAACCGGGCTGAATCATATTGTTGAAGACGAATGAATATTTTCGTCAGGCTGGTGAATTTTTCAAAATCCATATCCCGGATCTTCCTTACCCAGTGTAATGCTCGTTCAAAATTTCTCTCCTCGAAGTACGTATTCCCGGTATTATAGAATAAGGCATCGTCTGGTTGTGGATATTTTAACAGTTCTTCAAATATATCCAGCGCTGATTTGTATTTACCGAGTTTCATCAGCGCGGTGGCGATATTATTTTTGTAGTTGATTTCAAAGAAAACATTGACTGGTTTTTTCCCCTGCACCAGGGAAAGCGCTTTCCCAAAATAGATGATGCTCTTATTATAATCTCCGGTCTCGTAATAGAGCGCACCGAATTTATTGAAAAGCCGTTCGGATTCATCTAAAGCAGCATATTTGCTATTTACCCATTCTGCTTTTTTAAAATAATACACCGCACTATCCAGGTCATTCAGGCTATACTGTATACTCCCGGCATAAATAAATGGTTTGAATAATAAAGAATCAGAAAGCCGGGGGTTTTTCCCAACCACAGAAATCGACTCATGAAAATTTATTAAAGCCTGTTCCGGCTCGTTACCGGATATTTCAAGTATTCCGGATTTGAGATAACTGTCTGACAGTATTTCATTAAAAATTTCTTCCCTCGTAAGAATGTTGATCACTTTTGAATAGGAAGCATGCGCAAGGCGATCTGTAGATGCTGTTGCATTGGCCAAATGATACAATCTTTCGGCATTCCGATAAAAGTGTATGTACGGAGGGTCTTTCTTTACCTGACTATATGAAGGGAGGTCAATGAACAATAATATCAATAACAAAGGAGCAAATCGGGACATCCGGGAGAATTTGAATTCTACCCGGGTAAATTACAAAAACCATCGGTAACGGTGAGGAGATGAATTATCTGCCCAATATGAAGATGCAGGGTGGCCGGGGTTTGGGAATCGATTTAGCATGTCCGTTTACCTGCACGATTCCGAAAACCGAAACGGTTTCCTGAAACGGGTTCTGTTTTGGGGACATATTTAAAATAGCTCCATCCCTGGATGAAATAATATCAAAGACTTCAGGAGTCACATCATCCATGGAATCAAAATAATATAATTTGACTTTCATTACATTGAGGGCCTTGCCGCTTTTATCATTGATCCGGTAGTCTAACTCAAATTCATGGCGATCATTATTTGATGGAACAGCACCGAAAACACCATTTCGGACCGTCTGTGCCAGGTTAATAGACCCTAAAGCCGTATTCACGTTGCAACCCGCCGAATTACAGCCTGATCCTTCATCGAAAATGGTTCCGCTGTTTACACCGGGAACAGAACTACCTGTATTACCGTTATAAACAGGTCTTAAAATCGAGTCTGCGGTATTCAGCCTGTAAAAACCATCCAGGAAATTAATACCGGAAATCACGATAACTGTGCTGAAGGAATCTGTACTTCCATCCGGGTAGAAAGTAACCCGGTAGCGCAGACCTGTTTCACTCTTTGAAACATTGATGGCCCCGGTGTTCGCATCGATATCAATTCCTTCCGGAAACCCGATGTATTCACCGGTGCGGGACTGAGTCGGTTCGATTATATAGTCTGAACTCTGATTATTGAGATAAAACACTGAATCTCCATAAGTTAGCTTGTAGCCAGCCGGGGGGGTGGAGAGTGAGGACGTTCCATTATCCTTTTTACAGGCGTACAGGCCCATACCCAGGATCAACAAGAACGAAAATTTCCGGATTAATACCATAATGCTGCGTCTTTCTTATTAGTACGTTCGAATAGCCCTTTTGTAACCGGAAAACAATAAAATTGTTTTTCAGGGGCCCCCGGAGGTTACAAAATGAACCCAAGCGGTTACTAATCCTAGATTAGGTATAAATGACTGGAACACAGTGCGTTCAATGAGTCAACCTTTTAAAAACCCCTAAATCTGACTTTATGAAAAAGATTACTACGTTTACAAAGGACCTGAAAACCAAAATCGGATTAGCTATTGTGGCTCTTAGCATCTTTTCCGGCTTCTCCGTAATATATGTTTGTTATAAAGCCACCCCGGAAAAATTATTCAGTGAAAATTATCATCCCTATGAACGGCGTATCCTGCGGGGAGTTTCCGATAGTTCTTCCCTGAAAAACTTTTATTCCAATGGAAAAATGGATTCGGTGATCCTGGAATTTAACACATCGAAAGCCCCCGTACCGGAAGAATTTTTATTGGCCGGGATTGCTTATCTCGAAAAAAACCTGCCGCAGAAAGCCATCGAAACCTTTAAATTAATGATTCAAAAAAATGCCGATTCAAATTCGGATATGTTCGAAGATGACGCTGAATATTACCTGGCGATGAGTTATCTCAACAACCAGGAACCGGAAAAAGCGATGCCAATTTTTGAAAAAATTCAGTCTGAGCCAGACCATCCATATAATAGCAATGTTAGCGAATGGTTTCTCCTGAATGTGAAAACCTCTATCGCCAAAAAATAAATCCCTTACAATTTTTCAATTTTCAATTGAATGGCCTTTCTGCCAGCATCCGTTTTTGCAAGCAGAAAGGCTTTTTCAAAACTTTCTTTCGCCTTACCGTTATCCATATCCTTATTCAGTTCACCCAACATCAAATAGTAAAACTGATTATCCACCAGGTTCAGTTTTTCTGCTTCTGCAACGGCTGCTGATTTTCCTTTTATTTTTGAAAGCGCGAAGGTTCTGTGAAGGGCTGCGATGGGCGACCAGGAAATCTGCAGCAATTGGTCGTAGAGATGCAAAACATTTTCCCATTTTTCCATAGTATCTCCTTTCTGTGTGCTCCAATAAGCAATTGCTGCCTCAAAATGGTATTTTGAAACCTGTTCTCCGCTTGCTGCGCAATTCAAAAAATAACCGCCCCGGCTGATCAGCTCCGGGTTCCAGAGATTTTCGTCCTGGTCTTCATACAAAACCTGTTCACCATTGTCATCCAGTCGCGCCTCAAATCTCGATGCGTGAAAACACATCAGCGATAAAAGGGCATTTACAGCAGGTTTGTTGGTTGTTTTATTTTCAACCAGCATCGTACAAAGCCGCATGGCTTCCAGACAAAGGTCTTTGCGAAGGGTTTGATTCTGATTCAGGGAATAGTATCCTTCATTGAATAATAAATATATCGTCGTGAGTACATTCTCAAGTCTGGATTCGATCGCAGCCGCATCCGGCATTTCGATCCTTATTTTTTCTTCCCTGAGTTTTTCCCTTGCTCTTAGCAACCGTTTATAAATGGTTTCCCTGTTGGTGAGGAAAGCGTCCGTAATTTCTTCAATGCCAAATCCGCAAAGGATTCTCAACGACAAACCAATCTGTGACTCCGATGAAATGGAAGGATGGCAAATCGCAAACATCATTTGTAACTGGCTGTCGTTGATATTTTGGGGCGACATGTCAATGTCCGATTCGAACGATTCAGTAATCCCCTGTTTTAATTCCGGTGCAATTTTATTTTCAAAAACGCTTTTCCGCTGTAAATGGTTTTTTGCTTTGTTCCTGGCCACGTGGTAAAGCCAGGCAACGGGGTTCGGCGGAAGGCCATTTAGTCCCCAGATCTGCGCAGCTGTCAAAAAAGTATCGCTCGCAATGTCTTCCGCAATTTCAACCTGGTCAAACCCAAAACGTTTGCTCAGGACGGAAACGATCTTCCGGTATTCTGTCCTGAATAAATGTGGTATGAGTTCCGGCTGCGCCATTACTTATGTACTCCGTCGCCTTTTACAAGTTTTCTTACTTCCACGGTATTCCCTTCTCCCTGCAAAACTGGACTTCCCTTGGCAAATTCCACTGCTTCCTGAACAGAATCTGATTTCACAATAATGTAACCGCCGATCGTTTCTTTGATTTCGCCAAAAGGACCATTGGTTACAATACCCTTATGCCCGACCGTTTTTGCTTCCTGAAAATGGAGGCCGTTCCCGCCGACAAACTTGTTTTTGGCGGAGATGGTACCGATCCAGTCCATGGTTTGTTTCATCCAGATCTGGATCTGTTCTGGTGAAGCGACCTGATTGCCATCCTGGTGTCTGAAAATTAAAATGAATTCGTCCATTTTTTTTGTTTTGTGGGGCCCTGCCCCTGTTATTTAAAGTATGCATTATTACCCTTATATCAATTGAAATGGGAGATATTGGACAATATCTTACCCTATTTTTTTCCACCGTTCCGCCTGTTTTGTAACGAAACCGGACATTCCTGTATCAAAAATGATTGAATTCGGGTTCAACTGATTATTAATACGTTGTAAATCACTGATATCCATTACGGCATATCGTTGGAGGCCGGAAGCTGGAAGCGTGGGGCCTGAAACAAACGGTCATTCATTATCGAAAATAATCTTATGCTAAAAAATTACTTCAAGATCGCCATTCGAACCCTGCTGAGACATAAAACATTTACATCGATCAATATTTTCGGATTGGCCATTGGCATTTCCACCTGTTTGCTGATCATGTTATTTGTGCAGAATGAACTGAGTTATGACCGCTTCAATGAAAAGGCCGACCGGATTGTACGCGTTGTTTTCAGGGGCTCTGTTCAGGGCGAAAAAATGAAAGAAGCCAGTGTAATGCCTCCGGTGGCACAAACACTGCAAAAGGATTTTCCGGAAGTGCTGGAAGCAACCCGGCTGCGGAAGGCTGGTTACCCCCACATTACACTCGGTGATAAAACCTTTAAGGAATACGGATTTGCTTATGTGGATTCCAATTTTTTCCATGTTTTTACCTTCCCGCTTCTTCAGGGCGATCCCAAAACGGCGCTGCTGGATCCGAATTCAATTGTCATTTCTGAAACGATGGCCAAAAAGTATTTCGGAAATGAAAATCCCATGGGAAAGGTTTTGACATTCAAAGACTGGGGAAATTCCGGATTTAAAATTTCGGGCATTATGCGCGACATCCCTTCCAATGCCCATTTTCATTTTAATGTTTTCGGTTCCATGACAAGACTGCCGGAATCCAGGGAACCCTCCTGGATGACCTCCGAATACTATACATATCTGGTATTGCCTTCCGGATACGATTACAAAAAGCTTGAGACAAAAATGTCAGGGGTAATGGAAAAATATTCCGGACCGCAGGTAGAAAAAGCATTTGGAATGTCCTTCTCTCAATTCCTTCAAAAAGGAAATCAGCTGGGACTTTTCCTTCAGCCCCTGGAAGATATACATCTCCATTCGGATCTTAATCTGGAAATGGAAGCCGGCAGTGATATCCGGTACGTTTATATATTTACTGCGATTGCAGTTTTCATGCTACTTATTGCCTGTATCAATTTCATGAACCTGTCTACAGCCGGTGCTTCCAAAAGGGCCCGGGAAGTTGGAATCCGTAAAGTAATGGGTTCATTAAAAGCCCAGTTGATAAAACAATTTTTGCTGGAATCCCTGTTGATCACGGCGGTTGCTTTGCTGATTTCTCTGGCCCTGGTATATTGGGTATTGCCATTCTTCAACCACCTGTCAGGCAAAAATCTTTCTCTCAACCTGCTGGGTAGTTCCTGGTTGATTCCCGGTTTGCTGCTCATTGGTTTATTCACCGGTTTTCTGGCCGGCAGCTATCCCGCATTTTACCTTTCCTCATTCAATCCGGTGACCGTTCTGAAAGGAAAATTCTCTTCCAATAAAAACAGCATCACGCTTCGCAGCACGCTCGTTGTATTTCAATTCTGTATTTCCATCATACTGATCGTAGGAACAATTATCGTGTATAAACAGCTTGCCTTCATCCAAAATACAAAACTGGGCTACGATAAGGACCAGGTGCTGGTCGTGGAAGAATCTTACTGGCTTGGGAAAAACCAGGATGTATTTAAACAAAAGCTCCTGAAGGACCCGCGCGTGGTGAATGTCAGCAGTTCCGGATACCTGCCGGCAGGTTATTCTTATAATAATAATAACATGATGTATCCTGAAAATAAAAGTGACCAGCTGGTAAAAACGCTCCGCTATGATGTGGACTACAATTACATTTCAACATTAGGTATGAAGATGGTATCCGGCCGTAATTTTTCAAAAAGTTTTGGCACCGATTCGCTGGGTATCATTATAAATGAAGAGGCTGCCAAAGCATTTGGCTGGAGGAACAATGCACTGGGACATCTGTTAACCCGTCCCCAAAACGACGGAACAAAAGCTACATATCATGTTGTGGGTGTTGTGAAAAATTTTTATTTCAGGTCCCTGCACGAGCGAATTTCGCCTTTGGTGATGGTGCTTTCCGGCAATTCCGAAAATATTATTGTGAAAGCAAGAACAAAGGATATGGCAGGGCTGGTAGCAGCTATCAAAAAGGAATGGGATCCTTTAGCCGAGTCATCTTTCGCTTTTAGTTTCCTGGACGAGCGCGTGAACAACACATACAATGCGGAACAAAAAATGGGTATGATACTGGGTATTTTTGCCGGCCTCACCATATTTGTCGCCTGCCTGGGTTTATTTGGACTCGCCACTTTTACTGCCGAACAAAGGACCAAAGAAATCGGCATTCGTAAAGTGCTGGGGGCAACGGTTAGCAGTATCGTAACTCTTTTATCCAGGGATTTTCTAAAACTGGTTTCAATCGCGTTTGTGATTGCCACTCCCATCGCCTGGTTTATGATGAATAAATGGTTGCAGGATTTTGCATATAGAATACCTATTGGCATTTGGGGTTTTGTTCTGGCCGCCGTATTGGCCATTTCGATTACCCTGATCACGGTAAGTTTCCGTGCAATAAAAGCAGCGACAGATAATCCCGTTGACAGCCTGCGTTCTGAATAAACGCGAGGTCAGATCAACCGTAAAAGATTACAGGTCTCATGCTTCATGCTTCACGCCTGCCGCCTTTTTAAACCAAAAATAAAAAGGCAACCCGGAGAACATGAGCAACACTCCCATCAAAGAGGCCATGGGTTGCGTAATGATGGTATTGACCACCAGCACGATCGAGAATAAAATAATTATCACGGGAATCACCGGATAGCCGATTACTTTCACGGTAATTTTTTTCTGCCTTTTCATTTTTATCAAACCGGCAGCCGCGAGCCCGAAAAACATATACCCTGTCAGGATTACCAGGTCTGTCAGTAAATCAAAAGTTCCTGTGATTACCAGTACACAGCTCCAGATACAAGTGTAGATAATGGACAGGTAGGGTGTATTGAAAACGGGATGAACATAGGCTGCTTTCCTAAAAAATACTTTTTCCTGTGCCATGCGAAAACTAACTCTGGGATATGCTATGATGCAACCATTCAGCGCGCCGAATGTACAAATACAAATAAGCACCAAAATTAGAGAAGTGCCCACACGCCCGATCAAGGTTTCAGAAATGACCGCCGCAGCAATTCTATGATCTGGTATGGCTGCCAGTTGTTCTACCGGAAGCACTTTCATATATATATAATTCAGCAACACATATAAAAACATCGCGATCCCTATACCACCTATAATGGCGTACGGAAGATTTCGCCGGGGGTTTTTGATTTCTCCGGTAACAAATGTGATCGTCGCCCATCCATCGTAGGCCCAGGATGCACTCAGGATGGCGCCAAAAAATCCACTGAATAATGCCACACCGGTTAAGGGATGAAAAGAAGCTGTCTCTGGCAAAACAGGGACCGGTTTTCCGGAATAAAATATTCCAGCTGTGATAAGCAGCAGAATGCCCAGAATTTTGGCAGCAGTTATTACATTATTCAGCTTACCGGCGTTTTTAATTCCCCGGATACTTACCCATGAAAGCACGACAATTATACCCATCGCAAGTATTTTGACAGGCAAACCCCTGAACGGGTAAATAAAATTCGCTATGGAAAAATCCTGTAAAGCGGGTAGCCACACCGGAAAATGAATAAGTGCATCCGCAGATTGGGAAAACACAAAGGCAAGCGCTGCGATAGAACCCGTACCCACGATGGCAAATGCATTCCATCCAAAAAGAAATGATACGGATTCACCATAAATCAACCGGAGGTATTCATATAAGCCGCCGGTCTTGTCAGTCATGCTGGCCAGTCCGGAATAGGTAAACGCCCCAAATATGGCGATGATACCCGCCACGATCCAGGCCAGTAAAATATATTGCTCGCTCATCAGCGACCTGGACATGGGTGCGATCTTCTTGAAAACACCCGAGCCGATCATGATGCCGGCTACCAGCAAAATCGCAGTGGGAAGTCCGATGGCCCTTTTGAGTGGAACCTGTGTAAGATCCTGATTTTCTTTCATATAAATTTAATCCGGTTCTGATTTCTTGACCCTGTTATTAGAAAATAATATTTTACTAAAATAAACATCCCTGTTATTACTGTAAAAGATAAGCCTACTTTAGTAAAACAATCACCCCCAAATGGGATCTCCCATAAAAAATTCCGGCCTGAAGTTCATATGTTATCCTAATCCCCTCCTGTTTCTGCTGATCCTGTTTTCATGTATATCCCAAACACGGGCACAATTCATTTTCAAGCCCAAGAAGCCGGTCAGGACCGAAAAAGCGTGGCTGGATAAATATGAGCGGAGCGAACTGAAAGACTCGCTGCCATTTTCAAATATCCTGATCGTTGATTCCCGGTACGATACGCTTGATATCGGATTTGTATTTTCGCATTACCTGGAATTAAGGGAAGTATCGCCAACCGCTGCATGGAAGCAACTCATCAATATATACTATCATTCCATTTGTTGTTTATCAGAAAAAGACACACTGGTCATACAACTGGAAAAACTCAATATTCAGGAAGATCTGATTTTTGACAGCGCATTTATATGTGAAGCCGGATATATGAAGGCAACCCTTTATGCAGGTCACGGGGATTCGTATTCCTATATCGGATCCATTGACACTTTAATACAGGAAAAATATTCAAACCGTCATTTTGAGGCCCATATGCACGGTAAACATCACAATTTGGAATTCTGGGATTATTATCTATTACGCTTATTCGATGCGGCCATCGGAAAAGCTGCGGCTCCGGCAGATACATCGCTGCAACATTCAAATCTGTCGTACAGCTTAGAAGAAATATCAAAATCCGGTCTTACGAAAAGAAATAAACCTATTTTAAAAGGAGACAGTCTGCATCAAGGATTTTACCGGGATTTTACAGAGTTTGTAAATAACAATCCGACATTTGTATACGTAAATGAAGAAGCGCTACATAATTTACTCGTGGTTATGCATTACCGGACAGGCAAAAATATGAGTACCGAAGCACCCGATACAACGTATTGGGGCTATTGCGATGGAAAAAATATTTATATCCGGTATGCATATGATTTCTTTCAACTGGAAAGAAAAGATGACGAATATTATCTGTCACCGACGCTGGACGCAAACCGGGTGGATGGGAACCGGGCGGGCTTAAACCTGCTGCTCGGATTGGCTGCCCTGTCCACGAGCATTGCAGCTAAAAGCAGTCCCGAGCTGGGTGGGTTCAATGCAGTCAAATCGCCGGACATCCCGCTGGTTATTTTAAAAAGCCGGGACGTTCCGATTATAGGGATACAGCTGGACTGGGATACGGGTGCTATTACTTATTAATGACCAAAGAAGAAAACATACTACCCTCCGCGCACGAGAGATCCGGTTCATCCGGGGATTCTGATATTAAAAATGAATCAGATAATATGGAAGTACATCATCATGCGGAGCCGCATCATAAAAGAAAAAAATTCAGAGAATATTTGTTTGATTTCCTGATGATTTTCCTGGCCGTTACGCTGGGATTTTTTGCAGAAACACTACGGGAACATTTTGGAGAAAATTCACGGGCCAGGATACTGGCAAAATCACTGTTTGAAGATGTATGCAAAGATACGGCGGATCTAAACCGGATCATAACCTTCAGTGAGGCAAAAATCAGATCCATTGAAGCTGCCCGTTCGATGCTCGAACAGCCAAGGTCAGAATGGAATGACAGCCTGATTAACTTCGGGTTTTTGCAATTTGTTACAGCCAATGAATTTGATAAAACACAGGGCACCTATGAACAATTGAAAAATTCTGGTTCACTGCGTTATTTTAAACAGGACCTGGTTGACCTCCTGAATGCTTATGATGTAACCGTCAGCAGAACAAGACAACGTGATGACCTGAATAATAAAGTGATCGTAGATGTTTTTTTCCCGGCTATGATCAAAAAAATCAATTTCGAGCCTATGTACCAGGTGATGAGACATAAACCGGTTACAAAACCCTATTACTACAATGGATTTGATGACGCAGGAATGAAAGAAGTTATAAATTTTATGAATATATCACAACGGGAAACAGATCTGGCATTGGCCCAGTATAACAGACTATTGGAACAGGGAAGGGAAATTCTGGCGTCTCTGAAAAAAGAATATGATTAACGCCCCTTCCCGGGAGCAGGGGAAGATTTCTTCAACAAATTTTCTATGCGTTCATCAGGAATAAGATCTGTTACCCCGACGAGTTTTATTTTCTTACAGCCGGGATGCGTCGCGTTGAAAATATAATTAAAAGATTCCGGCAGCACGGCTGATGGGACTTTCAAAATCGGGAAGGTTCCCTGATCATACCAATTATTACCTATGGGCTGGCATTTCGAGTAATCAGTAAATTTCCGCCAGCCGGCCGGTAGATCCTTACTATGGACTTCCTGTATTTTTAATTCATCCGGTATTTGCAGAATCGTTATTTTATAATCCTGGTTAAAGCCTACGCCCTGCCGGCGAATCATATTTTCTAAAAAAGCCAGAGCGATGGATTCGGCGCAATAAATAACCTTCCTGCCGCTTCCGTTCCAGCGGCCTGAAAAGCCCGGGGCAATCAGTTTTTTGCTGAATGATTTGTGTGTGATCCGGTAAACCAGCATATGAGGAATTAAACTGCATATCCATGGGAAAGTCGTCCCAGTTCGTCCATGACCAGATCAACCCCGCCCGGTGTGGTCAGCCAGTCGATCGGACTTTCTTTAGAATTCCAGAACGGCTTTTGCAACCAGTAATTAAATTCATCCATGTTTCCAAAAATGAATTCCCCTTTTCCATAAAGTGCTATTAATTTAAGCAGATGTTCGCTTTGTACCGGATCCAGTGGTTTTTGTTGTTCCTTGTAATTATGGATTGTCCGGGAGGAAATATTGATCAACAGAGCCAATTTTTTCTCCGGCATATTTATTGAATCTGCGAATTCAAAAAACCATTTGGGTTTAATGCCCTTCCGGGCAGCAAATACGATTCCGGAAGCATTGTCAATGTCAAGGCTCCGAAACCGTTCGGAAATGGGTGGCGATATCTGGGTGGAACTGGCCATTATACCTTTTCAGCAAGGTAGTGAAATATTTCCACAATAAAAGTGAAATATTTCACTCATAAAAAATCCCCTGTTTCCGGGGGACTGATCTGAAAATTCCATACAAAGTCAGATCTTACACCTTCAGCTATTTCCCTTAAGCCTGTTCAGGACCTGATAATTCTATGGTTCATATGATTTTCCTGACGATTTAATCTGTATTGTTCATGTCGGGTGATATGACCATTGTGACGATATGCCATCCTTCTTTCTTCATGACGTATCTGATGGTCCCTGCGGTGCATATGATTTGCCTGGCGTCTGCTGATATCACCCCTTCTCATTTTATCATTGATGCGGTGGTCCTGGTTATTCAAACGCTGGTTTACTTCCGCACGGCGGGGGTGATTCTTTGCAAAGCCATCCTGTGCCATGGAAGTATTCGCTATTCCAAGAAATATTGCCAGGAGAGCGGAGAAAAAAAGTTTCGATTTCATTGTTTTAATTTTTAGTGCCTTAGCACCTTTTATAGACCATACTATGAAGGAAAGGTTTAATGTATTCGTGGCTTTAACATTCCTTTTTTGATGACGCCTGCCTGCCGGCAGGCAGGGATGACCGCCTGGGACAGCCATCAGTAGGAAAAGCGGATGGAATTCAATTGACTTTTGTGATTTCTTTCTTCATTCCGCCGTAAATATAATATGCCTTTTGAACTTCACCGGCAGAATCCAATTCGAACTCGATCTGCTGGTCTTTCCCGCCACTATGAAATAATTTAGTTGCTGACTCCGGTTTATATTCAACATCGGCGGTATCTTTTTCAAAGCGGCCAAATATTATCCCGTCTTTTAAAAACAAATTAAATGTGGTCGCCATCGGAACATTAGGAACCAGATACCTGCCCATATATTTTTTGAATCCCTTTGATTCCATATTTGAAGCAATATGTTTATATGGAACCACAACCGGCTTACCCGAAGCAACATATGCCAGCCTTCCGGAAAGACTGTTTGTCTTCGATTCATTATTTGACAAAATAATAATTGTAATGTCATCTTTTATAAAACGTACAAGGATCGTGCTGTATCCGGGCCAGCCGCCGGTATGCATGATATATTTTCCCAGTTCATTTGTCCCCAGCATTTCTCCATAGCCATAATACAATTGCGCTGCCGAATCTATGGTGGATTGCGGTGAAAACATTTTCGTTTGCGTAGATTCACTTATAAGTGCATGGTTTTTTAGCATTCTGTCCCATTTGTACAGATCTCCCGTTGTGGTATTAATTATTCCGTCTCCTTCCACCCCATCCAGATAAATTACAAAATCATAGGTTATCAGACTATCCGGCAGCATATACCGTTTTAAACTATCTGAAAAAACAAATCCGTACGCATAATCCGGGATGATTTCTTTTGAAGACCGCCTTGAATTGTATACCCGTGTATGCTGCATATTCAGGGGTTTGAAAATATTCTGATCGGTATAATCTTTAAAAGAGACCCCCGAAACATTTTCGATTATAGAAGCCAGCAACACGAAAGCAGTATTACTATATTCCCATTTTTCGCCAGGTTTGAAATGGATAGCCGGTTTTTGGGTTGAAAGGAAACTAATTACATCCCTGTTGTATGCAATTTTCCCGTGATTCCATTTAACTGCCATTTCATCATCATAGGCAGGTAAACCTGAAGTATGCGTCAGCAAATGCTGAATGGTGATATTGCCATAGGGCAATTCAGGAAAAAACTGCCTTAAGGAATCAGTTAATTTCAGTTTTCCAGCTTCCATTAATTGCAGTATTCCAATGGCGGTAAATTGCTTTGAAATGGAAGCCAGTTCAAAAACCGAATTACTGTCCAGCAGTTCTTTTGTATCATAATTTCTGTATCCATAGGATTTCCGGAAAAGTATTTTTCCTGATTTTGCAACCAGGACATTCCCGTTAAATCCATTCAGGGATACTTCCGCCTGCATGATGCTGTCATAAAGCGATTTCCTGAAGTTCTGGGCGTGCAGTAAAACCGGTGTGAGAAGGATTAAAAGGATTCTCTTCATTTTCAATTTTTAAATCCTCAGGAAATTACAGGAAATTTTCCATGAATGAGCCTAAAATCGATTCAACTTCAGATCCTTTTATACCCCACTCCCGTAAGTTTTTTCATAAAAACAAGATCCCATATCATTTTGGCGGATGTAAGTGAGGCGATCGTGATGTAAGTTTTTTCACCCATGACCAGGGGGATATTCAAATCCAGCTTATTACCGGTAAGAGAATAATGTTCACTGTGAACTTTTTTTTCGCCACCTGCCGTAACTGTACTGGTATAGGTGCCGTCTGATTTAAATTCGAGTATTTCTAAATAACCCCTTTCCGCTGCCGCATCGGTGTATTGTTTTTGCTTATCAGGGGATAAGGGCACTTGTTTGCCCGTTGCTTTATCTGTCGTATATACGACCGTTAAGTCCCGCTGCCATTTTCCGATGATAGATTGGGCATTGCATTTTTCAATTCCCGGAACCCCGACAATAAAAATGAACGTAACAAATAAACACTTCAGCGGGGAAAAAAAGATTTGTTTTGTTTTAGAATTCATGCGATTTTTTTTAACAGATTTAAAACGGGTATGAATATCCTGTTACTGAAACTGATGAAAATACAAAAATCGGGCGTTATGCGATATCCGGAACTACCCGGTTATGTGGTTTACCGGTGCTGCCCGATCGAATACTTTTGCCGGCCGGTATAAAGCCGTGGGCATTCAATTAATATTCTTAAGTTTACCATATGACCGTTTTATTATGCTGCACCTCAGATTACTCTTCATAGTAATTCTATTTCCGTTTTATTCAACTTCCCAATCGAATTATGTATTCCAGCATCTTACAATAGAAGACGGCTTATTAGCCAATCTTCGGGTAACCGGTCTTCAGGACAGTCAGGGATATTATTGGTTTAGCTCTACCTCAGGAATCCAGCGATTTGACGGTAAAAATTTCATTACCTATTTATATCCTGAAAGCGGGGATAAAAATAGTTTGGCAGAATGGTACGGACGACCGCTGGAAGATAAAGAAGCCAATATCTGGGTAATGAATGAGTCCGGCGTAAATATTTACCATCGAATGAATCGTTCGATGACTCGGACCAGTAACAGCGAGGTCAGGGACAGCAATATCAATAATGTTTGTAAACTGATTAAAGATCGGCAAAATAATATTCTGGAAATCACGGGCAGATCCGTATTCCGGTATAACCCTTCTTTAAATAAGGCAGAATTGCGTGCCCGGATTTTAAACGATTCACATGATAATATTTTTCAAGTTGTCCAGGATTCCTTAAGAAATAAATGCTGGCTGCTTTTAGCAATAAATGGTATCACTAAAATCGCCTGGTTTGATTATAATAACAACAAAGTTGGTTTTCTGGTACATCCTGATTTAGACAACTTTCTCCATAATACGAAGGATATTGCTTTTTTTAATGTGGATCTTGAAAACAATTTATGGCTGGCAGATTATACCGGGAATTTATTTCGATTCGATCTCTTTAAAAATGAAATGAAGAAATACCCTGCTTTTATCGAAAAAGGAGCCGTTTATAATAGTTCGTCCCAGTATATCATTCATGATTTTTTGGATGACAACAACGGCACCATCTGGTTTGGAGGAGAAAACAGCGGATTATTAAAATATGATATCAAAACCGAGGCATTTACCAGGATCAGATCCGATAATGGAAACCAGTTCGGTTTGCACTATGACCAGACTATTTATAGTTTTTTTAAAGATCGTGAACAGAATATCTGGATAGACACTGACCAGGGTATGAATATATTTAACCCCCGCCTGCAGCAATTCAAATATTTTACCAAATCGAATTCAACACCTCCGGATTTTAATGCGAATGTTACTTCAATTTTTGAAAGCAGCACAAAAGACATTTGGATCAGTGCAGGGGGGAATGGAGTTTTTAAATTTGACAGCAATTTTATTTTCCGGCGCAACTACATACATCAGGCAGGCAATCCTTCTTCATTAGGGGAACCTTTAAACCGGACCTGGTGCTTTGGAGAAGATAATAACAAAAGAATCTGGATAGGAAGTCAGGCAGCTATGTTGTCCATATTAAACGTAACGACAGGGAAATTCACAAACAGGATCATTCCCGAATTCAACCACTCTACGATTATGCATATGGCACAAGATTCCCTGGATAATTTCTGGTTTGGATTGTATAATGGAACACTTGGGAAATTCAACGCCCACACCTCAAAATTTTCGGTTTATACATTCCCCTATTCAAACAAATTACGGGATGCGACAATTATTGATGGTTTAATGATCAAAGGGAACAGAGTATATGCTTCCACCAGTATGAACGGACTCAACAGGTTTGACAGCGACCGGGAAATAGCGGATGAACAGATAGTCTCAACCCAGCACATTTTTACGGTAAATGCCATGTGCGATTCCATTCTAATAGGTGGTACGGCCGGCAAAGGCATTTTCATTCACAATGAAAATTCTAAAAAAACACGCTTCATAAATACAATGAATGGTCTTACATCGAATATTATTTATGGAACGGTCCCGGTAAAATCCAATAATGTCTGGATTTTCGCTAATAATGGAATAGACCGGATGAACATCTCCAATGAAAAAATATACCATTACAGTTCAAATGAAGGAATAAAAGACCATATCATCCTGAAGGCTTTTTGTAAGTTGAGAAGCGGTATATTTCTTGTCGCGTCGAATTCCGGCATTATATATTTTAATCCGGATAGTATTTTAGAACGTACCTCCCCACCCGACGTGCTGATTACAGATTTTCATTCAGAACACCAGGATTATTCCGTCGATTCCCTGTTATTATATAAATCGGTCCGTCTGCCCTATTCCCAGAATGCGATAACCATTGAATATGCCTCCCTTTCATATTCAGGAAGAAAAACAGACCAGTATTTTTATCAGTTAAAAGGAATTAACCAAAATTGGGTGAATGCAGGTGTTCGCCGGTCTGTGGCATATGCCAATCTTTCTCCCGGGGAATACATCTTCCAGGTGAAGGTTCAAAATGCCGACGGTATGGAGTCCCTGCATTCTACGACACTTAGTTTTACTATTAACCCCCCCTGGTGGCGGACCGTATGGGCCTATTTGCTCTGGTACCTGGTTATTGTCAGTATCCTTTATTTATTTTTCGATTACCGGAAAAGGAACCGCAAGATCATTTCCGATGTCAGGCAGGGAATTGCAAGTGACCTGCATGATGATATCGGTTCGACGCTGAACAGTATTTCTGTTTATAGTGAAATTGCCGTGCGGGATCTTGAAAGGAACCCTGATAATTCCAGGCTTTTACTGGAAAAAATGGGAAATGCCTCGCGGAATATGATTGACACCATGAGTGATATTGTTTGGGCGATAAATCCTGAAAATGATAATTTTGAAAGCACCATGCTTCGAATGCAATACTTTGCAGGTGAATTATTATCAGGGAAGAATATTTTTCTTCAATTCGTTGCGGAGGAAAACGTACGGTTTATAAAACTTCCTATTAAAAAACGCAAAAACCTCTACCTCATTTTTAAGGAAGCCATTAATAATGCGTATAAATATTCGGATTGCAAAACGGTCAATGTCAACATTTCTGCCAGGGAGGGAAATATCACAATGATCATTACTGATGACGGTAAAGGATTTGAATTAACTGGCAGGTCGAGCGGCGGGAATGGTCTGTTGAATATGCATATCCGGGCAAAAGAAATCGGGGCAAAGGTTTCGATCCAAAGCTGGCCGATGAAGGGTACCCGAATCGAATTACAGGTGCCTGATTAGACGTTAACTACCTAATCAGGTAGCCATAGTCTGAACTGGAAAAGTAAGATTTGTAAACAGATGGAAAAAGATATCCGGGTTTCAATTTTCGAAGATAACTATCTCCTGCGCGATGGATATTTTCAATTAATTAACGGAATGCCCGGGTTCGCCTGCGTGGGTACTTACGATAATGCAGAAGATCTTATTTTTAAAGTAAAACACAGTAACCCTGATGTAATCCTTATGGATATCGATATGCCCGGCATTTCCGGAATCGAAGCCGTATCTGTCATCAAAGAAAATTTTCCTGAAATTCATGTGATCATGCAAACTGTATTTGAAGATGAAGATAAAATTTTCCGGGCCATACAAGCCGGTGCCAACGGGTATATTCTAAAGAAAATTGTTCCAACAAAAATTCTCGAAGCCATAACGGAAGTGCATAATGGGGGCGCTCCGATGACTCCGGTTATTGCCAGTAAAACCCTAAAGCTTTTCCGTACGGGCGTTTTATCCGTTCCCGATAAAAATCATACTTCACTGAATGAAAGGCAGACACAGATTCTCGAATCTATCGTAAGCGGAATGAGTTATAAACTGATTGCGGAAAAACTCTTTATATCAGTCGAAACCGTGCGATATCATGTAAAGAATATTTATGAAATCCTGCAGGTCCATTCCCGTTTTGAATTAATCAGTAAGAAGCGTAAATAAAACATGAATCCCCGGTTCTGCCAGTGAATACTACCCTTCCGGGTAGTATGGATAAAATACCTGTTTCCGGAGCCGGATCAGGTAATGACCATAACAATGGCTATTCCATTTTAGAATAGGTTTTATCAATTTTTAAAACTGCCGGATTTTTATTTTGTTTGAGGCTCAATACAAGGTCTTTGCCATTTAGCTTTATAGTATAAATATTTACAGCGTAGTCAATATTTATATTATTTGTTATTGTTTTCAATTGATCCCCCGTTAATGACCATTTACCGGTTATTCCAACCTCCCCGGGTAACCAGTTCATGTACTGGGTGCTTGTGAAACTTTGATCTGCTTTGATTTCCAGGACCTGATATTTACCATTGAAAGGAGGGTGCTGTTTCGGAGTGTGCTCACCAGTTCCTTCATTTACCTTATAATATTCAATACTGGATACCTCTTTCCACCTGCCGGTTATGGCCTGCGCATTACATGGAAGGGCGCCGGCTGATCCAATTACCATAAGATTAAAAATGATTCCGGTTTTGAATACAACTGTTTTAAATGCGGGCGATTTGATGTTCATTTTTTTTTAATGAGCTAATTTACCTTTCTGAATGTGGTCTCTACTTTAGTCATCCTGGATGGAGGGGCCATCCTGCTGGACATGATCATCGTATTTCCATTAATTAAAACCGTAATGGTCGTTGATGGATTTCCCGGACTGTCCATGGATATTTTTAATTGATCACCTGCCAGACTCCAGGTTCCCTTCATGGTAATTTCATCTGTATTACCAGGTGGTGTGACAGACATTTTGAAGGTATGGTCAGATTTGAATTCGTTTACTGCGGAGCCGGCATCCTTTCCTGATGCCGAAGTGATTACCGGAGATCCCATTTCTTTGGCTGCTTCAGGCGTCAAATAGCTTTTTGCGGAAACAGATTCCCATTTCCCCACGATGCCCTGAGCTTGGCATTTGATAAAGCCGGCACATGCAAGGATGATACAAATACCGGGCAGTCCTTTTAAAAAGAAAGTCTTCATTCCTTTATATCTCATTTTATATAACTGATTTGCTTCATGAAATAAATACGATTTCAAAGTGTTTACCCTTTCGATAATTGAGCTTTTTCCCCTACAACTGATGAGTACTGGAAAAAAGAGTTCGAATTTTATTTCAAATCTCCAGAATTAAAAGGAAGGATAAACTACCTGATCGGGTAGTATTACACGCTTAAAAATTCATCTCGTCTGCGCTCGGCCCATAACTTCCGGGGATAGGGATATTCAGAAGGCGTAAAAAAACGCCCAGCTGCGCGCGGTGATGAATGGTCTGGGACATTGTCATGCGTATCACATCTTCCTTGGTAGTTTTCAGATAAATTTCCTCCCCGTTGCACATGGTCCAGTCATTCTGAAGGAATTCATCCGACGTATCGGATAAAATTTCCAAGGCCTGCTGCTGGTTTTGCTCAAAGATTTCCTGCAGTTCCCCATTGTTCTGCACAGTTTTCGCTTTATAATCTCCGACCGCAAAATCAAGCACACTTGTATTGATGGCGAGCGGAATCCAGCTGGGTAATTCGGCGATATGGGTAGCCAAAACGCCCAGACTCATACTTTTCGGATGCGGTTTCCAGTCGTACTGATCTTCCGGAATAATTTTCAAAAACTTGCGGGTGATTTCCGCTTCTGCCTTCACCTGATTTTCAAAAAACGAAACGATGGTATTCATATACAGTTTTTAATGTACTGTAAAGAAAAACAGGGCCGGTGACAACCCTATGGCAGACCAGAAATTAATATTTTACGGGAAGTAGTTTCATGTATTCGTCCAGCGGCATATGTTTCAGAATCGTAAAATCTTCTTCCGTACTTTGCAGGCGGAGAATACGGGAAACACGGAAATCGCGGTAATCCTTCTTATTATGGCACCAGCCAATCAGATGCCAGCTCAGGGCATAAAAAACAAGACCAATGGGTTCCATTTTTCGGACCGAAACCTCTTCCTGCTTGTTGGTATAGCCGATCTCCAGGATTTTTTGGGAAGAAATGGCCTGCTGGATATGCGTTAAATATTCAAAATTCTGTACGAAACAGGGTGGAACCTGTAGTTTTATATTGGCAGACAGCTTTTCGACTGAATCCTTCTGGGTGGAATGCAGCACGGATTTTACTTTTGTCAGTGCCGTTGAATAATGCTGACGGATGGACTGATCCGCAAAACCGGATACGATGGATTCCATCAGCAGGAGTGCATTGGCTTCTTCAGTACTGAAGGAAACCGGCGGCAGGAAATATCCATTTACAATAAAATACCCGCGATGCGGTTCAAAACTCACGGGAATACCCTGTTCATTCAGAGCTTTAATATCCCGGTAAACCGACCTCACGCTGATATTATACTTGTCCGCAATTTTTTCACCGGTTACATATTTCTTTGATTGCAGCAGAGTGAGAATTCCAAATAATCGGTCAATGCGGTTCATGTTTCAAATTTACCACAATCGTGGTATTGACCCGGATTGTTAATTTCTGTCTCTTTACCAAATGAATCAGCTGAACACATCGTTTTTTATAAAAAGTGAAGAATCCATACCCACTCCGTCCCAGGCGGGCGAAGCGGGTATGGACCATAGGGGGAACGGATCAAAAACGGGCCGTTCCGCTTCGGCTGTGCCGCTACGGAACGAGCCCAAAATAATTAGTTTTAAATTACTAAAAAAATTAGTGTGCATAAAATATTTACCCTAACTTTGAAGAATCAACTACTTTAAACGACTAAAAAATAAGCTATGTCAAACGCAGAAAAATTAAAGGCGCTTAAGTTAACCATCGATAAAATAGACAAGGATTACGGTAAAGGAAGTGTGATGATGATGAATGAAAAAAGTACCGAACCCATGGAGGTCGTATCTACCGGCTCCATCGGTCTCGATGTAGCCCTGGGAATCGGCGGTTTACCCCGTGGACGGGTGGTTGAAATTTACGGACCGGAATCTTCCGGTAAGACAACCATCGCAACCCATGTGATTGCCGAAGCACAGAAGAAAGGCGGCATGTGCGCCTTCATCGATGCCGAGCACGCGTTTGACAGTAATTATGCCCGTAAGCTGGGGGTAGATGTAGATAATCTCCTGATTTCCCAGCCGGATTACGGTGAACAGGCCCTTGAAATTGCAGACCGGCTCATCCTTTCCGGCGCCCTTGACGTAGTCGTGATCGACTCTGTCGCCGCCTTGGTTCCCAAAGGGGAACTGGAAGGAGAAATGGGTGATAGCAAAATGGGGCTGCATGCCCGTTTGATGTCACAGGCCTTACGTAAGCTGACGGCCACCATCAGCAAAACGAATACCATTTGTATTTTCATCAACCAGCTCCGGGAAAAAATCGGGGTGATGTTTGGTAATCCGGAAACGACCACCGGCGGGAATGCTTTGAAATTTTATGCATCTGTTCGGCTGGATATCCGCCGGATGGCCCAGATAAAAGACGGTGAAGAAGCGATCGGTAACCATGTAAAGGTGAAAGTGGTTAAAAACAAAGTAGCGCCTCCTTTCCGCAGCGCAGAATTTGATATCATTTTCGGTGAGGGTATTTCCAAAATGGGTGAAATAATTGATATGGGTGTCGAATTCGGAATCGTTCAAAAAAGCGGAAGCTGGTTCAGTTACGGATCAGACAAACTCGGACAGGGTCGGGACGCCGTTCGTCAGTTACTTCACGACAATCCGGAACTGGCTATAGAAATTGAAGCAAAGATCCGGGCAAAGATCAAAGAAATGCAGGAAGGCGGCGTTGCAGAAAAATAACGAATTATAAATTCCTGGGTTGGTAAGTATAGAGGCTGTCTGAAAGGACAGCCTTATTTTTTTGTGCGGGACCCCATTGGACTGGGCCACCTGCGCAAAAGCTTCAGCGACCGGAGAGGGCATAAAAAAGGGGTCAGAATAAAAATTCAACCCCGTTTTAAAATCCAATATCCTATGAAAAACCGAGGTAAAGATATACGTAAACATTCATATCTGCAAGGAGTCAGATCATTTACCCGGTAATCCTTAATTATTTTTTACAAGCTGCTCTGAAATCACGGTATTCGTTGATTTATCGGTTGCTTTAAGTATATAGTTCCCTTTTTGTAAAGCAGACACATTCACGATCTGCATTCCGGCATCCACTTCCTGCGTAAATAAAACTGCGCCATAAGAATCCTGAACCTGTACACTGAGCGGATGGGAAGACCGGATAATTAACAGTTTATCAACCGGATTGGGGTAAAACCTGAAATCAGCATCCGTAGCAGAATTCATATTTACCGTTTTAGAATATTGTTCTTTCCCGTCTTTTCCTGTAATCCGTATCCTGTAGGTGACCGTTCCGGTTAACACAGAATTGTCTACCATGGAATAAACTGAATCCGTTCCGACAGAAGCATCCATTGCACTTAACACTTCAAAATGCAGGGCATCCGAACTTTTTTCCACAATAAAAAAATCCTCCGATTTTACCGGTGGCGCTGCCCAGCGTAAAACCGCATGGCCGTTCAAAGCTGTAACTGTAAAAAAGCTAAAGGGTAAACCCGCATCTCCTGCCGAAGCAGAATTCGTGTGATCATTTGTAGATTGGCCCATTAATGCACAGCACAAGCATGCTGATACCAGGCATAACTGAAGTTTCTTCATTGGGATTGAAATGTGGATAAGCTGTGAACAAAATCCATGCCGTTCATAATTTACGTTTATAAAAGGATCGCCGAACGATCCCGGAATAAAGACTTCTTCCCGCCGGACGATACCGCTGAAAATCAGTACAGATAAGGTTTTGCCGGTCTGACTTCAGCCGGAGAAAAAAGTTTAAAAAAATGTCAGCTATTTTTTCAGAAGATCAAATGGTTCTTTTCCCCTTCCTCATACACCCATCGCGAAAAATAACCCATTGGCCTCAGCATGACCCCTGGGTCGTGCCATTCTCCATTTCGGTTCCCTGCCTGCGGCAGGCAGAAACGGTAATCCGCAGAAGGCTTCAGGCTTTAGGCGGTAAGCTTTCGGCTTTAGATTAAATTGCATGAAACCCGGCCAAATGAGTATTTACAAAATGGGCAGCAGCAAGCGCATCGCCCTGATAGCCCATGATAATAAAAAAACGGAGCTCATCGAATGGGCTGTTTACAATAAATCGGTTTTATCCATGCATCGACTGTTTGCGACAGGCACCACAGGTAAAATGCTTGAAAAATCCCTGGGATTACCCATCACCAAATTCATGAGCGGGCCACTCGGCGGTGACCAGCAGATCGGGGCCCGAATCGCCGAAAGGAAAATTGATGTCCTCATATTTTTTTGGGATCCCATGGAAGCCCAGGCCCACGATCCTGATATCAAGGCCCTGCTTCGCCTCGGTGTAGTATGGAATATCCCATTTGCCTGCGACCGCTCAACAGCTGATTTTCTTCTTACTTCTCCGCTCATGCATCAGGATTATGATGTGATACAGCCGGATTATTCCCTTTACCTGAAAAGACCGCCCAGATAATCCATTCTTCATATCTTTAATTTAGTCAAAACCCGTACTCATCTTGCATGTGAAAAGAGCATTAAAAATCGGATTACGGATACTGGCTGTCTTACTGGCCCTTGTTTTACTCGCTTTTACCGGTGGCTGGATCTATCTGAAACAACATAAGAAGGAAGTGATTTCGTTTATTGAGTCAGAAGCCAAAAAAGGCCTGAACGGAGGGGAACTTCAAATTGCCGATATCAGTATCGGATTTAAACACACTTTCCCCCGGATCGCTTTTACCATGGATTCATTAGTTCTGCGGGACAGCCTTTGGTTCCGGCATCATCACGACCTGCTCTCCACTACGAGGGCCTATGCTACCCTGAATTTTTTTAAACTCGTCATTGGACAAATCAGTATTGGACGGGTACAGTTGGAAAATCCAAAAATATATATCTACACCGATTCTTCGGGTTACACAAATACCTCCGTTTTTAAAAAAAATAACCCGCCTAAAAAAAATGCTCCCAAAAATCTTGATTATCCGATCCTGCAAATCAGTAATGGTACCCTTTCGGTAGATAAAAAAGACAATAATAAATTCTTTGGATATACTATTTCCAATCTTGAATGCCATATTCAGGGCAATGAAAATAATCCGGCCCTGGTGATGAATGCCAACCTGGATTGCAGGATTCAACAAATGACTTTCAATCAGGAAAAGGGTCCCTTCCTGGAAGGGAAAACGGTTGTTGGTGAATTTCAGTTTCAATTCAATAAGGATTCCAGGATCCTCCAGTTTGAGAAAATACACCTGACCATAGACCAGCAGCCTTTTATTATAACCGGCAAATTCTTCCTGGCCGAAGTGCCGACCCCTTTTTTGCTCTCCTGGGAAACAGATAATTTGTCGTTCAGGAAGGCTTCGAATTTTTTATCAAGGAATATCCGGGGGAAACTTGAGCAATACGATATTTCAGAAACCATCACGCACCTTACCGGATCCCTGGACAATTCTGAACCAGAATATACAACACCGCTCATCCACCTGCGGCTCCGGGTGGATAATAAAACCATCGCCACGCCCGCCATCATCATCCGGAACGCTACTTTCAACGCGACATTTAATAATGAAGAGATCAGAGGAAAGGGTCATGAAGATTCAAATTCCATTATGCATTTTACTCCTTTAAAAGCGAATTTTGAAAAATTGGAATTCAATTGTGATTCTGTTGTTGTCCGTAACCTGGTGCACCCCAGGGCTAACATTCATATTGTATCCGGCTTCCCACTTGAAAATATAAATGATCTGATGGATGAAAATACCCTGGCATTTACCAAAGGCAAAGGCAGACTGGATATTATATACAGCGGATCTCTTGAACAAAACTATGACAGCCTGCGAAGCATTACCGGCACTTTTAATATGGATTCTGCAGGCCTGAACTACATACCCCGGAATTTACTTCTTACGAACGGAAAAGGAGTGATCCGTTTTGCCCGCAAAGATATTTTTGTTGATCATTTAAGTTTGAATGCCGGAAGCACCGACCTGCTGATGGATGGTAATTTAAAAAGTGTATTCTATCTGATCAATCAAAAAAATACGAAACTGAGCATTGACTGGGCGGTCCATTCAAATAAACTGAACCTGAATGATTTTACTGCTTATCTGAAACAAAAACAAAACCGGACAATCCCTAAAAAAAAGAAATCATCTTTCGCACAATCTGTTACTGATTTCACAAAACTGCTGGAAACAGCTGACTTCAACCTCAACCTGAATGCTAAACATCTTATCTATAAAAAGTTCTATGCTGATAATCTGCTGGCGGATCTGAAAATGACGGATAACGAGATCAATCTGAAAAAAATCAAACTTCAACACGCCAATGGAAGCATTCTTATGGATGGTATTCTGCGCAATGCCCCCAACTCCAATCCATTTTCATTTAAAGCACAACTTAAGAGCGTAAACGTAAGTAAAATATTCACCGCCTTTAATAATTTCGGATTGAAATCGCCCACTGACAAAAATATCAAAGGTGATTTAACAGCCGACGTTACCATGCAGGGCGGCTTTACCACGAAAGCCCAGCTGATTCCGGAAGAGCTGAAAGGATTTGTAAAATTTAACCTGCACAACGGTCAGTTAGTAGATTTTGAACCCGTACAAAAAATTTCACAAACGGTTTTTAAGAACCGTAACTTTTCTGACATTCAGTTTGCCGACCTGCACGATCTGCTGGAAATAAACGGGGAGAATATTACTATTAACCGGATGGAAATCCATTCCACCGTACTCACAATGTTTGTAGAAGGCATGTATAATGTGAAAACAGGTCCCGATCTCAGCATCCAGGTTCCGCTCAGCAACCTGAAAGCAAATAAAGATTCCATCATGGTCAATAAGGGCATTTTCAGTAAAACCGGTGTCAGTGCACGTTTAAGGGCCAGAAGAGGGGATGACGGCAAAATTAAAATTACCTGGGATCCTTTTAATAAAGCGGGGAAAAAGCTGAAGGCCGAAAGCGCAAAGCCTAATTCCTGAACCGTCGCGGATGACGCCTGCCTGCCTGCAGGCAGGGATGACGCCTGCCGGCAGGCAGGGATGACGGATGACGGATGACCGTTGACGGCAACAAAAGCACCAATCCCTCATTCCCACAGTTGTCATTTTCTTTTTTCATCTCCGCATTTCCACATTTCCACATCTTCACATTTCCACATTTTCCACTACCTCTCCCACCCATTCTTTAAGGTCAAAAACCTTAACTTTAAGGTCCTTAAAAAATGAAGACGATGGAGTTCAAAATCCATTCCCCATATTCTCCGGCGGGTGATCAGCCGGAGGCCATCGAACAGCTGACGAGAGGTCTTCTTGAAGGTGAAAAATATCAGACCCTGCTCGGCGTAACGGGTTCGGGTAAGACGTTTACGATTGCCAATGTGATTCAGCAGGTGCAAAGGCCCACACTGGTCCTTACACATAATAAAACCCTGGTCGCCCAACTCTATGGTGAGTTCAAACAGTTTTTCCCTGATAATGCCGTCGGATATTTTGTTTCTTACTACGACTATTATCAGCCGGAAGCCTATATGCCTGTCAGCGATACCTATATTGAAAAAGATTTATCGATTAACGAAGAACTCGATAAACTGCGGCTTCAGGCAACCACCCAGTTACTGAGCGGCCGGCGGGATATCATTGTCGTCGCTTCCGTAAGTTGTATTTATGGTATCGGTAATCCGGAAGAATTCGAAAATGGAATTGTCCGGATCAAACGCGGACAAACTTTATCAAGGCAGGCATTTTTGCATTCGCTGGTGAACTCACTTTATTTTCGTGATCAGTTTGAATTTAAACGCGGTTCCTTTCGTGTGCAGGGAGATACCATCGATATCAATCTGCCTTATCTGGATTATGGTTACCGGATCACTTTTTTCGGTGACGAGATTGAAGAGATCGAAAGTTTTGAAATGAAAACGGGAAAGCGCATAATGCCAATGGAAAATGCGGCTGTGTTCCCAGCCAATCTTTACCTGGCTCCAAAAGATATGATCAACACGGTTCTTGCCGAGATTCAGGATGAAATGGCAGCGCAGGTGGGATATTTCAAGAGTACCGGAAAATTCATCGAAGCCCAGCGACTCAGTGAACGCGTGAATTTCGATGTCGAAATGATCCGTGAACTGGGCTATTGTAACGGGGTTGAAAATTATTCGCGATTCTTCGACCGGAGAAAACCCGGCACAAGACCGTTCTGTCTGCTGGATTATTTTCCAAAAGACTTTTTATGTGTGATAGATGAAAGCCACCAGACCATACCCCAGGTGAGTGGAATGTACGGCGGTGACCGGAGCAGAAAACTGATCCTTGTGGATTATGGATTCCGCCTTCCCTCCGCATTGGACAACCGCCCGCTCAATTTTCATGAATTCGAAACAATGACGGATCAAACCATCTATGTTTCTGCAACACCCGGTGATTATGAACTGGAAAAATGTGGTGGTGTGGTGGTTGAACAGGTGGTCAGACCGACCGGCCTGCTGGATCCGCCGATTGAAATCCGGCCCAGTGTAAATCAGATTGACGATTTACTGGATGAAATTGATACGCGAATTAAAAAAGGCGGCCGTATTTTAGTAACTACCCTTACTAAACGAATGGCAGAAGAAATGGATAAATACCTGGCCCGTCTCAATATAAAATCCAAATACATACATAGTGAAGTGGACACGCTGGAACGGGTCGAAATCCTGCGCCAGTTAAGGTTGGGTGAAATCGATGTGCTGGTGGGCGTGAACCTGCTGAGAGAGGGGCTGGATCTTCCGGAAGTCACCCTGGTGGCCATTCTCGACGCAGATAAAGAAGGATTTCTCAGGAATGAAAGATCGTTGACACAAACGGCCGGAAGGGCAGCACGCAATGTAGAAGGCCTTGTGATCTTTTACGCTGATAAAATGACAGAAAGTATGCAGCGAACGATTGATGAAACCAGCCGCCGCCGCAAAAAACAGGTCTGGTATAACGAACTGCATGCCATCACACCGAGAACCATTTTGAAGTCCCGGCAGGATGTTTTTGCCTCCACGTCCGTTCTTGATATCAAAGGCTTTGATGAAAGAAATCCTTATGCTATTGCCGGGGATCAGGATACCGTAATTGTGGCGGCGGAAGAAGAAGCGGAATACCAGACCATTCCCCAAATGGAAAAAGCGATTTCGAAAATTAAAAAAGAAATGGAAAAAGCAGCCAGGGACCTGGATTTCATGGAAGCTGCCCGGCTTCGGGATAGTATGTTCTCCCTTCAGAAGAAATTATTGGAATTGAAAAACTAAGACGGTTTATGAACAAGAAATTGTTTTTGCTCGACGCGATGGCCCTCATTTTCCGTGCATACTACGCATTGATACGCGCCCCGCGTATCAGCAGCAAGGGGAAAAATACCAATGCGCAATTTGGATTTACCAATACCCTTGTTGAACTCATCAACAACCAGAAGCCATCGCACATGGCAGTTTGTTTTGATACAGAAGCACCCACAGAACGACACACGGATTTCACGGACTATAAAGCCAACCGGCAGGAAGCACCTGAAGATCTGATCATTGCCATCCCGGATATAAAAAAAATTGTCCGTGGGTTTAATATTCCCATTGTGGAACTGGATGGCTATGAAGCAGATGATGTGATTGGTACCCTCAGCAAACAGGCTGCAGCAGCGGGTTACGAAGTATTTATGGTAACGCCTGATAAAGACTATGGCCAGCTAGTCAGCGACCGGGTAAAAATTTATAAACCCGGATATCAGGGTGGCACAGTTGAAATTATCGGACCGGGTGAAGTGCTGGAAAAGTGGAATATCAAAACCATTCCGCAGGTGATTGATATACTCGGACTCATGGGTGATGCGGTAGATAATATCCCGGGGATCCCGGGGATCGGTGAAAAAACCGCAGCTAAATTATTGGGAGAATATGGCAGCCTTGAAAATGTTTTAGCGAATGCAGAAAATATCAAAGGAACTGTAGGAGAAAAAGTAAAAGCCGGAAAAGAACTGGCGATTATGAGTAAGAAACTGGCCACCATCATTACCGATGTGCCTGTGCAGTTTCATGAAGAAGATTTTAAATTAAAGGAATGGGACAGAGAGGCTTTACGGGAGATATTTATAGATCTTGAATTCAGGGCAGCTGCCAAAAGAATCCTTGGCGAGGAATTGCCCGGCGCAAACGGACAAACGCCCGTGCCGGAAGGTGTTCAGCAGGATCTGTTTGGAAATGCCGTTGCCCCACCCCCAGCAAAAGAAATCGAAGAATCCCTACCGGTGCCGGTACCTGCAGAAAAAAATATTTCGAATACGAAACACCAATATGCCTGTGCAGATACGGCAGAAAAAAGAATGTCGCTCATTACCCAGATGCTCGGGGAAAAAGAAATTTCTTTCGACACGGAAACCACCGGAATAGATGCGAACAATGCCGAACTTGTGGGACTCAGTTTTTCCTGGAGACCGGGAGAAGCTTATTATGTTCCGGTCTCCGCTGACAGGGATGCCGTCATTGAATTACTGGCGGAATTCAGCCCACTATTCGAAAACCCCGATCGCATATGGATTGGTCAGAATATAAAATACGATCTCCTGATCCTAAAATGGTATGGCGTAGCGCTTAAAGGAAAAATCTTCGATACCATGCTGGCGCATTATGTGATAGAACCGGAAGGGAAACGAAATATGGATCTGTTAAGCGCCCAATACCTTGGATATGATCCGGTGCATATAGAAGAGCTGATCGGTAAAAAAGGAAAAGCCCAGGGTACCATGCGGGATGTGCCTTTGGAAAAAATCACGGATTACGCTGCCGAGGATGCAGACATCACGTTGCAATTAAGAAATACATTTCAACCGCTCCTGGATTCCAAAGCGGTGAGAAAAGTTTTTGAAGAAGTAGAGAACCCGCTCGTGAAAGTATTGGTGGATATGGAGTATGAAGGGATTCGCGTGGATATGGATTTCCTGAATGACTACTCAAAAGAACTTGAAAAAGAAGCCCGGCAGGCTGAAGAAAATGTATACCGCGATGCCGGGGTACGCTTCAATCTTTCTTCACCCAAACAACTGGGCGAAGTACTCTTTGATAAATTAAAGCTCGATCCGAAGGCGAAGAAAACCAAAACGGGTCAGTATGCTACGGGGGAAGATGTCCTTCTGAAGCTGGCAAGTCAAAATAAAATCGTTGATGATATCCTTATTTACCGCGAACTCACCAAATTAAAATCCACTTATGTAGACGCACTACCAGCCATCATCAACCGAAGATCGGGCCGGGTGCATACCAGTTATGCGCAGGCCGTCGCAGTAACCGGACGCCTCTCGAGTAATAATCCCAATCTTCAGAATATTCCCGTAAGAACCGAAAGGGGCCGGGAGATCCGGAAAGCATTTATTCCACGTGATGAAAATCACGTTCTTGTTTCTGCCGACTATTCACAAATCGAACTTCGTATCGTAGCCGCTATCAGCGGCGATCCGAATATGTGCCTGGCCTTCAAAGAAAAAAAAGATATTCATACGGCTACGGCAGCTAAAGTGTTTAATGTAGAAGAAAAAGATGTCACGAAAGAAATGCGTTACCGCGCCAAGAGTGTGAATTTCGGAATCATTTACGGACAGGGTGCATTCGGTCTGGCGGATAATCTGGGTATATCCCGATCGGAAGCCAAAGAAATCATTGACAATTATAAAAAGCAATTCGTTAATATTCAGAAATACATGGATGATACCATTCAGTTCGCCCGTGAGAACGGATACGTTGAAACTTTGATGGGTCGCAAGCGCTGGCTTCGCGACATCAATTCAGGAAACTTCACCGTGCGTGGATTTGCAGAAAGAAATGCCATCAATTCCCCGATCCAGGGAACGGCCGCCGACATGATCAAACTGGCGATGATCAGGATCCACGAAACCTTTGCAAAAAACCGGTTCAAATCAAAAATGCTGCTCCAGGTCCATGATGAACTGGTCTTTGATGCGCACCTTGATGAAGTAGAGATCATCAAACCCATCATTATTGAATGTATGCAAACGGCCCTGCTGCTCCCCAATGAAGTGCCCGCTGAGGCTGAGATCGGATCCGGTTTGAATTGGCTGGAAGCGCATTGATGGTGGATGGTGGATGGTGGATGGTGGACGGTTAGCAGTAAACCAGATGATTAACAGGCAATTAATTTCGCATTATACGTTCAATTACCCATTTGTCGTTTATTATCTGAACTCAACACTGGCTTTAAGCTTTGAGCCTTAGGCTTTGGGCTTTAGGTCTTTAATTAACATTTCCTTTCAGCTTTTAAACTAAACTTTAGGTAGCCATTTTGGTCTTATAATATGAATGGACTCTGATAACCAATAAATCGACCTCAGGCTGAAGTCCCCTTCAGCCTGAAGCCAAAAAAAATGCATATGAAAAAGTCTCTATTAAAATTAATAATGCTTTCGGTCTTTCTTCTGGTTTTTGGCTTCAGCCGGGCCGCTGAAGACTGGCCTAAATTGATCAATACGAGCAACGGAACACAGATAAAGGTATATGAGCCTGAACCTGAATCGTTTAAGGGAAATTTACTAATGTTCCGGTCAGCCATCTCCATACTGGAAAACGGCAGCAACGAACCGGTTTTTGGTGCTTTCTGGGCCACAGCCAAGGTCGAAACAGACCGTGACAACCGCACTTTAATGGTAAATACCCTGGATGTCACTTCCATCCGCATTCCCGCGATCGAAGGTCAGGATACCATTGATTATATCGATGATGCACTGGAATCCCAATTTCCCCAAACGGCCGGTCCCATTTCACTGGATGCCATTGTAGCTACTCTGAACCAGAACCAGCAGGAAACAAAAATTTCGCAGAACATTTCTAATAAACCCCCGAAAATATTATTTGTAACCCAGCCCTCCATGCTGGTTTTAATTGATGGTCAGCCAAAACTGCAAAACAATAAAGACCTGAAGCTGGATATGGTTGTAAATACCCCGTTCACAATTGTGAAAAATTATGACGGACGTTTTTATCTCTATGGTTCAAAACACTGGTACGTTTCCAATGCAGCGACTGGTCCTTACGTTTATACCAATGGGGTCATTCCGGATAATATCCGCAATGTGCAACAGATCATTACAAGTAAATCTCAAAACAACGGAACCGATAACAGCAAAACGGAATCAAATCCGAATGTCATTCCGAATATTATTGTGAGTACTGAGCCGGCTGAACTCATTCAATCCAGCGGCGAACCAAGTTTTACTCCAATTCAGGGAACGAACCTGCTATACATGAGTAATTCAGACAATGATATCTTTATGGATGAAAATTCACAGAAATATTTTGTCCTGATTTCCGGCAGATGGTATCAGACAAAAAACCTGAACTCCGACGACTGGAAATATATTCCTGCCGATCAATTACCCGGTGATTTCGCCAGGATTCCGCCCGGCTCAGCCAAAGACAATGTGCTGGCCAGCGTTGCAGGAACAGATGCCGCGCGGGATGCCGTGATGGATGCTGAAATTCCGCAAACAGCTAAAGTGGATCGTAATACTACAACTACCACGGTTACCTACGACGGACGTCCTAAGTTTACAGATATTGACGGGACGAATCTGCAGTATGCCGTGAATACTTCATCGACCGTTTTACGCAACGGCGGAGATGGCCGTTTTTACGTGGTGGACAATGGTGTATGGTTTGTTTCCGACAATGCCGCAGGACCATTTGCCGTAAGTACGGTCAGACCTGTGGATGTGGATTTAATCCCACCCAGTGTTCCGGTTTATAATGCAAAATATGTGAACATTTACGATGTGAGTCCGGATTATGTTTATATGGGATATACGCCGGGATATCTGAATAGTTTTGTATACGGACCGACGGTTGTATACGGAACCGGATTCTATTATGCACCCTGGTATGGAGCATATTATTATCCCAGACCCTGGTCATGGGGCTTCAATTTTGCCTATACTCCTTATTTCGGATGGGGATTCGGATGGGGCTACAGCCAAAGCTGGTTCAGCATCGGATTTGGATATGGTTATGGATATGGTGGATACTACGGATACGGCTACCGGGGTTGCGGATGGTGGGGTCCCTCTTTTTATCATCCCGCATGCTGGGGTGGATATCATGGCGGTCCAAGGCCTTACGGATTCTACGGAAACAATTTCTATGTCCATAATAACATTCATGTTAACTATGCGAATAATGTATACAGAAACCGGGGCGGCGTAACCAGTCAGAGTTATTACCGTACCAATGGGATCGCCACCAGAACGATGAATTATAATCGTCCGACAACCTTACCAAACAATGGAGGGGGTAATAATTTTAACTCGAGACCCGGCGGCGGCGGTACAGGTACTGCAAGACCTGCCAATAATAACAATCCTTCAAACGGATTTGTAAGACCCGGAAGCACCGGCAATAACCAAACCAATGGATCGTCCCCAAGATCCTCCATATATTCAGACCATCAGGGAAATGTTTATCAGCGGCAACAACCTAACAGTAACTGGCAGCAAAGGGAGAACAGGACCTGGTCTCCTGTAAATAATACAAGACCCGAGGTTCAAAACCTGGATCGCCAGCAAAGTAATCGCAACCGGGGTGAAATGCGCACTCAAAACTTCCAAAGAATCAGCGCGAGTCCGTCATCCGGAGGTTATAGACCCTCTGGTGGAGGAGGCGGAGGAGGATCCCGTCCCTCAGGTAATGGAGGCGGGTCCAGATCGGGTGGTGGAAGAAGCAGATGATAATTTGAAATAGTTCAACAAAAAGACCTGGTATAACCCAGGTCTTTTTTCATAGAACCCGGGCCAGATGACTGTGACCGGGTCTTTTTCTTTCCAGTTGAAGCAGGATCCGCCATTGACAATGATCCAAATCCGTTTAGGCATATTGATTCCTTAGCTCCCTGATTTCATTATGGGAATCTTTCAGCGTAATCTGTTGCTGAGTCAATAACTCCCTTAAAAAAGCAGGCAATCTTTCCGTTTCAAGTGCTTTTTTATACGCTTTTTGTGCTGCATCTTCACCCGCTTCACAATTTGAAAGGATCGCATGCCTGCTTTCGCCGGTAAATACAGCTTTCACTTCCATCCAGGCGCGGTAAATTTTACCCAAATCGGTAGTACCTGTTTCCACATCTCCATGTAAAACCTGGATTTCATTCACCAGATCAGATTTGATCTTCTGACTTCGCACAATCATCTGGTCGAAAAGTGATTTCAGGTCATCGTCATCCGTCTTTAAATCCTTAATCGCCCGCTGGTACCCGGTTATACGGTCATTGTTTATCATAACCAGATCGTTCAAAACCTCCACAATTTCTTTTGACTTTTCCATAAAATAATATTTAGGTGTACCTAATGGCTGAAAAAACCATACCACGTGATTAGCTGAAAGCTTAGGGTATAAAGCCTAAGGCAAATCACATATTCCAGCCCCGCCCTTTGGTTTACTCTTTGGGCCCTACACATGGAACGTAGTTCCACATTTATGTTTAACTTGCACCACTTAAAAAATTTAGTCCTTAATTTATGGAATATTCCAAGATCATTGCTATTACCGGACTTCCGGGTCTTTTCGAACTGATCAGCAGCAAATCAGATGGTGGTATTGTGCGTTCCCTGGACGACAAAAGCACGCGCTTCGTATCCAGCCGGGTTCACCAGTTCTCGCATCTTGAAAGCATTGAAGTGTATACAACACGTCACAATGTAAATCTGGTGGATGTGCTGAAAGCGATGGAAACAAGTAAAGAAAAATTACCAGACGAAAAAGATGCGGCCAGTCTGAAGTCCTATTTCGAAAAAGTATTTGCGGAACTGGATTTTGATCGCGTATATACCAGCGATCTGAAAAAGATGGTGAAGTGGTATGTTGTTCTGGAAAAGAACCAGGTCGAAATCAAATTATCTGAACCCGTTGCCGAAAAAGAGGTGGTTGAAATAAAAGAAGAAAAACCTGCAAAAAAGGCAGCGCCGTCTAAACCGGAACCAAAAGCCTCAGAAGATAATAAATCCGCAAAAAAAGTTACTGAACCAAAAGCAGCTGAAGTAAAACCGCTGAAAAAAGCAACTGAAACAAAAGCGGCTGAAGTAAAACCGCTGAAAAAAGCAACTGAAACAAAAGCGGCTGAAGTAAAACCGCTGAAAAAAGCAACAGCGAAAAAAGAAGTTGCTGAAGAAAAGACTGCGAAGAAAGCAGCGTCTAAAAAAGAGGCACCGGCCAAAGAAGTGAAAAAACCAGCTGCAAAACCCGCAGGAAAAAAGCCGGCTGCAAAAAAGCCGGCCGCTAAAAAGAAATAATTGCGCCCGATGTTCCAATTGTCTGACGAGTCATTTTTAAAATTCGTATTAGAATGAAATCCTTATCTGCAAATATTGAAAAACCCGTTCGTGTTTTTCTACCTGAAAATTTAATCATCAGCGATTGGAATTCCATCTCCTCTTATTTCGAAGACCTGGAGGCAAGACCCCTGAATAGCGCCGCCGATCTCGGAAAATGGCTGAAGGATATGAGCGAACTGGAATCTGTAATCAGTGAAGATGTTTCCTGGCGTCATATCCGGATGACCTGTAATACAGAGGACAAAAATCTCCGGGATAATTTTACATATTTCATGATGGAAGTTCAGCCGAAAATTCAGCCCTATGCTGACCGGTTGAACCGAAAGCTCGTGGATTCTCCATTAACCGCTTTACTGGATAAACAGAAATATTTTACTTACCTGCGTTCTGTAAAAAAGAGTATTGAACTTTTCCGGGAAGAAAATATTCCGATACAATCCGAACTCAGCGTACTCGGTCAGCAATACGGAGAGATAACCGGGAAAATGACCATCACGGTGGGTGATCAGGAGTATACATTACAACAGGCTATGAAGTTCCTTGAAAATCCCGACAGAGATTTACGGGAAGCGGTATATCACAAAGTGCAGGAACGCCGGGTTCAGGATAAGGATGTGCTGAATAATCTTTTTACCGAACTTGTAAAGCGTCGAAATCAAATAGCACTGAACGCCGGATTCGAAAATTTCCGCGATTACAAATTTGTGGAAATGGGCCGCTTCGACTATACAAAAGAAGATTGTTTCCGATTTCACGATTCTGTTAAGCAGTATATTTTACCCCTGGTTGAAATTATCAATCAGTACAAAAAAAATAAACTCGGGCTGAATGAGTATAGACCCTGGGATCTGGACGCTGAACCTGCTGGTCTCGAACCCCTGAACCCGTTTAAAACGGGTGAAGAACTTCTGGAAAAAACGGTTCATTGCTTTAGTCTGCTCAAACCATTTTTTGCTGATTGTCTGCTGACAATGAAAAAAATGAATCGCTTTGACCTGGAAAGCAGGATAGGCAAGGCGCCCGGAGGGTATAACTGTCCGCTGGCAGAAACCGGGGCTCCTTTTATATTTATGAATGCTGCCGGACAAATGCATGATGTAACCACGATGGTCCATGAAGGAGGTCATGCCGTTCATTCATTTCTTTCCCATCATCTCGAATTGAGTGCATTCAAAGAATATCCAATGGAAATTGCAGAAGTGGCCAGTATGGCCATGGAACTTTTCAGCATGGAGAACTGGGAAATCTATTTTCAAGATCCGGAAGACCTGCGCAGGGCAAAAATTCAACAGCTGGAAAGAGTGATTACCATTTTCCCCTGGATTGCCACGATCGACAAGTTTCAGCATTGGGTGTATGAAAATCCAAATCATGATCTGGAACAGCGTACCGAAAACTGGTTCCGTATTTACAATGAGTTCAATTCGAAAACGATAGACTGGGCCGGATTGGAAAAGTATCAATTGAATATCTGGCAAAAACAATTGCATTTATTCGAAGTGCCCTTTTATTATATTGAATATGGCATCGCTCAACTAGGCGCCGTCGGATTGTGGATGCAATTCAAAAAAAATAAAGATGCTGCACTGGATAATTATATTCATGCCCTGGCACTCGGAGGAACAAAAACGCTTCCGGAATTATATGTGGCGGCAGGATTAAAATTTGATTTCTCCGGATCTTATATTAAAGAACTGATGGACTTCGTTGAAGAGGAAATGAAAATCCTTATGAACGATTCAAAATAACGTACTGTTAACAGGAAGTGAATCGTATAAATACCACGAAAATGGTAGGAAAGTTTCTTGTATGATTGGATTCATGCCACTATATTTGCAAGAAGACGTTTGAAATAATTTATTCAAAATAGCTACTAATCAGAGCCTTAACCAAAAGTCCCGGTGTTTCCACATCGGGGCTTTCTTTTTTAATTGTCAATTGTTAGTTGTTAGTTGTTAATGGAGATAGAATCCGTTGACAACTAACCATTGACAACTGACAATTATTAGTTTGTTGGTTCATCCAGTAAATCCTTTATCTGCAGGTCCATCTCCGCGAGCTCGTCTTTTTTCAGTCCGTCGATGATTGATCTTACCTGTCCGTTTTTATCGATGAGGGCAAAAAACTGTGTATGAATAAACTGTTCATCGATGGGAGAAATATTATTCTTCGGATCATCCAGTAAATAGCTCATACGCGCTGCCAGGTATAGAGAGTCTTTCGGGCCCGTCAGAAAAATCCATGTTTTACTATTCACCCCCAACGAGTCTGCATAATGCTTTAACCTGCTTACGTTGTCAGTACCCGGATTCACTGTATGCGAAAGGATGAGAAAGTCCGGCCGGTTCTTATACTTTTCATATACCGGTTTCAGGTTGGTATTCAACTTAGGACAAATACCGGGGCAGGTAGTGAAGAAAAATTCTGCCAGATAAACTTTTCCGGCTACCTCTTTATTGGTGATCCGGATACTATCCTGATCCAGGAAAGAAAAGGCCTGTACTTTATTTATTATGGCCATGCCGGTCTTTCCATATCCGGGGATGATTTTGGTAAGCAGGAAATAGAACCCGACAATAAGAGCGAAAAAAAACAGGATGTAGAACCAGACTTTTTTGGACATATTGTAAAATTACGGGGTCAGACCGGGAGCAAAAAGTTTCCCTGTTCCCTCTATCTTTGCAGGTCATTTGTGCATTTGTACAGTATTCTTTTCCCGGCGCCATGTAACCGAAAACCAAACTTTATGCGGGTTAACCTGTTTATTTGTTATACATGAAATTTATAAACGCTGACTTTATAGGAATTGGGGCTTCCGTCGCCTGTGCTTTGCACTGTGCAGTTTTACCCCTATTCCTGTCTGGTTTATCCATTTTAGGCGTGAATATCATCCATAATTTCTGGTTTGAAACGAGCATGATCTTACTGGCTTTTGTGGTGGGAACACTGGCATTGCAACATGGATTCAGGCGGCATCACCAGAGTTTATTACCATTTTTGCTATTTGCCGGAGGAATGCTTTTTCTTGTTTTTAAGCAGTTTTGGCACCATTATGAGCTGTTTTTGCTCCCTTTTGCCCTTATTCTGATCGTTTCAGCCCATATTTTCAATTTTCGGTTTTCCCGTGATTTTCATAAAAAAAGGGAACTTTTGGCGGGAGGAAAATGCTAGCGGGGATGTGGGCTGGGAAACGGAGATCGCAGATGTGCAGATGCGCAGATATGCAGATGTGAGGATGTGGGGATGTGAGGATGTGAGGATTTTGGTTAAAAAAGGCGTTCCGTGGCTAGCGTTCTGCGTTAAGCCTTAAAAAGGTTATTTTTGCACTTCAATTAAAGAATATGATAAAAACAGGAAATCCAGTCATCAGCATATATACTGAAATGACCCCAAATCCCGAAACGATGAAGTTTGTCGCCAACAAACTCCTTTACCCGGGCAAAAGCATAGATTTCCCTGATGTGGAGTCTGCCAAACCATCACCGGTGGCGCTCGAATTGTTTGGATTTCCGTTTATCAAAAGCATTTTTATCGCCAGCAATTTCGTCACCCTGACGAAAACATCGGATACTGACTGGTCTGATGTGATCCCATCGATCCGTCAGTTCCTCAAAGATTATCTCGAAGACGGCAAACCCGTTATCAATGAAGAAGAAATTACCATTGCACATACGGATGGCAATGCCATTGCTGCAGATGATGATGATGTGGTAAAAAGGATCAAAGAACTGCTTGAAAGTTATGTGAAACCTGCTGTTGAAATGGACGGTGGTGCCATACAGTTCAAAAGTTATAACGAAGGTGTTGTTAACCTGATGTTGCAGGGATCCTGCTCCGGATGTCCTTCTTCCATGATCACCCTGAAAGCAGGTATCGAAGGCATGATGAAACGTATGATTCCCGAAGTAAGGGAAGTGGTGGCCGAAGCAGAATAATGCAGCAGATCATATCTCAATTTTTCAGTGGACTCCGGAATACGACTTGGCTGGAATTTATAGCCGTTGTAACTGGTATCGCCAGTGTCATTTTTTCCCGCAAAGAAAATATCCTGGTTTATCCGGTGGGCATGATCAGCACGGGAATCTTTGTTCCAATCTATATCATACACAAATTATACGCTGATGCATCGGTGAATCTATACTATACGGTTATGAGCATCATCGGCTGGTATATGTGGTCCCGGAAAAAAGAAGGGAAACCTGCTTTACATATCACGGCTTCTTCGAAAAAGGACTGGATAAATGGATTGATCTTTTTTTTCATCTGCTGGACCGTTTTATATTTTCTGCTTAAACTGTACACGGACAGCACCGTTCCAACCGCGGACAGTTTTGTATCCGGTGCAGCTTTTACCGGCATGTGGCTGATGAATAAAAAGAAACTGGAAAACTGGACCTGGTGGATCATTACCGATCTGGCTTCCATCCCACTCAATTTTTACAAACATCTTGTCTTCACCAGTTTTCAATACCTGGTTTTTCTGATCCTTGCTGTAATGGGTTATATTACCTGGAGAAAAAAAATACGGCATGCCTTCGCCTAAAAAAGTCGCCATTATCGGTCCGGAATCCACCGGCAAAAGTACCTTATGCGAGCAACTGGCCGTTCAGTATCAAACGGAATGGATCCCGGAATTTGCGAGAAATTATTTGTTGGAAATCAGACGGCCCTATACCTATGAAGATCTTTTGTATATCGCTCAGGGACAACTTGCACAGGAAGATCACATCGTGTCCACTGTAAATTCGGGGCTGGTATTCATTGATACGGATATGTATGTAATGAAAGTCTGGTGTGAGTATGTTTTCAAAAAATGCCATCCATTCATACTGAATGAAATCGCAAATAGAAAATACGATGCCTACCTGTTATGCAATACCGACCTTCCCTGGGTAGCAGACGAACTTCGTGAATATCCTGATCTCGAATCCCGTGAACGGCTATATTATATGTACAAAGATCTGATGGTTAATCAGCTGACCCCATGGACTGATATCCGGGGGGATTATAATGAAAGGCTTCAGAAAGCCATTGCCTTTATAAATGTGACAAATATGAAGATGTGAAGATGTGGAAATGTGAAAATGAAATTTCAAATAATACTGTGAAAATGAAAAAATTCCTTTCTCCCTGTAAAGTCCAATGGTTTTATTCTGGAACGCCTTAGGCTTTAAGCCTTAGACCTTAGGCTTTATTGCAGGATTTTAATAACATCGGGGTCATCCTGCAGATGATGCATCTGATTCAATATCCAGGGATAGCGCGTTGCCACACGCCTGGATAGCGGCTTGATTGTAAATATTTTTGGGTTTGGCAAACTGGCCGCGATCATAGCCGCTTCGCTGCGGTTCAGCTCTTTCGCCCGTTTATTAAAATAAAATTTTGCCGCAGCATCTATTCCAAATACACCTTTTCCCATTTCACTCACGTTCAGATACATTTGGAGTATTCTTTTTTTGCCCCATAGTTTTTCGATCATAAATGTGAAATACACTTCCATTGCTTTTCTGATCCAGCTTCTGCCCTGCCATAAAAAAACATTTTTTGCCACCTGTTGCGAAATCGTGCTGGCGCCATGCAGCGATTTGCTTTTCTGATTATGTTTCATAGCCTTTTCAATGGATTTGAAATCGAATCCATCGTGGTCAGGAAACAGCTGGTCCTCTGATGCGATCACAGCGAGTTTTGCGTACGGCGAAATGGCATTCATCGATACATAATTCCTCTTCAGGCCATCCCCGTGAAAAAGGCTGCTCAGCTGCGTCAGTGTAAATGGCGGATTGATCCATTTTAAAATCAGCAAATAAAAAAATTGGGCGAAAAATAAAAAAAGAAAGATTCTTTTAATCCATCTCCAGGTGCGCGGAACAATTCCTTTCGTTTTAATGGGCATCAGGCTGATTTGGTTCAGTCGGTTTCAAAGACGGATTGTTATTGGATGGCATCGTTTCGACATGCATATTCAGATAGTGCAAAGTATATTTTTTACCCATGATATAATCACTATACCGTGCCCGCCTCAATAATAATCCGCCTATGATAAAAGCACCGGCGGTTATCCAGCCCGAGGTAGCTATCCAGGTGCCTGCCTTATCATTCCTGTACAGACCGTTGACAACATTGATCACCAGTACCCCGACGCCGGCAATGATCAGCAGGGTCCCATCCGTTACGTAATTCCATTTGGTACCTTCGTAACGAATGGCAGCGATCTCATGCACATGAAAAGGTATATCGTTCAGGAAAATGCTGTCGTTGCGCATCGTTGTGATCGTTCCGCCCAGCCATTGGTCATAAATGGTTTTAAAAATAATCGTTTGCCCGACATCGTATGTTTTGATATTACGTCCATTTTTCTGAAGAATCAAAACATCTGTCTGCGCCAGGGAAATAAGGGGCAACAGAAGCAATAATACCGATATGGTGTTCTTCATACTTATAAAATAAAGCTAACACTTTATTCAATTCCTAAAGTGAATCCGGAAGAGAACGCCATAAAGCAAAAACATACCAAAGGCAACCAGTATGGCGCCGGAGATTTTATTTATTATAGCGAGATTGTGAACGGTTAATTTATTGCGCAATTTTCCAGCCATCATTACTTTGCCCACATCTGCTGACATATTTATCAGCAGGCAAACAGAGAAAATGACGATCCTTTGATTCAGCGAATGCGTTAATGCAAGTATCGATGCATTACCCAGCCAGAAGATGATCACACCAGGATTCAGCGAATTAATCAAAAATCCGGATCCAAAAATCCGAAAGAATTGGAGCGCACTCAAATGGTCTGCATGTTTTCCTTCGGTAGATTTTAGAACCACTTTTTTGAAGAAGAAATAATAAACCCCCATGGCGATCAGGAAACTGCTTCCCCCGTAAGCGATCATATTTCTGTGTTCCAGAAGTTTGGCAACCCACTCCGTAAAAACATTACTGAGAAAAACCAGGATAAAATCACTCAGCCAAACACCGGCAACAAAACTGAAGCCGCCTTTGTGGCCTACCGTAATGGATTGTTTAATGATAGTGAAAATGATCGGGCCTACCGATAATGCGAGCACAATCCCGAGCGCTATTCCTTTCAATATGGCTTCAACCATTCGGCAAATCCCATTTTAATAAATAATCAAAAGTTCGCCTTCTCATTTGCTTTCTTAATAAAATTTTGCCAGTCTTTTAACATTTTCCCTTTGAGCACCCGCGGAAATTTATGCTGGCCACCTTCTTTTCCGGAAGAACGCATAAATTCCATAAAGATTTCCGGCGGCAGCACTTTGACTGAGATATCCCTGAGCGCACTCTTTCTTTCAACTGCATAGTCATCATTCAGGCGCTTGAGGTTCTCGTCCAGCTTGTCCCGCAGGATTTCCGGATCCACAGTAGAATCAGCGGCTAAATACCATTGGTGAGCAAAAAAAAGTCCGTGTGGCACACCTGCAACTGTGAATTCCGGAATGGAAATATTCAGTTCTTCACTCAGGAATTGAATGGCCTGGGTCATATTGTCAACGCTCAGGTGCTCACCCACAAGACTCAGATAGTGTTTGGTGCGACCGGTAATAATGATTTCGCTTTTCTCTTTGTCGGTAAACCGGATCGTATCTCCTATCAGGTAACGCCAGGCGCCGGCCGAGGTACTGATCAGCAGGGCATAATCCCTGCCTTCTTCTACCTGATGTATTTCCAGCGTTTCCGGATTTTTTACAATATCCCCGTCGGGGGTAAAATTATTGTTATCAAAGGGAACGAATTCAAAGAACAGGTGCTGACTGGTTACCAGCCGCATGCCTCTTTCATCCTGCCTGTCCTGATAGGCAATAAAACCCTCTGATGCCAGGTAGGTTTCAATATATGTAATGGGTTTCCCCAGTAATTTTTCGAATCCCAGTTTATAGGGTTCGAAAGAAACGCCGCCATGTACAAAAAAGCCAAGATTGGGCCAGATTTCATGTATATTTTTCAGCTTATACCGTTCTATGATTTTTTCAACGCACATCTGGATCCAGGCAGGAACACCTACAATAAATCCAATATCCCATCCCGGTGCCTGTTCTACTATTTCTTCCAGCTTCCGTGACCAGTCGCGCGTTTTTGCAATTTTTTTCCCCGGTTTGTAAAAGGGGCTGAACCAGAACGGCACTTTCTTTGCAGAAATCCCGCTGAGATCCCCTTCATAATACCCGGGTCCTTTCTGAAGATCTGTGGATCCACCAATCATCAGCCAACCCTTTCCGAGGCTTTTTACCGGAATATCCTGATAATTGCGCAGACTAAGCAGCTGGCGGACCATCACAATACGATTCCCACGGAGCAGATCATTGGTAACGGGTATGTATTTACTGGCCGACTCTGATGTGCCTGAACTCAGTGCATAGAATTTAATTTTCCCCGGCCAGCAGATATCGGGTTTCCCTTCCAGCGTTTTATACCACCACTCATTATAAATCTTATTGTAATCATACACCGGCACGTTTTCCTGGAAACTTTTCACCAGGTGACGGTTCAGGAGGATGGTGTCGAAATGATATTGTTGACCGAATTCGGTAAAGCGTGCTTTTTTTAATAACTTTTTGAGGACTTTCAGTTGCTGACGTCGCGGGGATTTTTTTGGCAATCGTAAAGCCCGTGCAAGAGAATTGGGTAATTGTACATCAATTAACGCCATTGAGAATCGGGTAAATTAGTGTTTTCAAATTTAGGCCTTTTTACGCTTAACGCCTAACGCTTAACACTTAACGCTTTTCAGTTCTTAATTGTCAACGCGGATTCAACGCATTTGGGCAAGTAATACATGACATGAACAACTAACGATTGACAATTGACAATTAACAGTTATTGCTTTGTGCTTAATGGATATATCAAAATCGGGTCACTCTCATTATTCGTTTTGCTGATCGCCGTCACAAAATACCGGCCATTGATATCACCTGAAAGTGCTTTCAAACTAAATGCAATTTCGGGATTTTGGTTATTCGGAATGAAACGATAAACCCTGGAAGAGTCCATATCAAATGTGCACCCTGCTTTATAAATGGCAAACCCTCTTAAATTATCTTTCAGATTTCCGATTCCAAGCCGGAAAATAAGGGAATCATTATTCGTAATAATGCGCACACTGGGAATGGACGGCCGGACACTGTCAATCCAGGGCATGGGTGCGATCAGTGCGGGATAATCATAAAAATTATTTCTCAGCGTATCATTCCATCCATTAGGATTCCTGAAGAATGATGTGCTGCTGAAATATACTTCTCCGCCGATATCCGGGAGTTTCCGAATCGCATAAAGCTGACGGGGAAGCTGATTCAAATCTCTCCAGTACATATTCGAACCCGCCCGAAAAAATCCGAGTCCGATATAACAGGGCCGGTCAAAATGATTCCGGCTCCACCAATCGAGTAATACGCCGAACGGGGCATTTTTCTGTTCAAATTCCCAATATAACTGCGGAACCACATAGTCTATCCAGCCGTTTTTCATCCACAACAAAATATCAGCATAAAGATCATCATAGTTCGTCTGACCAGCATGGGTATCACTTCCCAGTGAATCCTTTGAATAATTCCTCCACACGCCAAAAGGGCTTATACCCAATTTACAGGTTCGCCTTACCTCTTTGATTGTGCGGTGCAGCATGAGGATAACAGAATCTACATTACTTCTTCGCCATGCTTCCTTATCCATACCCTGGCCATATTTTGCGTAGGACGGATCATCCGGAAATTCAACCCCGCCGATCCGGTATGGATAGAAATAATCGTCAAAATGTACTGCATCGATATCATACCGGTTAAGCATATCCCGGATAACGGAATTCACGTATAATTGGACATCCTTATTTCCGGGATCCAGGTATTTCGTATCGCCATAAGTTAAAATCCAGTTTGGGTGTTGTTTGCTCACATGATTTGCTGCAATCGATGACCCGTTATGCCAGACCTGAATCTTTTTTTTATGCCTTCCATGTTTTTTATAAGCCGTCGTATAATGACCAATCTGGAAAACCGCGCGATAGGGATTACACCAGGCGTGGAACTCCATGCCTCTTTTATGTGTTTCCTCAATCATGAATTCCAATGGATCATAAAATGGAATGGGCGCTTTCCCCTGTTTGCCCGTCAGCCACTCACTCCAGGGTTCGATATCTGACGGATAAAAAGCATCACAGGCCGGCCTTACCTGAACAATCACTGCATTCATTCCATTGCGCTGATGCATGTCGAGCTGCCGGATGAATTCTGCTTTCTGTTCTTCGGTGCTGTAATTGCCATTTGCGGGCCAATCAATATTATCCACGGTGGCTACCCATACCGCCCTGAATTCATATTTGGGTTGTGAAAAAGCGAAGCATGAAATAAAAAGCAGGCAGACAAATAGGGATCGTTTCATGAGGTCAGCCTGTAATATGGTTTTCAGTTTGTTTATCTTCTGAGATATGTTCGATCGTTCTGATTTTATCCAGCAGGATATTCAATTGGCGGGCATCTTCTTCACTGAGGTATTTAAATATCGATTCCATTTCTTCGTTCAATCCGTCCATGGTTTGTAATAATTTTTTCCCCTTATCCGTCAGAAAAATATCCACCAGACGCCGGTCTTCCCGGCATATTGATTTTTTTACCATCCCTTTTTTCACGAGCCTGTCGACAATCCGGCTGGTATCGCTCATTTTATCGAGCATCCTTTGCCTTATCTGCAAAGTGGATAATGGCTGGCCGGCACCACGCAATATGCGCAGTATATTAAATTGTTGCTGTGTTATATCAAAAGGTTGAAAATGCCTGTTTAATTTTTCATTCACCCAATTGAATGTGTAAACGAGATTGATAATCGATTTTTGATATTCGGAACGAAATACCTGCTGATGAATGTCGGTCTCTAAAGTCATAACGATTATTAAAACCTAAATATATTAATCTCCCCACACTTTCACTCCTTCACTGCAATTTGCGCAAATATCAATTTCACCGCGGCCTTTTAAAATCTTCCTGCGAAAATCGCGGTATTCGGGTTGATTCCAGATTTCTTTGAAGGTTTTATCTTTCAAATCCCCCATGCGGTGTTTTGCGTCCTTATCAAAACAACAGGGAACAACCAGCCCGTCCCAGGAGATCACGGGTGAATGCCAGAGCCGCCAGCAATAATTCTGCAGTTTGTTTTTTGTTGCATACGTTCCATCTCCGTTTTTTTTGTAACGGGTTAGTGTTGTATGTTGCGGGATCAGCTGATTTGGATCCTTTTCATAGTCATAGATCTGCGCCGTTTTATACCGGATGCCATCCACGCCGGTTTTTTCTGCCAATTCCTTTGCCTCTTCCATTTGATGTTCATTGGGTCTCACCACAAGGAACTGGAAAAAGATATAGGGGGTTTTGCTCCCGAGTTTCTTTTTCCATTTTACAATATTCGCAGCTCCGTCTATCACTTTTTGCAGATCTCCACCCTTTCGGTACTGACTGTATACTTCCTGGGTGGTTCCATCCAGGGAGATGATGAGGCGATCCAGTCCGCTTTCGACTGTTTTGCATGCGTTTTCATCATCCAGGTAATGGGCGTTGGTGGAAGTGGCAGTATAGATTTTTTTAGACGTGGCATATTTCACCATCTCCAGAAAATCCGGATTCAGATAAGGTTCCCCCTGAAAATAAAAAGTGAGATACAATAATTCAGGCGCCAGCTGATCGATCATCTTACGGAAAAAATTCACTTCCAGTTTACCCCTCGGGCGGGTAAATGAACGGAGTCCGCTGGGACATTCCGGGCACCGGAGGTTACAGCTGGTGGTCGGTTCGAAAGAAATGGATACAGGCATGCCCCATTGAACGGGCCTGTGTAACCATTTGCTGACATAAAAACTTGATAATACGGAGATCCCGTTCCAGACCCGTCGAAAACTCAGCTTGGAAAAAAGATTGATACTGTCATTTCGGTTGAAATTTGCCATATCCACTGCAAAATTAGTTTTTAATATGGAAAGCGGGAAGCCGGCTACCGTATTTCGACCGCCGGGGGATTATATTTGCAGACGTTTACCTATTGAAATGGCCAAAAAGCAGCGCAGGACCTGGAAGATCGTCGTTTTTATATTAAGTACCTCCATTATCATCATGTTGATTGTGATGCTTTCACAATGGATATTGGAAGAAAGATCAGCTTTCGTTGCGTACCGGGAATTCGGAATTAAAATTCCCGTGAATTATTCGGTTCATGGTATTGATGTTTCCAAATACCAGGACGTCGTCAACTGGCAATCTGTGAAAAATATGCGCGTGGAAAATGTGCATATTAGTTTTGTTTTTGTTAAAGCAACGGAAGGACTGGGTAACGAAGACCAGATGTTCAGCCGGAACTGGAAAAAAATCAGGGAAGCAGGACTCGTCCGCGGAGCCTATCATTATTTTCTGCCGACCAAAAGCGGAAAAGCACAGGCGGAAAATTTCATCAATTCAGTAACCCTGTTGCCGGGAGATCTGCCACCGGTGCTGGATATAGAGCAGACCTATGGTGTGGCACCTGAAAAATTAAGACAACGTGCAAAAGACTGGCTGCAAACCATCCAGGCATATTATGGAACCGCGCCCATTATTTATACCAATGTTGATTTTTATGAGCGCTATCTGAAAGATGATTTTGATGGTTATCTCCTGTGGGCGGCACATTATCTGCAACCGTCGCAACCGCGTATCTACAGGAACTGGAGTTTTTGGCAACATAATGAAAAGGGGCGGGTGAACGGGTGTTATACTATTGTAGATTTTGATGTTTTCAATGGCGATTCACTGGAATTCCGCAAATTACTTTTAAACTGATTTTTATGAAGAAAGCGTATTGTGTTTCAACCTGCACAACCTGCCAAAGAATCATGAAGGATGCTGACCTGATTAAAAAAGGTTACGCATGTCAGAATATCAAAGTGGATAAGATCACGCCGGCACAACTGGATGTAATGAAAACCATGATGGGCAGTTACGAAGCGCTTTTCAGCCGGAGAGCGATAAAATTTAAATCCATGGGTCTCAGTGGGAAAACTTTAACTGAAAAAGATTACCGCGATTTAATGCTGCAGGAATATACTTTTCTGAAACGACCGGTGGTTATTTCGGGGAAGAAAATTTTTTCGGGAAGCGCACCGAAAACGGTTGCGGAGGTTATAAAACTTAGGTAAGTTCTTGTTCATGTGCAAAATGTGGAATTGTGCATAATGAAAGAATGCGAAATTAAATATGGAAATTATTAAAAGGGGATATGAAAATGGAGGAAAATATTCTTAGTTTCCGGTTGGAATAAACTTTCTTTCATTTGCACATTTGCACATCTGCACATCTGCACATCTGCACATCTGCACATTAACAAGGCTAGTCCTTAATAATCCTCAGCTTCGCATAGTTCAACATAATTTTTTTCTCTCCGCCAAGTTTAAAGTTCACCGTCGCAACGGGGTTATGGGCCGAGCCTTCCATTTTCAACACTTCTCCGAATCCGAATTTCTGGTGTTCCACCTGATCGCCGGCTGCGAGACCGCTTGTATCACTCGGTGCAAAATCAACAGAAGGAATATGAACCGGAGCCGGGGATTTCGCATTGGAAGAAATATAGGCCGGCTTGGATGATTCGCGGCTTTTCGTTTGCGAATCGTCTGATCCATAACCGCGGTTCAGGCGGTCATAAGCGGGACGGCTGCCCCAGGAGGATCCGATCTGATTCTTTATTCCGCCACCGGCATAACTGCGATCAAGCTGTTCTTCCGGAATCTCTTCAATAAAACGGCTGGGGTCGTTTTGAATAACACTGCCAAACCGGTAACGACTGTTGGCATAGGTGATCCAGAGTTTATGTTTGGCCCTGGTTATCACCACATAGAAAAGGCGCCTTTCTTCTTCCAGTTCTTCCCGGGTATTGATGGACATGGCATTGGGAAAAAGAGATTCTTCCAGGCCGGCCGCAAATACACAACTGAATTCAAGTCCCTTGGCCGCATGGATCGTCATCAGTTTCACAGTATCTGCTTCAGGATCCTTCTGATCCGTATCGGTCAGCAAAGTGATCTGTTGTAAATATCCGGAAAGACCGGCCTGCCCCTTCTGTGTTTCCTGTGTATTGATATTATCAATCAGGATCCCGTCTTCATCAATGATGCTGCGGTTCTGCTGATCATCTACCCATTCTTTTATACTATTCAGCAACTCCTGTATGTTTTCATACCGGGTAAGTCCTTCCGTGGTTTTATCGTTAAATAACTCCCTGACAATATTCGTTTGTTTGCCCACATGCGTAGCCACTTCATACGCATTTTTCGTATTCAGCATACTTGCAAAACTCCGGATCATTAACACGAATTGTTCAATCGCTTCGAGTGTGCCCGCCTTATACCCCATGGCCGGTGCATTGCAAAGCACCTCCCACATGGAAATATTTTTTTCATTGGCCATGAGCACCGCCTTATCCAGGGATGTTTTGCCAATGCCACGGGCGGGGAAATTGATGATTCTTTTTAATGACTCTTCGTCGTTTGGATTCACAATCACGCGGAGATAGGAAATAAAATCCTTGATCTCTTTGCGCTGATAAAAACTGATGCCCCCGTATATAGTGTAGGGAATCGCCATCCGGCGCAGACTTTCTTCAAAAGCGCGGCTCTGGGAATTGGTTCGGTACAGGATGGCGAAATCCCGGTTATTGAAATGATTGCGGAGTTTTTGTTCCTGGATGGTATCCGCAACATATTTTCCTTCATCGTTATCGGTCATCGTGCGTACGAGGCGTATCTTTTCGCCTTCTATGTTTTCCGTCCACAGGTTTTTTGGAATCTGTCCCTTATTGCGTTTGATCACTTCGTTGGCTGCCGTAATAATACTCTGCGTGCTGCGGTAATTCTGCTCCAGTTTGACCACTTTCACATCGTCATAATCCTTTTGAAACTGTAATATATTTTCAATGGTCGCGCCGCGAAAACTGTAGATACTCTGGGCGTCATCCCCCACGACGCATACATTTTCATATACCGCACCCAGTAATTTGATGATCTCATACTGGGCAGGATTGGTATCCTGGAACTCGTCGATCAGGATATATTTGAATTTATGCTGGTATTTGTGCAGGCTTTCCGGAAAATGCTTCAGGAGTTCATAAAACTTCAGCAGCAGATCGTCAAAATCCATGGACCCGTTTTTGAAACACCGTTTGGCATAGGCTTCATAAATCAGCGCAATGGCGGGGCGGTTGCTGCGGGTGTCCTCCTGCTGGATATAATAATCCGTTGCATATTCAGCCGGTGTGATCAGTCCGTTTTTTGCCTGGGAGATCCGGTTATAAACGATATTGGGCTTGTAGTGCTTATCATCCAGATTCAACTCATTTACAACGGTCTTTACCACACTCTTGGCATCGTCCGTATCATAGATGGTGAAGTGATGCGGATAACCCAGTTTTGGGGCTTCTGCACGCAAAATCCGGGCAAAAACACTATGAAAAGTACCGATATAGAGGTTTTTTGCCTCATTTGTGCCCAAAATGCGCTCAATCCTTTCCTTCATTTCTCTGGCTGCTTTGTTGGTAAAAGTGAGCGCAAGAATATTAAAGGCATCCACTCCGGTAGATAGCAAATGGGCGATCCGGGTAGTCAGTACTTTGGTTTTACCACTGCCGGCACCGGCAATGATCATGAGCGGTCCGTTGATATGTAATACGGCCTCCTTCTGGGGCTCATTCAATCCTGAAAGATAATCGGGCATGCCTGCAATTTACGAAGGGCCGGTGGCAGAACCACGGGATAAATTATACAGTGCACGTTTAAAAGACCGTGCTGAAATACGGGTAAAAAGGTACGGTTCGTTTAAAGAATCCGGCTTATCTGCGGGTAAATGATCTGATATTCGTTTAAAGACTCTGGGGCTTTACCGGTTTTTTCGCTAGAGGATTTTTACGGGTCCATCGGGAGACTTCAATTTCCCCCACCAGCAGAACAAGCACACCCTTTCTAAACTTGTAGGACTCAACTCTTAAGAGGTTTTGCAGAAAAGGCGATTCATTATATCCTGCACAGTACATTCTTGTCGTTATCATTTTGTCACTGAATTGCAGCGTACTATCCGTTGCAATAAAAGTACCGGACATCCGGTTACATCCCGTATTTCCGCTGAACTTACTCTCTTTTATATCAAATGAAATATCGGGAAGCTTACCGGTAGCGGTGTCAGCATCCGTAGCAGGAACTAAATACCATTTCCCGGTTAATTTAATATTAGCCATCGTTCTTTTTGGCGCTGGTACGATGGAAGAATCCGTCTGGGCATTCACGCCGGAAACGAATGCAAATAATAAGGCTGTCAGTATAAAAGATTTTAACTTTGTTCTCATCTTTAAATATACATCCATAATTATACCCAACCATGCCTGGATTTGAATTTTTTGGGGAAGAAGAACGGAAAGAAGTAAACGACGTTTTATCTACCGGGATTCTCATGCGATATGGATTTGACGGGGCGCGTAAGAACATTTGGAAATCCCGTGAGCTGGAACAGGCCATCTGCGACCGGTTTCATTGCGGATTTGCACAGCTTACTTCCAGTGGTACTTCTGCACTGACAACAGCCCTCGCTGTTTTGGGCGTTGGTGCAGGTGATGAAGTGATCATGCCTTCATTCACTTTTGTAGCCAGCTTCGAAGCCGTACTCAGTGTGGGGGCGGTACCTGTGATCGTAGATGTAAACGATTCCCTGACACTGGATCCGGATTCAGTCAGAAAAGCAATTACAAAAGCAACCCGTTGTATTATGCCCGTACATATGTGCGGCAGTATGGCCGACCTGGATCCCATCATCTCCCTCTGCAAAGAAAATAAACTGATTTTACTGGAAGATGCTTGTCAGAGTATTGGTGCATCCTATAAAGGAAAATTCCTGGGTACCATTGGCGATGCCGGAACATTATCATTCGATTTCGTTAAAACAGTTACCTGCGCAGAAGGCGGAGCCGTGCTGACAAGTGATAAAACAGTTTATACCCATTGTGATGGTTATACAGATCATGGACATGATCATATTGGAAACGACCGCGGGGCGGAACTCCATCCTTTCATCGGTTATAATTACCGCATTTCAGAATTACACGCAGCCGTCGGACTGGCGCAATTCCGCAAACTGGATCATTTTCTTTCCATCCAGAAAAAAAATCACCACTACCTGCAAACGGAATTGTCCATGATTTCAGATTTGAAATTCAGGACCATCCCGGATCCGGCCGGTGACAGTCATACTTTTCTCAGCTGGTTTATGCCAAGCAGGGAATTAACAGAGGCCCTGGTGGCCGAACTCAGGGCACAACAAATATTCGCCGGTAATTTTTATTGGTTCGAACATAACTGGCACTATATCGGCAAATGGGATCATCTCAAATCCGAAAAAACGCTTAACAAACTGAATGCCGCACAATCTGCCGCGCTGAAAAAACTTGTAACCCAGGACTTCAGTAAAAGCGATGCGGTAATGGGTTGTTGTATCAGTACGGCCATCGGATTATCCTGGACCGACGAACAGCTTCAGGAAAAAGCCTCGAAACTTTCAGCTGCTATTAAAAAAGTGATGGCTAGAAAAACTGAACCCGCCGTTTTAATGTAGTTGCATCCGGGAAACAATATCCAGATCAATTATTGATATTATGGAATCTGTTATCACCTGGCAAGAATGACTTTTATTGCAAATGAACTTAAAAAGAAATTACCCGAAAACCGCTCCCAGCAGTAAACTGGCGAATCCGGCTAAGATAGCTACCTGTCGCCGGCGGAAAAACACAAACCATTTTTTTCTGTGCGTTTCCCAATCGGCCGGATAATTTTCTGGCGTCCATGTTTTAATAATATTATTTATGGGTATATCTCCCTTAAATAAAAAAAACATATCAACGAATAAGGCTGCCAGCGCTATCAGGGAAGTGAGGAACAGCAGGTTTGAATGAATTATCAATGTGCAGATAAACCAGCCGATACTTGTTAATAGAACAGTATAGTAAAGAATCCGCATGTTGATTTCTAAAATATCATTTAAATGATTTCGCAGCTCTGTATAGGAAGATGGACGTAACTTTTTCGTCGCTTTACCCATAGCCAGTAAATAAAATACCGGCTGACTGGCCAAAACTCCATATGCCGTCAGATTGAGGAGTTCTGTAATTTTTACCAGCATGTTTTTTATTTATTTATTTAGGTCTCCGCATAATACCAGAATCCAGCATATGATATACTAATGCTTACCCTCCATGGCATTGCAATCGGCCAGCGAACCGAGCCGGAAGCGGAAAGGTATATGGGTTGCTTTCTCAAGTTCCCACTCACCCTTGCAAAAAAGTCCGGATTGTAAATAATACAAATTGGGAGGCTGTACATATCCGTCCCGCACCGACCAGGTGATGTTTCCAAATGGATTTACCTTAATATATTCGGAAATATTCGCAGGTGATTGGACATCGAAAATCTGCAGTGATTCCAAGTTTTCCGCCTGTTTGGGGGAAAGGCGGTCATACACCCGTCCCAGGGAATCTCCAGGATACTTTAGTTGCAAATAATCAACTTTCAACCCCTTCCGGTAAAAATTCTGTCCACCGGCAGAAATGCAGGAAAACATTGTCAACCAGACAACAAGAAAGAAAATAAGACGTTCCGCCCGATTATTCATAATTAAATGTAAGTTTACGGCGCGATTTTTGTGGAATGGGCAGATTTTTTGAAAATTCGTCATTCCGGCAATAACCCCTCAAAGATGGCATTAAGTCAATCATTACAGCAGAAGTTACTACAAAAACTATCCCCACAGCAGATTCAGCTCATGAAACTGCTGCAGGTACCTACGGCCAATCTCGAAGAACGGATAAAGGAGGAATTGGAAGAAAATCCGGCACTGGAAGTAGCGGAGGATGACCATGACGATGGATTGACGGATGATTCCAAGGATGAATTTGAAACGGCAGAGGAAGAGTTTGAGCCGGAGGGGACACAGGATGAATATGATAATATTGATATCAGCGAATATGTAAATGACCACGACGACGAAGTAGGGGATTATAAATTGAGAGACGATAATTATCCTGATGCAGAGGAAAAGCAATCCATTACGCACAAATTGGAAACAAGTTTTTTTGAACTGCTCGTGGATCAGCTGGGCATGCTGAAACTCGACGATCGTTCGCGCAAGATTGCCGAACAGATCGTCGGCAGTATTGATGATGACGGGTATCTGCGTCGCGAAACGGCTTCCATCGTGGATGACCTGGCTTTCCGCCAGAATATTGAAAGCACGGAAGGGGAAGTGGAATCCATCATTACACGCATACAGCAATTTGATCCCGCCGGTGTTGCCGCCCGGGATTTGCAGGAATGTTTATTGCTTCAGCTGGAAAGAAAAAAGAATGATGCCAAAAGTGTCGTCCTGGCCATCAGTGTACTCTCAGAATATTTTGATGAGTTCACCAAAAAACATTATGATAAAATACAGCGCGGACTGAATATAACGGAAGAAGAGTTCAGGGAGGTGATTCGTCAGATCATTAAGCTGAATCCCAAGCCGGGCGGCAATCTTGGGGGAACAGGCAAAGGGGAAGGATACGTAGTTCCTGATTTTTTTATCTTCAATAACGGAGGCATACTCGAACTGACACTGAATTCCCGCAATGCACCTGACCTGCGCATAAGCGATGGTTACCGGGATATGCTGAAAGATTACGACCGGGGATCTAAAAAAGATAAACGACAAAAAGAAGCCGTACTCTTCATTAAACAAAAAATTGACGCAGCCAAATGGTTTATTGATGCGATCAAACAAAGACAGCAGACGCTGATCAATACCATGCAGACCATCATGGATTATCAGCACGAATTTTTTGTTACCGGCGACGAGACTTCGCTGAAACCAATGATTCTGAAAGATATTGCAGAGCGTACGGAACTGGATATTTCCACAGTGAGCCGGGTAGCCAACAGCAAGTTTGTACAGACGGAATTCGGAACTTATCGGTTGAAATTTTTCTTCAGCGAATCCCTGAGCACAGACAGCGGAGAAGAAGTATCCACCCGGGAAGTGAAAAAAATCCTGAGTGACCTGATCGGAGATGAAAGTAAGAAGAAGCCCCTCAGTGATGAAAGATTAACTGAACTGTTGCAGGAAAAAGGATATAATATTGCCCGGCGAACCGTTGCCAAATACCGTGAGCAGCTCAATATTCCGGTAGCGAGATTGCGAAGAGAACTCTAAGAAAAGTTTACCGTCAACCCTGCCTGCCGGCAGGCAGGCGTCATTCATCAACCGTCATCCGCCAATTAAATGAACCCAGCCCTTTACGATTACTCAAATTCCGGAACCCTCGAAACACACCCATCCCGCACATTGCGTTTTTTTGCACAGTTCTTTTCTGTCCTTTTTCATCCCCTGCTCATCACCACTTACGTGTTTGCCTTCCTGGTATATGTTCATCCTTCAGCTTTTGAAGGCGTGGATGAGCATACGAAGAATCTGCGCATGGTCAGTGTTATACTATATACGGTTTTTTTCCCCGGATTTAGTTTGATCCTTGCCTGGCGGCTCAAATTAATCAAAGGACTTTCGCTGAATAACCGCCAGGACAGGCTGGTCGGATTTATCGTAACCATGTTTTTTTATTTCTGGACCAGCTATGTTTTCAGAAACCTGCCTGATACCCCTCCGGTTGTGGTCCATTTTGTGCTCGGCACTTTTCTGGTTGTTTGTGCCACCTGGATGTGCACGATCTTTTACAAAGTGAGCCTGCATGCCGCCGCCATGGGCGGATTGATCGCTTTTTCTATTTTGTTTGGCCGCCAGGATCCATTTGTATCCGGCCTCTACATCATCCTGCCCATCGGAATCGCCGGAATCGTATGTTCATCACGTATGATACTGGGTGCACATAACCGCTTTGAAATGGTAAGTGGATTTTTTGTTGGAATACTTGCACAATCCATCGCCTGGCTATTTTAATATTTCAAAACATGTAAGCTCTTTATTTTCCTTCTGTTCAATGGATTAAATATTTTTCACAGGTTTGTTATTCAAACTGCGTGGCTTCTTTAAAAAAGAAAAGCCCAATCATAGGGTACGAACCTAAATTGGGGCTTTTTCACCTTCAAACCATCGGAGTTTACGTCCGGTTAACCATTCAGTATTTTTGATCCGGTCAGGTATTTTTTTGTAGGATGATATATAAAGAAGCAGGATCCTCCCTTCATGTCTTCGATCACTTCCTTCACATCGGCATTCGGAACAGCCGGACAACCAAAACTTCTTCCATTGAACTTGTTTGTCTGCAGATAACCGTCGCCAACATATTTCGATCCATGGATAACGATATTTCTTCTGTCCGCTTTATCGTTGAATCCTTTTTCCAGTCCGTGAATCTTCATCGCATAGCCATGCTTACCGGTATAGGTCATTTCGGTAACATAAAAACCAAGGCTGCTTTTATGAGAGCTCCACTTATTTGAAAAGGATTTCGCATACTCACCCCCGGAACGGCGGCCATGAGCTACATAAGTATTAATAAGGATCTTCCGTGTTTCCAGGTCTACCACATATAAACGTTTTTTTCTGGAAGACTGGCTGAAATCACAAATCGTAATCACATTACTTTTAGTGATCCTGTGCTCTTCAAGCAGGCGCAGGTAACCTTTGTAGGCATATTCAAATACTTCACGATGAAGACCTGATTCTTCCAGGTTCGATTCGCAGTATAAACTGCTTACTTCAGCTTCAAAGGCTACAAATTTCAGGGAGGCGGCGGAAAGTGCTACGGTAGCCGGGAATTTCCTGAGTGGTGTTGCCATCAGCCCATTTCCAAATTGTATAATGGGGGAGAATGTCAAAAACAGGGCTACGGTTAGCACACGATATTTGTTTCGCATGGGTCGGGTTTTCTAGGGTAGTTTATAAACGGATCGAGTACCAAAATATTATTAGATTTTCGTTTTAACAATGCTTTAAGGGAAGTTTTTTATTGTATGCTGTACAAATAAAAAATTTAAAACAGTAATTCGTAAATGTCCACGGAAAACCACGTTTATGGCCCGATTTTTTACTTTATAATCATTAAATGGACCGTAATTTCACGGGATAGTGGAGAGCAAAATGAATTCTCTCTGATCGCTGTATATATAAAGAGTACAGGTAATTATATTCATATAAATAACAGGAGCATATGAAAACCTTATTATTGGTGCGACACGCGAAAAGTTCACATCCTTTTGGTTTATCATCCGACTTTGACAGACCCCTGAACGACCGGGGCTTCCGGGAAGCCGCAGAGATGGGTAAAAAACTTTTTAAGAATAAAACGCAGATCGAACTTTTTGTTTCCAGCCCGGCTTTACGTGCTAAAACAACTGCCGAACTATTTGCGGATGAATATGGCCGTAAGATGAAAGAAATACTATTTGTTCCCTCTTTGTATAATGCCGGTCCCGAAGACTTTTCAGATTCGATCCGGGGAACAGGGGATGAATATCATCATATCGCCCTGTTTTCACACAATCCGGGAATCACTGATTATGCATCTTCCCTCATTGAAAACCATTTCACCCAAATGCCTACCTGCAGTGTGTTTTCCGTTTCAGCAGAAATAGATTCCTGGAAAGATTTTGCCAAATCAGAAAAGCGTTTTTTATTTTTTTTCAAGCCCTGAATCCTGTTTGTTCGCCAACATGCGCAGGAAACCTCCTATTTGTTCCCGTAATAATGAATATTTCAATTCAGGGAGAATCCATTCAGCTTTTATAAATTCATTCAGGGCTTTGTTCAGGCAGAAATTTTTTTGTGAAATGGTATACATCCATTTTTTTTCATGCAGCCACCTGCTGAGATATTCCTGCTCTGTTTGTCCGGGTGTAGGAATAAGTATGGCATTTCTTTTCAACTGCAGGAGATCCATAATGGTACTATAGCCGCTTCTTGCAATAATAAATTCCGATGTTATTAATAATTCGTTCAGTTTATCGGAAGGAAGATGATTAAATATTTCTACCCCTTCCCGTAAAAAGGGTACAGGCTCATAACCGCCAGGTAATCCCCGCACCACAATGGCTTTCCCGGTACTTGCTTCCAGCTGACTGAATAAAATATTCTCCCATAAAGTCCGGTGTGGTTCCGGTCCGGAGATAAGAATAAGCAGGGAATTTTTTTTAACCCTTTCTTCAGTTGGCCTGAAACGGGATAAAATACCAATATATTTTAACGGAACCGGCGGCGGAAAAGGCGGATGGGAAAGTTTGCCCGCAAAAGATATATAACCATCCTGGTCAGGTACCCAGCATTCCGAAAATTTTGAAATGAATTTATAATTCCATTTTAATATTTTCCGATCGATCAGGCCGCCAACTGACAGTCGCCAACCACTAACTTTATTTATACCCCATCCCGATTGTATAAATAGCTGATGTGTTATATAAACACAAAATAGTTTTCCATGATACAGACCGTAGCGGTTATCCGAAATCACGGCATCTATTTTATACTGCTCATAGCATGCCGCCAGCCATGCATGCTCTCTTTTGATCTGCTTCAGAATGGACGGAATCCTCAAAATCAGGGCCCATTTCAGCAGAATTCCCGGTCCATAACGGATCTGATAACCGGGAATCCCGAGAAATTCAAGGTGGGGAAATTCCTGCTTTAACAGCATTCGGGAAGGTCCACTGGCAGCAATCAGAACCCGGATTCCCTGGATATCTAGCTCCTTAATAATTGGTATACAACGAGTTGCATGTCCAAGACCCCAGTCGAGCGGTGAGACGAGCACACAAAAGGTCTCTTTTTGCTCCATGTTAATTTTCTAAATAAGAGGTCAAAAACCTGCAAATAATCGCAAATTTTTCTAAATTAGTGCATTGAAATCTATGAAAAATCCGCTTACCCTCTTGATATTTTTATTATTTATGATTACAATTGTAAGCGCGAGTTGCAGTTCCAGCAATCACATTGGCGGCAGCAGCAAAAAATGTGGATGCGGACTCAATAAGGGTATGGTCGGATATTAAAATCTAATTGCAATGAAAACACCGGATAGAGATTTGCTTGTCCTTATGAAAGACGAATTCGTTACTGAGCAGTTCATGGCCTATGAACTTGAAAAATTAAATGATCTCCTTTTTCAGTACGAAACACTTGAAACTTTTTGCGTCGCTCACGAAGTTTTTGATCTCAACAGTTACAAAATTTTAAGAGGAACCCGTTATATTCAACGCGTGGTCAGACAGCAGGAGTTAAAACCATTTCAATTTTTGTGTAACAAAAATTAGGTTCCTGCCTAACTGTTCAGCATTAAGGGCATGACCAGCATCAGCAGGTCTTCTGCATTATCCTGTTCAACCGGTTTAATGATTCCAGCTTTGGTAGGTGTGGATAATTCAATGCGGATTTCTTCAGAAGCCGTTGCATTCAGCATTTCGATCAGGAATCTTGCATTAAAGGCAATGGACATATCTTCTCCTGTATACTGACATTTCATTCTTTCATTTCCTTCAAAAGAGAAATCAATATCCTGTGCGGCAAGCTGCAGTTCACTTCCATGAATACTCAACACGATCTGGTTCGTGCTTTTGTTACTAAAAACACTCACCCGGCGCAGGGCGCCCTGAAAATCGCTGCGGATAACCGTTAGTTTATACGGATTGTCTGCCGGTATCACCACTTTATAGTCAGGGAAACGCGCGTCGATCAGCCGGCAGCTCATTTGCAGTCCGCCGAAGTTGGCAAACAAATGATTCCCATTATATGAAAGTTTTACATGTTCATCAGAAGCTGGCAGGGCGGACTTTAATAAATTCAACGGCTTTTTTGGGACGATCAGGGATTCGGTTTTAGAACAGGAGATATCCGTTCGTTTGTACCGGATCAGCCGGTGGGCATCTGTTGCTACGAACTGGATGGCGCCCGGACTCATTTCTATCAAGACCCCGGTCATCGCGGGTCGCAGATCGTCGTTGCTTACGGCGAAAAGACTCTTATTAATGGCCGTAGACAGCACGGCAGCCGGAATTTCGAATGAAGTGGTTTCATCGGCCGTCGGATCTTTTGGAAAATTATCCGGATTCTCACCCATCACTTTGTATTTGCCGTTATCGCTGGTGATTTCAACCGAAAATTGCTTATCGATGGTAAAAGCCAGGGGCTGGTCGGAAATGTTTTTCAGGGAGTCCAGCAGGATTTTAGCAGGAATACAAACCTTGCCGGTTTCCTTGGCTTCCACCTCCAGCTGTATTTTCATCACCGTTTCGAGGTCTGTCGCAACGATGGTGAGTTTGTTCTTTTCCACTTCAAATAAAAAATCTTCCAGTATGGGCAAAACCGTGTTGGCGCTGATTACACCACTGATCTGCTGCAATTGTTTTAGCAAAGCAGAGGACGAAACAATAAACTTCATGAATCGGGACTTTGGGACGAAACTACTGATTTTTTTGGTAGAGCCGGGGCCGATTATCCAAGGGTGAATATCCTTATAATAACTTGTGCATTTTTTTATATTTGGTACCATGAAGGCCTCCGGTTCCCCATATTCTCCGGGCAGCGTTACCCCCGAAAAAGCGCTGCAGAAATTAAAACATTATTGCGGGTATCAGGAACGAAGCCATGCGGAAGTGAAGCAAAAACTCTATTCCCTGGGTTTATTTAAAAAAGAAGTGGAAGAACTGATTTCCAGACTCATTGAAGAAGGATACCTGAATGAAGAAAGATTTGCTCTCCAGTTTGCTTCCGGGAAATTGCGCATCAAGGGTTGGGGCAAACAAAAGATCCGTTTTGAACTCCGGCAGAAGGGAATCAGCGAATTTTGCATAACAAAAGCGATGAAATCCATCGATGAAACAGATTATGAGAACGTTTTTAACCGGCAGGCGGCAAAAAAATGGCGCTCGCTCCAGCCGGAAAAGAATATTTTTGTAAAGAAAAATAAATGGCAGCAATACCTTTTGCAAAAAGGTTTTGAACCTGCCCTTATCAAATCCTGGTCATTTCCGGGAAAAAATGAAGCCGGTCCTGCGGCGGAATAACTTCTTATTATGTCCAACCTCCGGGTTTCACTTATTCAAACATCCATTCACTGGGAGAATAAACCGGCAAACCTGGATATGCTGCAAAAAAAAATTGCAGGCATTCCGGAAAAAACGGAACTGATCATTCTTCCCGAAATGTTCAGTACCGGTTTTAGCATGGAAAAAAATTCACTGGCAGAAACCATGTCGGGCCCAACCATTGAATGGATGAAAAAAACAGCCGCGGGTAAAGGGGCGATCATTACCGGCAGCATCATCGCTAAAGAAGAGAGGGGTGAAGCACCCGTATTTTATAACCGCCTGATTTGGATGCTGCCGACCGGCGAATCCGGTTTTTATGATAAGCGACATTTATTCGCTTTTGGAAAAGAAGACGAGCATTACAGTGCCGGAAATAAACGTCTCATCGCTTCCGTGAACGGATGGAAGATCAACCTCCAAATATGTTACGACCTGCGTTTCCCGGTGTGGATGCGTCAGTCCAATACATCCGTGGATGTTTCGAAACCTGAATACGACCTCCTGATCGTTGTTGCAAACTGGCCCGCCGCCCGGGTGCATGCCTGGAGAACCCTGCTTCAGGCAAGGGCCATAGAAAATCAGTGTTATGTGATCGGCGTAAACCGGACGGGCCGCGATGGAAAGGGGCTGCAATACCCTGGAGAATCCATGATTGTCGGACCGCTGGGTGAACCGCTCAAAATACTGGATGCGGAAGAAGAGATATTTTCGCATACTCTTGAACGTGAAAAACTGGATGAAATCCGATTGAAATTCCCATTCTGGCGGGACGCAGATGCGTTTTTTATTCAACCTTGAATTATGAAACAGGCTTTTCAGGCAGACGAGATTTTTACGGGTTCGGCGTGGCTGACAGATCAGGTTGTTTTAACAGATAATAGTATTATTACCGCAATTCTCCCGAAAGCATCGCTGCCCCCGGGTTTTATGTTGCAACCATACCCGGGATGCATGATCGTGCCGGCTTTTATTGATCTCCAGCTATATGGGGGCAATGGAAAATTATTTTCCCATTCCCTGGATATCGAATCCCTCGATTCCACGCATGCATATTGTGTTTCCGGCGGCTGCTCACATTTTATGATCACCATGGCCACCAATTCAATTGAAAATTTCATAAAAGGGATTGAAACCGCGGGGGCCTACATCACATCCGGGAAAAAAGGTTTATTGGGACTTCATCTGGAAGGGCCCTGGATCAATAAACACAAGAAAGGCGCCCATGTGGAAGCTTTCATTCACAAACCCACAAGAGAAGAAGTCACTTCTTTACTTGAAAAAGGAAAAGGCATCGTAAAAATGATCACGCTTGCGCCCGAACAATGTGATGATGAGATCATACAACTGATTATGGATAATGGCATCCTTGTTTCTGCAGGTCATAGCAATGCTACTTATACTCAGGCAAAACATGCTTTTGACATGGGCGTTCCGGCTACCACCCATCTTTTCAACGCTATGTCGCCTTTACAGGGAAGGGAACCGGGTATGGTTGGTGCCATTTATGATGACTCTAATGTTATGTCGAGTATTATTTGCGACGGGGTGCATTTGGATTTTACGACCGTGCGGATCAGTAAAAAAATAATGGGCGAGCGATTATTTTATATTACGGATGCTGTAACTGCCTTACAGGAAGGATATTACCAGCATATATTTCAGGGAAACCGATACACTTTACCCGATGGAACGCTTTCAGGTTCCTGCATGACGATGATGTCCACTTTTAAAAATTCGGTAGAACAGGCTGGTATCTCTTTGGAAGAATCACTTAAAATGTGTTCCACCTACCCGGCGGGATTATTGAAAGATCCCTTCCTTGGAAAAATAAAGGTTGGTCGGAATGCTGATTTTAACATCATACACCGAAAATCGCTGGAGCTGGTTTCTTCAGTGTTTTATTGAAAGCAGTTTCTCAAATAAATAATTTTCCGTTCCGGCCGTCCAGCCCGATTGCTGATAAATAATATCATTTTTATATAGGATGATGCTTTGCGGAAAATTATTTGAATGCAGGGATCTGCGCAGATCGCCGTACAGATCATCATAGGCTTCGAATTTCCATTCGTTCATATTATATACAGGTCGCAGTTTATTGGCAGCAACCCCTTCATCAACCGAAACTGCCAGAAAGCGAAAGGGTTTTATTTTTTGCCAGTTCTCCAGATTCGCATTAATGGAATTTAATTCTGTAATACTTTCTTCGGAATTCATGGAGAAAAAACAAATCAGGAATAATGAATCCTTTTTGGCAACTGTGGAAAAGGAAACAATCTTGTTCTGCAATGATTTGAGCCGGACCTGCTGAAGCGAATCCTGCCCCGCCGCAAAAATTGCATTCAGCAGCATAGAGCAAACAAATATTGTTTTCATGTGTGTATCATTTATTTTCTGAATTCGATAAGGCGTCCCGTTGGGCAATGATCTCTTTTACTTTCATGGCTTTAACATCAATGCCATCCCGAATCGCTTCTGAAGATGGAAAAGCCCAAACATCCGGCATGATGCCTCTTCCGTCTTTAGCACGGTCTGTGTTGATCACCATTCTGAAACGTGGTAAACGGAAGCGAAGACCGGTATTCGGCAATGTCACGTCCGGAATAATCCATGCAGTGTTTCCATAGTATCCACCTCCTGTTTCCTCACCCACCAGGGTCACGTTTTTTTGTCCCTTCAGATCCCCCGCAAAGAGTGTGGTGGCTGAAAAAGAATTCCCGCCGATCAGGATAAAAACCTGTCCGTCATAATGATCCTTTTCCCTGGGAGAATAATAATGATTTTCAAAATATTTAAAATGATATTTGCCATCCTTCCCTTTTCGGGTCATCACGGTTACCAGTAATCCGTTCAAAAAACTGTTATGAATATATTTTTTGTATTCCGACGGTGGTTTGATGGTATATAAGGAATCGGCTATTTTAAATTTATGGTCAATAATAAACCTGGTTAATAATGTAGAAAGACCCGCATCTCCGCCTCCATTATTTCTGACATCAATAATCAGGTTACTAATATGGTTTTTACGAATGGTTTTAAATGAATTCTTAAAAAATCTTTTCAGATGATCCGACCGGTCGAAAGTCATAACTGTCATGAAGCCGGTCTTCATAACCGTATCCAGCTGCAGGTTGGCAGCCGCATAAAAAAAGAATGGTTTTTCTTTCTTTTTAGCTGGCCCTCTTGCGGGCGGTCCCTGCGTCAGGGTTTTCCTGTTCATGGTATCTGCCCTGAAATCGTAAGGTTTTACCCAGACCTGGCTTTCTGTCCCCAGGCTGTCAATATAATGTATATCGAAAGAATCCTTCAGTCCGAAAATATTTTTATACATGCTGGCGAAAGTGAACCCGGTGCTGAGGCTTTGATATTTTCCGTTCATGCTAAACCCGTCCGTCGCGATATATTTGAAGAGGGTATCCGTTAAGGCAACCGCGTTATACCCCCCAATGGATGTCACGATCGTACCTCTTTTCAGTATGTGATCAGTTCTCCGGAGGTTGGCGGTGATCACCATCGTATCTGCCCAGAATTTCAGTGCAAAGGGAAATGCCACTGAAAAAGAAGTGTCTGCATACCTGTTAAAGGCTTTCGATCCTTTCATGGTCGTATGGCCGCAATCAATTTTAGAAATTACATAAGACATTTGCTCCCGGAGCTGAATCTCGGACATGGGTGTATCCAGTGATTTATACACCTGGTCAAAATAATAATCCATACTGTCTTTCGTCGTATACCAATAAATGCTGGGATGTGAAGTTTCAAGAATCTGACGGAACAGGGAATAATCAGCCTTCATGGATGCGGGCGAATATTTTTTCTGCGGATTATATGATTTGCTGGTTGAAGAACAGGAAACAAGCAGGCAAATTCCTGTGCACAGGAATACAATAGTTTTCAGTTTCCGGATCTTCTCCCCGCGATGGAAAATACTCATTTTGTAAATGCGTTCCAGCCCTGGGCTGTGATGTCAAATTTATTTCCTCCTTTCGTAAGGATCTTTTTACCTTCTTCCACATCGGTCATATAGCCAATAACACTTATGTTCTCATTCAGGACCAGCTTATCATAATCTTCCTGCCGGATCGTAAAGAGCAGTTCATAATCTTCCCCTCCGCTCAGCGCACAGGCTGTAGGATCCAGTTCGAATTTATAGGCCGCATTCCGCGTTTCATCCGCAATGGGAATTTTTTCTTCGTATAAAACACAGCCCAAATCACTTTGTTTGCATATGTGAAGGATTTCTGAACTGAGTCCGTCGCTGATATCCATCATTGCCGTAGGCAGTATCTCCTGCTGTTCAAAAAATTCAATGGTTTTCCGGGCAGCTTCCGGTTTCAGCATCCGGCCGATGACATATTTTTCTCCTTCCAGATCCGGCCGCACATTCGGGTTTTCCAGGAAAATCTTTTTTTCACGTTCCAGAAAAACCAGTCCCAGATAAGCCCCGCCCAGGTTACCACTGCAACATAGCAGGTCCCCCTTCTTTGCCGTTGAGCGTTGTACAAATTTATCAGGGGCCACTTCTCCGATCGCCGTAATGGAAATAATAAATCCCTTTTCAGACGTGGAGGTATCCCCTCCGACCAGGTCCACGCCATATTTTTCGCAGGCGGCATAAACACCTTCATAAAATTCATCCAGCGCTTCCAGACTGAACCGGTTGCTGAAAGCCAGTGATATCAGTAATTGTGTCGGCGTTGCATTCATGGCATAAATATCACTCAGATTGGCAATCACACTTTTATAGCCCAGGTGCATCAGCGGTGTGTAGATGAGGTCAAAATGGATATTTTCTATCAGCAGGTCTGTCGTGAGTACAGTTTGTTTTCCGAAATGGTCGATCACTGCGGCATCATCGCCCACACCGAGGATGGTGGATGCATTTTTGATTTCAATATTTTTGGTCAGGTGTTCGATCAGGCCAAATTCACCTAAGGAAGAGATTTCTGTGCGGGGTTCCATAATTATCTGTTTAATTCATCAATCGAGACGACCATTGATCCATCCCAGAAGTTCTTCGTGTATTTTCCCGTTGGTAGCTACGATCCGGGGTTGATAAGGCGAATAGGGGGCCCCGTTAAAATCGGTCACTTTTCCGCCGGCTTCCTGCACAATTAAATATCCGGCAGCGCTGTCCCAGGCATTTAGCTTGTGCTCATAGAACCCTTCAAATCTTCCGGCTGCCACCCAGCAAAGATCCATGGCAGCAGACCCCAGTCGTCTTACCGGTATCCCCTTCCTGATCAGTTTGGAAAAAACTTCCAGGGGTCCGTTTGGCTCATCCAGATAAGTATAGGGGAAGCCGGTAACCAGACAGGACTTTCCGACCTGGTTTTCCCCGGATACATGAATAATCTGATCATTCAGTGTGGCTCCGTATCCTTTCTGCGCAAAGTAGAATTCATTAAAAAAGGGATTGTATACCACCCCCATGATCATTTCCCCGTCCTGTTCCAATCCGATTGAAACACAGCAGATCGGAAGCCCATGGGCAAAATTAACGGTACCATCGAGCGGATCGATGATCCATTTATATTCTGAACTGGTAGGCATATCGCCGGATTCCTCACTCAGTATATAGTGATCCGGGTAATCGTTCCGGATAATTTCGATGATGGCTTTTTCTGCCGCATGGTCCGCTTCGGTCACCAGGTTGTTTACGCCTTCTTTATTCGATATCTGGAAATTGCCGCCGTAATATTGTTTGAGGATACTGCCGGCCCTTTCGGCAGCCTTGATCAGGGTGGTTTTTAACATGGGGCAAAGATAATAAAGCCCTGGCTTAGCCCGGAACAGAAGGGAGCGACTTACATTTTGCCGGATACCTTAAAAATTCGTACTTCGTGCCAATCCGGTCTCAGATGATTCTTTCTGTTGTCATCGTCAGTTACAATGTCAAGTTTTTCCTGGAACAGTGTCTTTCATCTTTAAAAAAGGCGGTGGACGGGAGTGCTTTACTCTGTGGCCAGACGGAAATATTTATTATTGATAATAATTCGTCGGACGGAACCCTTGATTTTTTAGCTCCTCTCTATCCCGGCTTCCGTTTTATCAGGAACGGGGAAAATCTTGGTTTTGCAAAAGCCAATAACCAGGCACTCCCCCTTTGCACCGGCGAGTTTATATTATTTTTAAATCCGGATACCATACTGGCAGAAGACAGCCTGGACAACTGCCTTTCATTTTTCCGGATCACACCAACAGCCGGCGCCCTGGGCGTTCATATGATAGATGGAACAGGCAGTTATCTGAAAGAATCCAAACGCGGCTTTCCCGGTCCGCTCACTTCCTTTTATAAAATGACCGGACTCACAAACTTATTTCCCCATTCAAAAAAATTTTCGTCTTATTACCTGGGGCATCTGGATGAATGGAAATCCCATGAGATTGACATTATTTCGGGTGCTTTCATGATGATTCATAAAAAAGTGCTCGATAAAACCGGTGGTTTTGACGAACGGTTTTTCATGTATGGTGAAGATATCGATCTGAGTTACCGGATCAGCCTGGCGGGTTATCAGAATTATTATTTTGCGGGAACGACCATTCTTCATTTTAAAGGAGAAAGCACGCGCAAAGATTTGCGGTATGTAAAAATGTTTTATGCTGCGATGAATCTGTTTATGAAAAAACATTTCAATGATGGACGTTCTTCCCTTCAGATATTTTTTTTAAAATCAGGTGTGGGCATTCACCGCATCCTGACGGCATTCCGGCTGCCCTTTAGAAAACTGATCCACAAACCGCCGGGCCCTTCCATCGTTTTTATCAGGGGAGATCCAAATCTGGCCGCGGACCTGAAGCGGAAACTGATCGGGAAAAAAATACATGTTACGGAAAAGGAAAATGACGGGGAAGAAATTATTTATTGCGAGGGTCCGCTTCAATCCTGGAAATCCTTAATTTCAGAAATAATCAAAAATAAATTCCCGGTTAAATATAAATTCCACGGGGCCCATACGCATGCCGCTGTAGGAAGCGCGTCCAGCCGGTATCCCGGCGAAATTTTAGAAATATAAAAGGGGTTAGAAATTCCATACCGAAATCCTGAACTTTGCAAAATCAATAGAGGATTATGCCGAATTTAAATGATATTAAAAATCTGCTTCAGAATAACCGCATCACTGAGTTTGTAAAACTGAACAAGCTTTCTCCAAGGGATATCATCGAATTTACAAACCGGCATACAAAATCTGCCGGTAAGCTCTTCGAACACCTGGATGTTAAACATGCTGCCCGTGTTTTTAAATTTTTGCGGAAGAAAAAACAGGAGATTATTATAAAGTCCCTGCCAGATGAAAAAGCTGCTGAATTATTAAATGCTTTACAGCCAGATGACCGAACCGCGTTCCTTGGTCTGCTGCCGGGAAACGCAGTTAAGGAACTTTTAAAAATCCTGGCGCCCGAAACCCGCGCGGAAACCCTGAAACTTCTCGGATATCCCGAAGGATCCGTGGGTCGTTTAATGACTCCTGACTATTGCGCCATCAAATCGACGGATACGGTTCAGCAGGTATTGGATGTGATCCGCCAACGCGGTCAGGCAGCCGAGACGCTGAATTTTCTTTTTGTGGTTGATGATAATGGTATTTTGGTTGATGATATAAATATCAAGGAGTTTTTAGTGGTCGATCCTTCCACGCCCGTTGAAAAATTAATGGATCATCAGTTTATCGCCCTGTCTGCCAATGACGCACAAACAGAAACCATTACCACTTTCAGACACAATAGCCGGTTTGCCCTTCCGGTAACCAACGAAGGAGGGGTTCTCCTCGGTATCGTTACTTCGGATGATGTTTTGAGATTGTCAGAAAAAGAAAACACAAGAGAAATTCAAAGGATCGGGGGTTCGGAAGCGTTGGAAGAGCCATATACTTCAATCTCCTTTGGACGACTCATGAAGAAACGCGCCGGCTGGCTCGTTATTCTTTTTCTGGGAGAAATGCTGACGGCCACGGCCATGGGTCATTTCGAAGGGGAGATCAGTAAGGCGGTCGTCCTGGCTATTTTTATACCGTTAATTATTTCCAGCGGCGGAAATTCCGGTTCCCAGGCTTCTTCGATAATTATTCGTGCCATGGCTCTTGGTGAAATTAAATTCAGCAGCTGGTTTTACGTAATGCGAAGGGAAATTCTTTCCGGACTGGTGTTGGGTACCATTCTCGGTCTGGTCGGATTTTTCAGGATTTTTTTATGGCAGCATCTTCACCTCTACAATTACGGCAATCACTGGATGCTCGTCGGATTTACCGTCGGTTTTTCTCTGCTGGGCGTTGTTCTCTGGGGAACCCTGTCCGGATCGATGCTTCCCATTATATTAAAAAAACTGGGGGCAGATCCGGCCGCTTCTTCAGCGCCATTTGTCGCCACCCTGGTTGACGTGACCGGACTGATCATTTATTTTTCGGTGGCCACCCTGATTTTGAGGAACACGCTGCTTTAGACCGGGTGGGAATGTGAAGATATGGAGATGATTTTGGACAGTCATCGGTCAACCGTCATCCCCTGCATTTTATTTCAATCCCGGCGCTTTGAAAACAGGAACTGTGCTGCAGGGTTCGCCATACATAATGGATTTTACGACGGGTCTGAGCAGCCTGGTAATTTCCAGATAAGCATAATCACCGATCGGTTTTTCTCCGCATCCTTTTATCACTACCCGCTTGTCTTTGTATGGGGTCGGATCGATCGCCCGGATACGATTCGTAATGAGCTGACGCAAAACCGCCGCTTCATCCCCCATCATTATTTCTTTTGCAACTGGCTGGAGATAACTGGTTACCAGCATATACGCCCATACCGGAATCACTGCGTCGGCAGAACAGTGGATGCCGACTATTTCATCTTTATACAAGGTCCAGTCTGTATTCACCAAGGCCGCCCTGAAATCCTTTTCCTTCAGGATGAGTTCCATAAAAAGAAAGGGCTTCAAATCAAAAATCCGGATATTTTCATCTGGATAAAACAGCTCCAGATCCAGTGTGAGAAGCGCGCTCTGGCTAACTTTATTTACGATTTCTTCCGACATATCAATATCAGCAAAGATACGATTCATGCTTAAAGAGTAGTGCTTAAGGACTGAATGAACGGAATATCTTCATCCGGTTTATATACCTTTCATAAAGCCTCAGGCCCTATGCTTTTAAGCCTTAGGCCTTTTAAAGGAACTTACCGCGATCATCCTCCACTTTGGCATTTTTCTTCAGGGCATCTGTGCCGGAACGCTGAATAATGGATTCCTGCGATTGCAAAATGGATTGGCGGGCCTGTTCAATATCCACATTATAATTCGCTTTGGCGCTGACATTATTCACTTTCAAAACAAATACGCCCTCATTGCCGCTGACCGGAGCAGAAACGGATTTTCCGATTAATTGCTTATCGAATGAATATCCTACAACCCTGGGTTCCAGACCGAAATTTGGAACATAGGGCGATGAAAACTGGATACTGTCTGCCTGACTGATTTGCTGTCCGGTACTGGAAGCCACGGCATCCAGACTGGCAACAGAAGCTAATTTCGCTGAAATCAATGCAGCTTTTTTCTGATTCCTTAAAATGGGCTCAATAAGTGGCCTTGATTTAGCCAGGGTCATGGTGCCTTTCGAATTTATTTCTGTAAGGACCGCCACGACATATTTATCGCCGATCGGAAAAGACTCAGATACTTCACCTGGTTTGGCACCATAAATCCATCGAACAAGAGACCGGCTGGATCCAAGACCCTGTATATTAAAATCCGTGGGCTGGATACCTGGTGCAATCACAGATTTTAACTTCCCTGTTTTTATACCAGCATCGAAGGCCGTTTTTTCCCGGTTTTCACCGGCAAACTGACTGGCGAGGCCCGATGCGTTCTGATCTGTTTCCTGGCTTGGTTCTATTCGGCGGGCGAAATAAGCTACTTCATAGGCAGGCTCAAAATCCTTCTGATCCATGATTAATATTAAATGGTACCCGAACTGGGTCTTTACTACTTTCATTTCCCCCTTTTTACCATTAAAAGCATAATCACCGAATTCTTTCACCATCTGGCCCTGTCCGAAATATCCGAGATCACCCCCTTTGATGCGGCTTCCTTCGTCGTCAGACAAATGAAAAGCAAGGCTGTCAAAATCCTGTCCGTTTTCAACCAGGGTTTTTATACTGTCGATTTTGTGTTTTGCCGTGCTGTCATCCATTTTTGGCTGGTTGGTTTTCGGATCAACTGTTCCCACCAGAATATGACGGGCACGTACAGAGTCGGGCAATGTTTTGATATCCATAATTCTGGCAAGCACGAAATTCGTTCCATCCAGATAAGGCCCCACGACGGATCCCTTCGGCAAGGCGATCAGGGAATCTTTCCTGGCTCCCGTTAGTTTGGATTTGGGAACGTAGGTATCGCGATAATTTATTTCTGTCCCGTTTTTAGTCATGAAAGATTCTATATCCGTAGATGTGCTGAACTCGGCCTTCAGCGCCTGAACTGCCTGAAAAATGACAGAACTGTCGCCTGCTGTAGGCGCTGCGCTAAAATTTACATAATTAATGGTCCTTGATTCTTCCTGCGCATACTGGTCATTATGTGTATCCAGATAGTTTTGAATATCTGCATCTGAAATAGCAATGGAACTATCCGGTATAGACTGGTAAGGAATTTTCACGAAGCTGACCGATGCGATCTGGCTGTTATCCGCATTGAGTTTTTCGATCATCCATTTGGGTACATAAGTACTTTGCGCTATAAGGGAAATATATTTTTCCCGTTCTCTCATTTTTATGAATTGTGGAATAGCCTGTTCAAAGAAATTCTGGGCCATTGCATAGTTCTGATCCGTTTTTTTATTTGATTTGTAAAGCGTCCGGAGCTGGTTGATCCGGGCAGCAGCCTGCTGGGCATCAAACTGACCTGTATTCTGATCGGTGAATGCTCTCCTGATCTCAGGTACTGCATTCTGACCGACCAGCATGTCGTTCAATTCCTTGTCACTGACATCGATTCCCAGTTTCTGGTATTCTGTGATCAGCACAGCATTATCTTCAAATTGTTTCCAGACTTCTTCCCGGATATTCTGCGACATCATATCGTTCACCGGATAACCCTGACTCTTATATTGATCTTCCCGTTCTGAAACCTGCTTTTGAAAATCCGTATATTCCAGTTTTTCCCCATTTACCGTACCGATGGTTCCGGAAGAGGATGTCCCCGCACGGCCTCCAATCGAACGGGCGTCCATGAGCAGAAATCCGATCAGACTCACTGCAATAAGCCCGAAAACGAGCCAGGCTGCTTTATCTCTTATTTTCTGAATGATAGACATATATATATATAATCGTTTTTTTAAAAGAGGGCAAAAATAGATGAAAAATGGTTATGAACAAATTGTGCAAAACATGCAAACACGCATGGGCACTCATTAAAATGGCATTTCTTTGTATCGGGAGAATGATGAAGAGTCAATCCGGTGAAAAAACCGTGAAACAACCCGGATCCGGTGGAACATATCTGCACAGAACCTGGGGTATAACCGGGTTTTTGAGTGGAAAAACACCCAAAACTGCCCGGTTTTTCTGTGAAAGGAATGGGAAGAGAATTATTTTAACGCCTTTTGGTCCGGGGCTCTGTGAACAAACCACCTGTTGTACGGTTTTTAATGATAAATCTGTTATTAAGATTTTTTCCAGATCCGGATTTGAATGACGCGTTGTGGATTGTCTGATTAAACAATGGCAGCGGGTGTTTTGGCCTGTGGAAAGAATGTGTATACCGGTGCACAATAAAAAATATGATCCGAATTGGGTAGCGGACGGGGTGGTTATCCACATAAAACCCCTTATAATAGTAGTAGCTCTCTTTATATAAATATTATATTATTAAATACTATGCCGGTTATTAACATCGAAAAAGCAAAGCTGCAGGTTGACAGAAAAGGATGGCTGGATGAGGCGGTGGACCCGGCATTGGATCTTTTTGAGGAAATTGAAAGATTGAAGAAGGAAAAAAATGCCGTGCTCCTGGCACATTATTACCAGGATGCGGATATACAGGATGTGGCAGACTTTATCGGAGACAGCCTGGGTCTTGCTCAGGAAGCTGCCCGGACGAAAGCGGAAATGATCGTGTTTGCCGGTGTTCATTTCATGGCGGAAACGGCTAAAATACTGAATCCGGATAAAAAGGTTTTATTACCTGATCTGAAAGCAGGTTGTTCCCTTGCTGATTCTGCTCCCACTGATTTGTTTCGTGTTTTCCGGGAAAAACATCCTGACCACCTGGTTATTTCCTATATCAACTGTACGGCTGAAATAAAAGCGCTGAGTGATATTATTTGTACGTCTTCCAATGCAGAAAAAATTATTGAAAGTTTTCCGAAGGAACAGAAAATAATTTTTGCTCCGGATAAGAACCTTGGGGCGTATCTGATAAAAAAGACTGGCCGCGATATGCTGTTATGGAACGGAGCCTGTATCGTACATGAAATATTCAGTGTAAAAAAAATCATGGAACTGAAGTTGCGGAATCCGAATGCCAAATTCATTGCACATCCGGAATGTGAAGAACCTGTATTGCAGATGGCAGATTTTATAGGATCTACCACAGCTCTGCTGAGATACACACAAACCGATCCTGGACATGAATTTATTGTTGGAACGGAATCCGGAATCCTGCATCAGATGAAACTTTCTTCACCTAAAAAAATATTCATTCCCGCTCCTCCCGAAACAAATTGTGCATGTAATGATTGCCCGTATATGAAACTGAACACGCTGGAAAAACTTTATCTCTGCATGGAATATGAAATGCCGGAAATCCTGATGTCGGCCGAACTATTGCGGAAGGGAAGAATTCCGATCGACCGGATGCTTGAGATTAGCCGTCAGTACGGTTTGTAGTTGTTGCCTTTTGATTTACACTTTAAGCTGTACGATTTACCTTCCCATATACACCATCAAAATCTGAATGTCTGTAGGATTCACGCCGCTGATCCGGCTGGCCTGTCCCAGGGTGCGCGGTTTGATTTTTTTAAACTTAATCAGGGCTTCCATGGACAGGGCAGAAAGCCGGTCATAATCAAAGGTTTCAGGAATGGACAACTGCTCCAGATGTGAGATCCGTGTTACGAGTTCCTTTTCTTTTTTGATATAGACTTCATACTTGAGTTGGATCTCTGCCTGCTCCAGGGCATGCGGAGTGAAATCCAGGAGTTTTTCTGCCAAATCAGGAATTCCGCCGCGAAGCATGATGAGGTCAAGGTTGGGTCTTAAAAGGAGGGATGCTGCCTTTTGTTTTTGAAGAAGGGGGGGCATTTTTTTTTCACTCAGCATTTCATCTGCTTCTTTGGGATCAACGGAGAAATTTTGAAGAATTTTGGTAATTTCAAGGACCTCATTTTTCTTGTGATTTACGGCATCCAGGCGGGATTTGGAGGCTAAACCCAGTGAATTACTCTTTTCCGTCAGCCGGAGGTCTGCATTGTCCTGACGCAATAAAGTACGGAATTCTGCCCGGGATGTGAACATTCTATAGGGTTCATCCGTGCCTTTACTGATTAAATCGTCAATAAGTACCCCAATGTATGCTTCACTCCGATCCAATATTACCGGCTCAAGAAAATTGACTTTCTGGTGGGCATTCATACCCGCCATCAGGCCCTGGCATGCGGCTTCTTCGTATCCGGTGGTACCGTTTATTTGTCCGGCCAGGAAAAGATTTTCGATGATTTTGGTTTCAAGGCTGTGCCGTAGCTGGGTGGGCGGGAAGTAATCGTATTCTATGGCATATCCAGGACGGAAAGCTTTGAAATGAGCAAAACCCGGGATATTACGAAGAGCTTCGTACTGAACTTCTTCCGGTAATGAAGTGCTGAATCCGTTGACATAGATTTCTACGGTATTCCAGCCTTCCGGTTCAATAAAGAGCTGGTGTCTTTCCTTTTCTGCGAAGCGGTTTAGTTTGTCTTCAATACTCGGACAATACCTCGGCCCCACGCCGTCAATTCTTCCTGTGAACATTGGACTCCTGTCAAAGCCTGTTTTTAGAATATCATGGACGGTCGGGTTGGTATACGTTATCCAGCAGCTTCTTTGTTTTGCCGGAAGCGGGATTTTCAGGAAGGAAAATCCAACGGGGTGCTCGTCCCCCTTTTGTTCTTCCATTTTGCTGTAATCCAGACTTCTCCCGTCTATCCTGGGCGGAGTGCCTGTCTTTAAGCGGTTTGATTCAAAGCCCACGCTTACCAGTTGTTCTGTGATCCCGGTGGCCGCTTTTTCGGCCATCCGGCCGCCGCCAAACTGTTTTTCGCCGATATGAATGAGGCCATTTAAAAAAGTGCCATTCGTTAGCACCACGGCTTTCGCATGTATACAGTTACCCATACCGGTTACTACGCCCTTTACCATTCCATTTTCTATAATCAGCCCATTGACCATATCCTGGTAGAAATCAACATTTGGGGTATTCTCCAGCAATTCCCGCCAGGTAGCCGCGAATAACATGCGGTCACTTTGAGCCCTCGGACTCCACATGGCAGGGCCCTTCGACTTATTGAGCATCCGGAATTGAATCATGGTCTTATCGGTGACGATCCCTGAATATCCCCCCATGGCATCAATTTCCCTAACAATCTGGCCTTTGGCCACCCCACCCATGGCTGGATTACAGCTCATTTGGGCAATGGTTTGCAAATTCATGGTGATCAGAAGAACCCTGGACCCCATATTGCCTGCAGCGGCGGCTGCCTCACATCCGGCATGACCCGCACCCACCACGATCACATCATAATTGGAAAACATGCCGCAAAATTACTTTATTACGCCTAAAACCTAAGACTTAAAGATCAAAGCTGATAATAAGACATTCTCCAAACGTGTTCCACGTGGAACAGTTGGCCAGAGGTATTTTGAATAAGGAATAAATCCTGGATGTAAAATGTTTCACGTGGAACAATGCAGTAGGGAATTCCAGGCTGAATTCCAACCTAAAGCCCTGAATTTTAAGCCTTATGCTTAAAATAAGCTTTCAAAAGCCCATTCTCCAGGGTGCGCATTTCCTGTATGTCGGCCTGTGTTTTATCCTTATATCCGCAAAGATGGAGAATGCCATGAAAAATAACCCGGTGAAGTTCTTCATTTACCGGGAGGCCCATTTTTTTGGCATTTTCCCGGACGCGGTCAATACTGATATATATTTCGGCTTCCAGGGGTTTAGCGGGTAAGGAAAGCGGAAAGCTGAGTATATCCGTATAGAAATCATGCTTCAGGAATTGCCGGTTTAATCCCAGCAGATATTCATCCCCGCAATAGATGATATTCACCTGTTCGAGGGCTCTTTTTTCTTTTTTAAAGACCGATACGATAAAAGCCTTTAAGATCCTGCGGTCAGGCAGGGGACAGGGAGAGAGGAAGTGAAAGCGGATGGAAGAATTCGTTTTGATCATGTCATTTCCGAAAATCGTAAAGGCGATTGACCCAACAAAACTACTTTTGTTCTTACAATGAAAAGACTTTCTGAGTTAAGAACCGGTACGAGTGCCATTATTCACTCTTTTGAAAAAAACGATGTTTTTCTAAAACTGATGGAAATGGGTTGTGTACCCGGCGAAATTATTAAAGTAGAAAAAATAGCTCCTTTGGGGGATCCCATATCCATCGCGGTAGCCGGGTATCAGTTAAGTCTGCGGTTGGATGAAGCAGAAAACATATTTGTGGATCCCATACCGGCCTGAACCTATATAATAAATTGATTATCAATATCTTACATGGAAATTGGGTTATATTTCGGATCTTTTAATCCGGTTCATCACGGGCACCTCATTATTGCAAATCATATAGTGCAGTACACAACCCTCGATCAGGTCTGGTTTGTTGTTTCACCCCAAAATCCTCTAAAACCTGCCGCAGGACTATTGAACGAATATCATCGCCTTTTCCTGATCAGGGCAGCCATTGACGGAGAAAAGCAGTTAAGGGCTTCGGATATTGAGTTTAAGTTGCCACGCCCGTCCTATACGACAGATACGCTGGCCTATTTAAAGGAAAAATATCCCCAGCACCATTTTTCAATGATCATGGGAAGCGACAGTTATCAGAATCTTCCCAGGTGGAAAAATTATGAACACCTGATAAAAAATACAGCATTTTATATTTACACACGCGCAGGATTTGAAAATATTCCAAATTATCCGCAGGCACAGGCGCATATCCTCGAAGCTCCATTGTTGCAGATTTCGGCTACCCATATCCGGAATATTCTGAAAGAAGGAAAGTCAATCCGTTACCTGGTGCCCGATGTGGTGAAGGAAGAGATTGAACGTAATCGTTATTATCTGTAACATTAAAGAAATTTTTTCCTTTCTTTTAACGGAAGGGATTGAACCACCAGTTCAAAAGAATCATCAATCCAATCCCGGATTAATTTTGAAGGGATCTGGCCGTTCAGAATAATCGTGTTCCAGTGTTTTTTATTCATGTGAAATGCAGGTATTACGGAACTATATACTTCCCTTAATTCTTCTGCTTTCTCCGGATCGCACTTTACGTTGAATTGGAGGGGGAGATTATCCAGGCCGATTAATAAAAACATTTTACCAGCCACTTTAAACACGAGCGTAGTTTCTCCGAAAGGAAATGATTCTGTCGTGGATTTTTTTTCAAGGCAATATTTTCGGATAGATTCCAGATCCATACTGTTGAAAGTTTTATATTTAATGAACAGTTTTGAACGGTCAAAAATATGAGGTATTCTCTGATTTATTTACTGCTGGTATGTAAAATCTCCCTGGGGCAGACTGCTGAAAAAATTCATTTCAACGCCATTCTGGTAGATACACATAATGACTTTTTGAGTAAAGCGGTAGAATCCCATGTTGTATTCGATACTGACCTGAAGGGGATCACCCATTCGGATTTAAACCGGATGCAGGAGGGAGGGGTTAAAGTTCAGGTATGGTCGATATTTTGTAATGATCATTTTGGCAAAGGATCTGCATTCAAATATGCAAACCAGGAATTGGATTCACTTTTTGCCATTGCGGCGCGGAATCCGAAAACCATGCAGATTGTTTATTCTTATCAAGAACTTATGCGCGCAGTAAAAAACCATAAACTCGCCTGTATGTCGGGAGTGGAAGGTGGGCATATGATAGAAGATAATCTGGACTACCTGGACAGTTTTTATAACCGGGGGGTGCGGTATATGACACTCTCCTGGAATAACAGCACGTCCTGGTCCACTTCTGCTGCCGATGAATCCCAGCAGGTTTTTAAAGTAACACCCTATGGTCTGAACGATTTTGGAAAAAGGGTTGTAAAAAAAATGAATCAGCTGGGCATGATGGTGGATGTTTCCCATGTTGGTGAAAAAACATTCTGGGATGTGATCTCAACAACTACCCGGCCGGTGATTGCTTCGCATAGTTCGGTATATTCCATCTGTCCGGTATTCCGCAATCTGAAAGACGATCAGATCAAAGCCATTGCAAAAAACGGGGGTGTGATCCAGGTGAATTTTTATTCTGCGTTTTTAGATTCCACTTTTTTAAAAAAATTCAATGCATTTCTGATGCTGCATCAGGCTGAATTCGATTCCCTGCCGCCATCAAAAAAAACGGGTGTCACGAGTGAAGATTATTTGGTGAAAGAATATAATGCGGATTTTAATAACATGCGACCCCCTTTGGCGCTTTTGATCGATCACATTGATTATATTGTAAAAATGGTTGGCGTGGATTATGTAGGACTGGGATCTGACTTTGACGGAGTCGTTTCTACACCACAGGAACTTGACGGTGTGGAGGACTTTCCCAAAATAACGGCAGCATTACTGAAAAGGGGATACTCTGAAAAAGATATAAAGAAAATTCTGGGTGGAAATTTTTTGCGTGTATTCCAGGCGAATGAACATTGAGCAATTGACCGATGACCGATGACCGATGACCGATGACCGATGACCGATGACCGATGAATTATAGAGGCGCAAGGTAAAAAAGTTTTAGGCTTTAGACTTTGGGCTTTCGGTTTAAAACGCAATTAGTTTTTCGACGGTTTCCCAGAGCCTTGCATAGGCGAGGAAATTTTTTTCCAATTCAATGTTAAATGGAATGGCGGTATCAAGCGATGCGCACCGGAGTACCGGGGCGTCCAGCAATTCAAAACAGTGTTCGCCGATCCAGGCGCTTATTTCGCCGCCGATTCCGCCGGTCAGCGTGTCTTCATGTAATACAATTACTTTTCCGGTTTTTGCAACGGTTTCATGAATGGCTTCATAGTCCAGAGGAAGCAGGGTGCGGAGATCCAGGATATGAAAAGAAATATCCGGTTTTTGTTCAGCCAGGGCTAAGGCCCAGTGAACGCCGGCTCCATAAGTGATGATACTTATTTCCGTTCCACACATTACCAGGTTTGCTTTTCCGATTTCAATGGTAAAATAGTGTTCCGGAAGCGGACCGCTGATACTTCGGTATAAAACTTTGTGTTCAAAGAATAAAACCGGGTTAGGATCCGCGATCGCAGCATTCAGCAGACCTTTGGCATCGGACGGGCTGGAAGGGTATACTACTTTTAATCCGGGCACATGGGTAAACCAGGCCTCATTGCTTTGGGAATGAAAGGGTCCTGCCCCTACACCCGCGCCGGTTGGCATGCGGATCACGACATCCGCTGCCTGTCCCCAGCGATAGTGGATTTTGGCCAGGTTATTTACAATCTGGTTAAAACCAACTGCCGCAAAATCGGCAAATTGCATTTCCATGACAGACTTATATCCTTCCAGGGATAGCCCCAGCGCGGTGCCCACCACAGCGCTTTCACAGAGGGGTGTATTGCGGACCCGTTCCCTCCCGAATTTTTCGAGAAATCCTTCAGTAATTTTAAAAGCGCCTCCGTAAGCCGCAATATCCTGGCCCATGAGAATCAGATTTTCATGCGCTTCCATACTCTGCCATAAGCCTTCCCGGATCCCCTCAATGAATCTTTTCGTGGGGGCATTTTCGGAACCGGGCTCATGCGAAGCCGCCATGGTATGGGGTTGTGGCTTCTCCGCATACATGTCGTTTATTTCATTTTCTGAATGGGCAACGACCGGATTTTCTTTTACGGCAATGGCCGCTTCTATGATTGACCGGAATTCATTTCGTATCTCCATTACTTTTTCTTCATGCAGAAGGCCCAGTTCGAGTAGGTAGTTTTCATAACAGGTAACCGGATCTTTTTTCCCCCAGGTTTCAAATAATTCTGCCGGAATATATTTGGTACCACTGGCTTCTTCATGTCCGCGCATGCGAAATGTCATACATTCTATCAGGTAGGGTTTCTGTTCTTGGATACAATATTCACGAACGCCCCGGACCGTATCATAGACGTCCAGTATATTATTCCCATTTATTTGTATGGATTCCATACCATAACCGATTCCTTTATCAGCAAGACGTTTACAGCGGAATTGTTCTTCCACCGGGGTACTTAGGCCGTACCCGTTATTTTCAATAATAAAAATAACAGGCAGGTCCCAGACGGCGGCCAGGTTCAGTGCTTCATGAAAATCACCTTCGCTGGTTCCGCCTTCACCGGTAAATGCCAATGCCACTTTCTGCTGATTTCTGAGTTTGGCCGCCAACGCAGCGCCGTCTGCCAGCGCCAGTTGAGGACCCAGGTGTGAAATCATTCCACAGATATGATAATCCCGGGATCCGAAATGAAAACTCCGTTCACGTCCTTTGCTAAAACCGTCTTCACTCCCCTGCCATTGTAAAAAAAGTTTGTGCAGCGGCATTTGCCTGCCGGTAAAAACGCCGAGATTCCGGTGTAATGGCATGATCCATTCATCAGGAGCAAGTGCACTCACCACGCCGGCTGAAATGGCTTCCTGTCCGATGCCGCTAAACCATTTGCTGATTCTTCCCTGGCGCAGGAGGACGAACATTTTTTCTTCAATCATGCGGGGGAAAAGAAGGGTCCTGTACAGATCCAGCAAAAGGGGGTCAGAAAAATTTTTGCGGTCAAAAAACATAGTGTCCTAAATTATTTATAAGGCAACCGGAGCCGTCAATTTTCTGTTTGGGTCGACTTCCTGTAAAAAAACGAAGTAAGTATTGAAAGTAAGAGACTAAAAAGGAGTGCCCACCAGAATCCGTCTACCCGGAAGCCATTCACGAATTTTGCAGCCAGTAATATGATCAGGGCATTGATGACAAACAGGAATAAACCAAAAGTAAAAAGGGTAATGGGCAAAGTGAGAATGATCAGAATTGGTTTTACAATCACATTCAGAAGTCCCAGTACAATGGCCAGAATAAGGGCTGTTACAAAAGACTGAATATGTACGCCATTTAATATATAGGACAAACCAAAAGCAACGACGGCAGAAATGATAATTCTTAAAACGATATTCATAACTGCAAATTTTAATCTGTGAAAATACAGATTCCGGTCCGCTAAAATACAGCCAGCTCGTAAAAATCAGCTGCATTCAGGTATTTATTGGCCAGTTCCTGCAATTCCGCAGGTTGAATTTTTTTTATGGTGTCGATGCTCTGGTAAAAATAATTTTCAGTAAACCCGTTTAGAATCAGGCTTTTCCAGCGACCGGCCACCTGGAACGGTCCGTCCAGATCACCCAACAGTGTGCCAATCATATAATTTTTGGTCGTTTTTAATTCTTCCATTCCTATTTGTTCATCGCAAAGCTTTTTCATTTCCAGGTAAACTTCCTTCATCGTGGCTTCCGTTACTTCTTTTCCCGCTTCAGTCGAAATCATAAAGGCGCTTTCCTGTACGAGGTTGACAAGAAAGCTGTGGATGCCATAAGTATATCCTTTGTCTTCCCGGATATTGGCCATCAGCCTGGAGCCAAAGTATCCGCCGAAAATATTATTCAATACCTGCATTTTTTGAAAATCCGGGTGGTGGCGGTTCGGGAAATTCCGGGCGATCCGGATGGCTCCCTGTACACCGTCCGGATCATTGTTGATACGGTATTTTTTTTCTTTAGCCGGAAGAATGGGCGCATTGGTCAGATCCGGTTTGGCAGATCCGGCGAGCGGAAGACTTCCAAAATGGGTTTCCACCAATGATTGAATATCGGCAGGAAGGGGGCCAGCTATGAATATTACACAGCGTCCGTTGAGGTAATACTGGTTATAAAAATCTTTAACCGATGCTATGTTAATGGCCGTGTAGTCTTCTATGGAACTGTATTTTCCATAAGGATGAGCGGGACCGAATAAATACGTATCGATCAGGCGGCCCGCGATAAAATCATTTTTGCGCAGATTCACCTGCAGCCGCTGCTGCATATTTTTTTTATAGATCTCCAGTTCCTCTTCCGGAAAAACAGAGTCGGCAATGAGTTCGGAAACCACGGGTAAAAGTTCCGCGAAGTTTTTTTTCATGCAATGCAGCGAGATTTCAGCGGTTTCATGGCCAGCCGACCGGGTCAGGTAAGCGCCATAATATTCGAAGTAGTCATTTATTTCATAAGCGGTTTTTGTGCGGGTGCCGTTTTTGAGCATAAAGTTTGTCGCAGGCGCAATTAAATTTTGAGATTCAAAACAATTGCCGGCATAAAAAACCACATTCATCATCAATGTATCAACGGTTCCCATATTCACGAGATAAACGTCTACCCCGTTATGGAGGGAAACTTTCTCATAGGGGTTAAGATTCAACTGAAATTTTACTGCATCGGTAATCTCGGGCGCAGTTTTGCGATTCAACATAAGTGGGAATTCAAAAGTTAATTATTGCTGTGATAAAACAGGCTGCTGCTGTTTTTTTCATCTAAAATGGAAACACTCAGTTCCCGGATTTCGCCGGTAGTGACTTCCAGATATTTGTCCAGTTCGGAATTCATGAAAGCGACGTCTCCCATCAGCTCATACATAGCGAGGTTGGAGGCGCGGTTCATCAGGCTCATATCTTCAAATAAAATGGCAGATTCTGTTTTGTTTTTTACTTTCATCAATTCTTTTTCTTCAATGATGTCAGCACATAATTTGTCCAGCTCTTCCCGGATGGCCAGGTCAGCTGTTTTCATTGAAGTTCCTTTGATGACCTTGCCCTCAATCAGCAATAGGCCCGGATCGGAGGATCCGAAATGGTAACATTCAATATTACTGAATAATTTTTTTTCTTTTACCAGGGTTTGAAATAAACGGGAGGATCCGCCGCCGCCGAGTAACTCGCCGATCAGGTCCATCGCGTAATAGGATTTATCTGTTCTGGACCCAACGTGGTAGGCTTTGTAAAGGGCATCCAGCGGCACGTCTGCTTTTACCTCCAGTATACGGGCGGCTTCCTGTTTTGGTTCAACCGGAAGATGGCGGATATATTTTTCTCCTGCAGGGATACTGCCAAACCATTTTTCAGCGAGCGACATTGCTTTATCCGTTTGGATATTTCCGGCCATTACGAGGATGGCATTCGCCGGACAATAATGCTTGTAAAAGAATGCCTTTACGTCAGACAGTTTTGCTTTTTCAATATGCGAAAGTTCCTGACCAATCGTCATCCAGCGATAGGGATGTTGCTGATAGGCGAGTTCCCGAAGTTTAAAAGCAACGTCTCCATATGGCCGGTTAATATAATGTTCCTTAAATTCTTCGCTGACCACTTTACGCTGAACGTCCAGGCTTTTTTCACTAAAAGCCAGTGAAAGCATCCGGTCACTTTCTAGCCAGCAGGCGGTTTCAATATTTTCTGCCGGCAACTGTATATAATAATTGGTGAGGTCGTTGGTGGTAAAAGCGTTATTTTCTCCGCCAGCCATCAGCAGGGGCCCTTCGAAGTCTTTAATATTCACCGATCCCCCAAACATCAGATGTTCAAATAAATGTGCGAAGCCGGTTTTACCGGGGTCTTCGTCCCGGGCACCCACATCATAGAGCACGTTCAGGACTGCCATCGGGGTGGAATGGTCTTCGTGTACGATAAACCGCAAACCATTGCTGAGTGTAAACTTTTTATAATCAATCTGCATAGGAGTAACTTTCAAATCCTTTGAAAAGAAGTGCAAGGTAATAAGACTTCAATAACCAGGAATGAAAGAATTCAGAGTATGCTTTTTACTTTAATATTCAGTTCCATCAGGCCTTCAGGGCGGCTTACGATGACTCTTACCCGGTCTCCGGTATTCTGAAGCATGGATTTATACAGATCCAGGTCCTGCGACATATTATTATTAACACCCAAAACCACATCATCCACTTTAAAACCTGCTTTTTCGGCAGGGGAGTTTTTCATGACATCCCCGACCCGTATTTCCCCTTCTATCCAGTAAAGACCCAGGCCGGTATAAGAATAATCAAACGGATCGCGGAAATGTGTGTTGGGCGTTAAATAGAAAGTTTTCTTTTCATAATTCAAAATGACGTTAAACCGGCGTAAAATGTCATTCCCAATCAGTCCGGCCAGGTAAGGATAGGAAGTCACATTATATTCATCATCGAAAATATAAGTCGGAATATTTCTGAACCGGTAAGGTCCGAATTTAAATTCTTTCAGTACCGTTACCTGCATATTCGCTTTCCCGCCCATTCCCTGTGCCTGGGTGGGAAATGGTTTTCTATTCAGATCGAGTATGGAACTATCCCTGATAAAATCTGAATTCAGTAATATGCAGAGGCCTGCACCGGTATCAAAATAAAAACGGCTGTTCGATTCCTTACTATCGCGGAGCATGCCGCCCAGCACCGGAAGACTCACCAACGAAGGTTTAAGCATGAAGCCGCCTTTCGGATACTTTAAACTTCCCCTGGTATATACATACATCTGGCTGCTGTCATAATCAATTTTTACAATATACCTGGAAAAAAAACTGTAACCGATGATACCATCAATCCGGTCACCATACACTGCGCTCAATATTTCATAATCGCTGACGTGGAAATCGAGACTGTCGACCTGCAGATTACCAATGCGCAGGGAACGTTTATTTACGTATTTTAACTGACGGATTCCGCCAATTCCCATAATCTGTTTATCTGTCAGAACAGGGTCTATATTGAGGCGGATACAGGTGGAAGAATCCAGGGAAATGCCGGCGCTTCCGGTATCCATAACAAAATTCAATGTATCGGGAAATCCGATCAGCTGGGCTTTAATCAGTACGACGCCGCCTGTAAATGTGGTAAAAGGAACCTGTGTAATGAGTTTTGATACCTGGGAATTTGAATTTTTCTGAGCCAGGGCACTTGTAAATAATATCAGTGTCAGCAAAAAATTGCAGAGAAATATCCGCATGGCAGCGGCCTGATAAACCGTGTTCGTTTCTTTACGGGTATGCATGGTATAAGCAGGTCGTTAGTCTGGTGAAGGTTCATGGGCTAACCTTCACACTCAATTTACAAAATTTACATCAGGTTTGCCTCCCATTTATATAATTATTGATTTAAAAAACGGCTGACTTAAATTTGCCCGATGGATTTGTCAAACCTATACGCCAAAGCACTGCAATTTAATTTTCTTACTGTAGAGGAAGGCGTGAATCTTTTTAAGCAGGCACCGCTGGCCGAACTGATGTTTGTTGCGGACGAACTGCGGAAAAAGCAGGTGGGTCACGGAAAAGTTACCTGGCAAATTGACCGGAATGTAAATACAACCAATGTATGTATTGCGAATTGTAAGTTTTGTAATTTCTACAGGATTCCGGGTCATCCCGATGCCTACATCACGGATATCAAAACATATATTAGAAAAATTGAAGAAACATTCCGGTGGGGCGGTGATCAGTTGTTATTACAGGGAGGTCATCATCCGAAACTCGGATTAAGCTTTTATACTGATATATTCAGAGAACTCAAGTTGCGATATCCACATTTGAAATTGCACACCCTGGGACCTCCGGAAATTGCCCATATCTGTAAGCTTGAAAAAAAGTCCCATAAAGAGGTCATTACGGCGTTGCGGGAAGCGGGTATGGACTCACTTCCCGGAGCAGGTGCGGAAATCCTGGTTGACCGGGTCCGGCGCCTGGTGAGCAAAGGTAAATGTGGTGCACAGGAGTGGCTGGACATCATGCGGGAAGCCCATCAGCAACATATTACCACTTCGGCTACGATGATGTTTGGTCATGTGGAAACCATTGAAGAAAGATTTGAACACCTGGTCAGGATCCGGGAAGTGCAGGCGATGAAGCCCAAGGAGGCAAAAGGATTTCTGGCTTTTATACCCTGGACATTCCAGGATGCAGACACGCTGCTGTCCAGGATCCGCGGGGTTCACAACCTGACGACTCCGGAAGAATATATCCGAATGATCTCGATGAGCCGGATCATGCTTCCCAATGTGAAAAATATACAGGCATCCTGGCTGACAGTTGGCAAAGAAACAGCGCAGATTTGTCTGCATGCCGGCGCCAACGATTTTGGAAGCATCATGCTGGAGGAAAATGTGGTCAGTGCTGCCGGTGCCCCCCATCGGTTTACCAGCAAAACCATACAGGATGCCATTAAAGAAGCCGGGTTTAAACCCCAGCTGCGCAATCAGCAGTACGAATTCAGGGAACTGCCCGTTTTTATGGAGGAACAGGTAATTGATTATTAACCCGGAGGGTTAATAATCAATTACCAATATGCCAATATGCCAATGTGCGAATGTGCGAATGTGAAAATTCATCCCAACGGTCATCGGTCAACGGTCAACGGTCATCGGTCAACGGTCAACGGTCATCGGTCAACGGTCAACGGTCAACGGTCAACGGTCATCCCTGCCTGCCGGCAGGCAGGCGTTATTTGTTATTTTGCTGCTTATCCGGTTATCGACTTTCGGGATAACTGGTTTTAGGCATTAAGCTTTAGGCCTTAAGCTTTAAGCTGGGTTTCTAAGTATTTTTTTTATCCCCGGCGTATAACGTAAAATTCCGTTTTCTGCGTTAAAAGGTTAATCCTTTACTATGCAGAGCCCGTTCCGTAAGCTAGTTCGCATTTCCATTGTTTTATTTGCCATCGTTTTGCTGTGTAATTTCTTTGCATATTACCTGGTCAATAAAAAATCAGCTGAAAATGAAGAACTTATAACAGTAAGATCCCTTGCTGGCAGGCAACAGACCCTGAGCCAGGTCATTGGGAAACAATCAGCCATCATTGCCGGGGGTTTCTATGGCGAATCAGAAACCCGTCGGCTGAAGGATAGTCTGCAGGTAACCCTCTCCGCTTTCAGGGCCCAGCAGGAAAAATTGCAGAAATGGGTTGAGCAATTCAAAACGCCCCTGCCAGCCCATGTTTTCAATATTCGTATTCTATTTTCTTATATCAATCCTTATTATAACAGCATTGAGGGCATCGGCCAGGAAATTTTACAGGAAGATTCCGTCATCTTTCGGATTAACAAACGACTGTATTTGCAGCGGATGGAAGAAAGCGGTAATAAATATCTGCCGCTGATGCGGGATATAACGAATCAGTTTACATTTTACCTGAATGAAAAAACGGAGGAATCCTCCGCGATTGAGGTCGGGAAATTTCTTTCTCTTGTCATCGCTATTATTTGCCTGATCATCCTGGTGCTGGAACCTGCCTTTAAAAAAGGCGAAACAAATTTCAGGGACCTTCAAAAAGCAAAGAACGAATTACAGATTGATAAACAACACCTGGATTCGCTGCTGCAATCGCAGACCTATGCGATGACGTACGCGCGCATGGGATCCTGGAAAGTGGATTTTGAAACGCAGGAGATTATTCTCGGAAATGAATTCAAAGAACTCCTTGCCATGGAAGCGGATCATTCTGAAAAAATATTGCTGAACCGGTTTATAGAAGAATTTGTGGTACCGGAAGATTTCAGTACAGTAAAAGAAGCTTTTGGAGAAATATTCCTTCACCGGAATAATCTGGGTTTTGAAAGTTCATTTTCGTTTCGCGTCATCACCCGCCAGGGATGGATGCGTTATTTATTCGTCAAAGGGAAAGTGGTGGATGAGAATGGTTATTTTGGCATTGCCCAGGATATTACAGGTCAGAAAGAATCCGAGAACGCCCTGGTGAACAGCGAACAAAAATTCCGTCTGCTGGCTGAAAATTCCGAAGATATTATCAGTGTGCATGCGGCTGACGGAACCACCTGGTATCTTTCCCCTTCCTTAACCCATGTACTCGGTTATGAAGTGGAAGAAGTAATCGGCACGCCCATTTTGGATTATGTACATCCGGATGACAGGTATAAATTTTTTAAACAGGACAGAGGACATCGTCTGCAGGACAAAGAATCGCTCATCATTCGATACCGGGTTCGAAAAAGTGATAATGAGTATTTATGGCTGGAAACAATCATCAAACCCGTGGTGGATCATAATGAAGTGATTAAACTGGTTTGTACTTCTAGAAATATTACCGGCCAGCGCATCGCACAGGAGAAACTGAAAAAGAAGGACCAGCTGCTCTCCGCCGTTTCACAGGCGACTCATTTGTTGCTCAGTAATACGGACCTGAATCAGGCCATTTCATCGGGAATTGAAATCCTGGGAACCAAAACACAGGTGCAGCGGGTATATGTTTTTAAAAATAAGTTTGAAGAAGAAACCGGTAAATGGTTTACGTCGATCATAAACGAGTGGAATGCCAGCGGATTTGAATCGAGGTTGAATAATCCCCGAATGACGGATCTGAGTTTCGAGACCATTGGACCGATTATCAGGCCCCTTATTGAACAGAGGCCGTTTGTCAGTTATCGATGGAAGGAAACGGATGAGCAGCTGCTTGGTATTTTTGAAAGGAACCAGGTAGAAGCCACATTATCCATTCCGATTTTTGTGAATGATTTTTTCTGGGGCTTTGTAGGATTTGATGAATTTACCAAAGAAAAGGAATGGACCGACGGAGAATTTTCAATCCTCCAGTCTTTTGCGTCCTCTTTAAGTGCGGCTATTCAACGAAAGAAAATTGAAGACGAGCTGATTCAGGCCAAAGTGCTGGCTGAAACGGCAAGCCGCACCAAGAGCGAGTTCCTGGCCAATATGAGTCATGAATTGCGCACCCCGATGAATGGAATTATTGGGTTTACTGATCTGGTTCTTACTACGGAATTACAAAAAACCCAGCGTGATTATCTGAAGAATGTGAAAAAATCAGCGTACGGTTTACTGGAAATCATAAATGATATCCTTGATTTCTCCCGTATCGAAGCGGGTAAACTGATTATCGACAATACATTGTTCAAACTGGATGAGCTGGTGGAAGAAACCCTGGACATCCTAACGCTGAAAGCATTTGAGAAAAAACTGGAAATGCTTTACCGGGTTGATCATGACATTCCTTCCCAGCTGATGGGGGATCCGGTCAGGATCCGCCAGATCATTGTGAATTTGCTGGGCAATGCCATAAAGTTTACCAAAGAAGGGGAGATCTATGTTTCGATAAAAAGAAAAGGCGAATGGTATTTGCAGGACGAAAAAAAATACCTGGATTTTGTTATCCAGGTAAAAGATACCGGCATCGGGATACCCAAAGAGAAGCTGCAAAAAATCTTTGAAAGTTTTACACAGGCAGATAATTCCACCACCAGAAAATACGGAGGAACCGGCCTGGGACTGGCCATTTCCAAAAGCCTGGCTGAATTGATGCACGGAACACTAACGGTGGAAAGTGAAGCGGGAAAAGGAAGTTCCTTCTCTCTCTGCCTGCCACTGGAAATAACCAACGACCAGCCGGAGATCCAGCTGCTGCCGAAACCCCTACTCAAAAAAGTGCTTGTGGTAGACGATAATCTGACCAACCTGGATCTGGTACAGGAAACACTCGGCTATTTCCAGATATATTGTGAAACTGCCAGTAACGGACAGGAAGCCTTAGTGAAAATGGAATCAGCCAGTTCATCCAGACAACCCTTTGATCTGCTCATAACAGATCATCACATGCCGGGTATGGATGGAATAAATCTTGTGAAAAAAATCAGGGAGTCTGTTACCGGACTGAACCAGCCTGTCATACTCATGTTATCCTCACTGGAAAAAAACCTTTATCAGCATGAAGCGGATAAGGCGGGTATTAATAAATTTATCTCCAAACCGGTAAAATTACATGAGCTCAACAGCACCCTGCTCTCACTTTTCGAAAAGAATATGCAGAATGATACCCTGCACCCTTCTTTTGATGCCATAGAAAAAATTACACAGGCGGCCAGCATCATGGTGGTGGACGACGATCCGATCAATATGATGCTGATTACAGAAGTACTTAAAAGAATGGGCTTTGATGTGATCCAGATGCAAAATGGGAAAGAAGTGATCGAAGCCCTTCCGCACTATGATCCGGTACTTATATTTATGGATGTTAATATGCCGGAGATGGATGGATATACTTCTACCAGGATCATCCGCAGTATGCAGACAGCCCAGTCAAAAATTCCAATTATTGCGCTAACAGCAGACGCGATGAAAGGAGACCGGGAGCGGTGTCTGGATGCAGGTATGAATAATTATATTTCCAAGCCTTTTAAACTCGAGGATATAGAAACAGTGCTCAGGGAGTACGTGCTGTTGGTGTAAGACCTTTGATAATGTGCCAATGTGCCAATGTGCCGATGTGCCAATTAATTATTTGGGAAAGGTATTCGTGTTCCAGGTCACAATGATAAAAGGTCTTTTGCGATTGCAAAAGACCTTTTAATTATATTAAAATAATTTTCTAATTCAATTTGCACACAGGCACATCGGCACATTGTTACTGAATGGCCGCCGTCATACCGCTCAGTGGCCGGGATCCTTCGTATACATTCAGCTTTACTTTCCAGATATTTGAAGTCGGTTCTTTTTCGAGACTGAGGTCGATCTTCAGATTCTTCATCTCATCTGCCTGGGGGAGCAGTTCAAAAGTTATTGAATTCATATTGTGAAGTTCTGTTGGCGTGCGATATTGTGCACTCAGAATAAAAGGTTTTTGTCCTTCAACCTTGATAATCGTATTTTCAATCTGGTCATACACTTCTTTAAAACGGGCACGTGCCTGGGTAAAATTGAGTGAATTAAAAGTGGTGCAATTCCAGTTGTAAACTTCATTATTGGCTGCACTATACTTCCAGATACTGCAATAGCTTGCACCCGGAACGGTAATGGTAGACTTATATTCAGCCATCTGTGCGTGCTGGGCAATCATTTCACCCTTAATATTATGAAAACGGTTGGGATAGTCGCGGATCACTTTTTCCAGAGCCACATTTGTCTTGTTGGAAAATACATCGTCCTGTGAAAAAAGCAGAACGGCATTCAACAGGCAGGCCAGCGTTAAATATATGCTTCTCATAGCATTGGATTTGGGAACTAAATTAATATAAAAAAGGAGCAGTTGCAATAGGGAAAATACGGTGGTTTATATCCATTATCGGACAATCTTTGACCATTTTTATGGCTTTCGGCTTTAAGCTTAACTGAAAAGATATTCCACATCTTCCCTGGAAAGGCTTTTCACGAATCCGTCATCATCCGCGATCAGGTCTTTTGCCAGCAGCCTTTTACGGTCCTGTAACTGCAGGATCTTGTCTTCAATACTGTCTTTACAGATCATACGGTATGCAAAAATATTCTTCGTCTGTCCGATACGATGCGTCCGGTCAATAGCCTGCTGCTCCACCGCCGGGTTCCACCAGGGATCTACAATATATACGTAATCAGCCGCCGTGAGGTTGAGACCGACCCCCCCCGCTTTAAGGGAAATCAGGAATACCCGGCAGCTGTCGTTATCCTGGAATTCCCGAATGGCTTTTTCCCGGTCAATCGCGGTAGTACTGCCATCAAAATAGGCGAAGGGAATTTCAAGTTCAATCAGTTTTTCTTTAATCAAGGCCAGCATACCGAGGAACTGGGAAAAGATCAGGGCTTTGTGGTTCCCGATATTTTCTGAGATCTCCCTGGTCAGTTCATCCAGTTTGATGGAATGGTTGGGATATTTATCTGTTTCATTCAGGATGGCCGGAGAATCACAGATTTGCCGGAGTTTCATCAGTCCCTGCAAAATGGTCAGTTGTGATTTCTGGATACCCTGGGATTCAATCGTACCCAGGATTTTATCCCGGTAGTCGTTCCGGTAAGCATCATATACTTTGCGTTGCTCATCCTCCATTTCACAAAACAGGATGGTTTCTGTTTTTTCCGGAAGGTCTTTTGCAACCTGTTCTTTGGTTCTGCGCAGGATAAATGGGTATAATAATTTCCTTAAGTGATCCTTCCGGTCGGGTTCCCCGAATTTATCAATCGGGATTGCAAATTCCTGCCTGAAAAACTCAATACTGCCCAGCATGCCGGGATTCAGAAAATTCATTTGGGCGAAAATGTCGAAAGTATTATTCTGAAGCGGGGTACCGCTCATGCACAAACGATGTTTTGCACGAAGCAGGCAGGCTGCCTTGGTTACTTTACTTGAAGGATTTTTAATGGCCTGGGATTCATCCAGCACCACATAATCCAGCGGCATATCCATAAGCAGCTTGATGTCGCTGCGCAGGGTGCCATACGTAGTGATGATAATTTCAAAACCATTCAGGGCTTCTTTATTCCGCAGGCGTTCGCCGCCATGATGGATCCGGTATGTAAGGCCAGGAGCAAATTTTTTAATTTCATTTTCCCAGTTAAAGATCAGGGTTGTGGGACAAACGACCAGCGCCCGCAGTTGCCCGTAATGATGTTTATAATGATGGAGGAAAGAGAGGGCCTGAATGGTTTTACCCAAACCCATATCATCGGCGAGTATGCCGCCCCAGCTTACTTCGTGGAGGTAATTGAGCCAGTGAAATCCATGTACCTGGTAGGGGCGCAGGATTTGGGCCAGATGACCCGGGGGATCAATCTCCTTGATTTTTTTAAATTCTTTTAGCTGCTCATATTTTTTCTCGAGGTGAATGATGAGCTCTTCTTCATTCCTGTTTTCATACAACTCATCTATTACGCTCAGGTGATAACGGGACAGGCGGAGCTCATTGCTTTTACCTTCCCCAACTCTGAAAAGAAGGGAATATCTTTTAACCCATTCATCTGGTAACACGCCGAGTGTGCCGTCGTTCAGGGGAACGAACTGCTGTTTATTGGCCAGGGCTTTCTTTACGTCTGCAATGGTTACTTTCTGATCGCCGAAAATAATATCCACCCGGGCGTCGAACCAATCCGTGCTGCTGCTGATATGGATCTTTGTCTGGGGCCGGGAAGTATTGAACCGGAAATTTTTAAGTGCTTCAAACCCGACCACCGTCACTTTCATATCCTGCATCGCGTCCATAAAAAGAAAGAACCAGTTATTTTTCAAAACATCACTTCCGCGCAAAGCAAGACCTGAAGAGCCTTGGGGCTGGATGAACTGTGAATGCAGCGATTGCAGCTGGGTAATAAAGGCCGATTCTTTCTCTTTGTTTCGCTGGATGAGCAGAACTTTATCTCCATCCGGTACCAGGAGCTGGTCTTTTCCGATGGAGGTAGTTTCAAAACCCTTATATGAAAAAACGGGCTGGAATAACAGATATTCTCCTTTTTCCTGTAATAGAACTTTTCTTTCAGGATCCCCGCTTTTTACCTCCCGGATCAGGTCGTTTTCAAATTCTACATGATACTCTTTCTGCAGGGGGATTACAAAATTGCGCAGTTGTTCAGGCCAATCGGCTTTGGAAATGATAAGCCGGCCTTCATTAAATTTAGAAATCACGGCGATATCCTCCGGTTTGTTCCAGAGATATATACAATTATTCAAAAATAAAATAACCCGGCTATTGCATTTATTCTGCGTGAGGTCGATTGACTGACCGGTAATGCGCGTGAATGCTTTTATCTCAATATTATTTTTATTATTAGAAATCCTGAATGAAGGGCTCACGGGGTCGGGTGAAAGATTGACCGACTGCAGGTTGGCCGTTTTGAAAGGTTTATGTCCGTTCAAAAAAAAGATGAAAGGATTTTCATGCAATTCACTGAATAGTTTCCGGTAACGGGGATGCAGGTATTCAATGATCAGCATCTTGGTATCGTCGGGCAGCTCTTCACCTTCAGTATGAATGATATTTTCCCACATTCCACTGAAGGGAGAATTGCGGTTAAGGTATTTATTTACTTCGGTTTCCTGGGTTTTACGTAATGAAAAAACCAGCTGCCGGTCCGGCTCATTGAACTTCTCCGTATTTACAAATTTGGCCAGCTCCAGTTTTTCGATCTTGCCAACATAAGCATTTTGTTGTTCATTACTTTCACCACTGATCGCTTCCAGCAGAAAACCGGGGTACGAATCGTGGTTAAAATTGAAAACGACACCAAGCCGCTGTACGGTATCGGCTTTTTGTTCTGCTTCCATCACTTCCGTTACGATTTCATTTTCAAGTTCAGGTTTTGGTCTGGACAATACTGCCGGATTTACCCGTTTGATGGAAATGTCAAGCACCCGGAGAAAAGGTTTGCCGTCTTTGTAGGAGAATTCAAATTTTCCTTTGAGGTCGTCACTCAGTGAATAACCATAAGCCTCCAGTAGTTTATTTTTTTCCTTATCCCAGTTTCGGATACTGTCGAAATAATAAGCACCATGGGCCTGGAACAGCTGAAGTAATAAAATCACCTTTGGTAAACAGAGCGGATGATCAGCGTCAGGATAGGTAGAACTGGTATCAAAATTTCTCTCCTCATTTTTTCTTATCAGAACCGGATACCGAAGACCGTCCAGTTCCACACTGGCTTTTACTGTTTCATCGGCTGCCAGTTCTATTTTAGCTTTTTGGGATTGTAAAAATTTTCCTGCTTCTTCATAAACCTCCCGGGAACAGAGCAGTCGGATGGTTTTCAGATCTATCGATTTCATTTTAACAACCGTATGGGACTGATCGTACCGGATTTCTTCAGCCTTCAGCATATTCCTGTCGAGCAGTTCCTGCAATTGTATCAGGGCGGCGGCTTCATGGCGGCAAATATCTCCCAGGTTATAGGGGCAGCTGCAGCGCACAGACAATGCTTTTGCATCGCGGAACTTTTGAACAAAAACCTTGTAGTAGGTGGAATAGCTGTCATCTTTGATCCGGAAGGTGACCGTTTCGAACAGCTCATCGTATTCAATGAGTTCAACAAAGCCAATTGCATGGATTTTCTTCCCCCGACGGATTACTTCATCGGTCCCATTTGTATAAACGTATTTAATAAGGTGCGGTAGGGCCATTCAACTTTGCTGTTTTCGATAGCCTTTTCCTTAATAAATCCGTTCGGAAAAGACTAATCTGCAAAAGTAAAGGAAAAATTGTATGACAGGAAAGATTTGAAGAGTTATATCCTCTTCTGTGGCTGTCCCTGAAAGAGAATATTCGATTTTTTCCCATTTTTGCGGCTCATTTTCATTAAAGCCAGGGTTAAAAGGACGATTCCAATACCGGCCGCTGAGAGTACCTGCCATTTTTTTGGAAACCCGCCCTGATTGGGATCCTGAATGATCAGGGCCTTCTGAAACTCCCGGGCACCAATATCCGATTTACCCAGCGGGCGGGGGACTCCGTCAATATCCGCAGGGATGAAGGAATAGGAAATGCCCCGGTCGATCGCCGGACCGTCCGGGTTTAATTGGCACTCAATGGTATCCAGCAGGATCCCGGCTGTAATGGGATCTTTAGCATAGAGGTTATTACTGGTATCCGGAATGGGCTCCGGCGTATTTTGTTTCACCAGCTGATCTGCGCCGGTTGCTATCGTATTAAAAGCAATGTTATTCCTGATTTCAAGCCGGTATCCGCTGGATGCACAAAAGTCACCCGCGACAACAATCTGGGAAACATAATTGGGGGCCCGTTTGTTTCCGCTGGTATTATTGAGTACGTGCATATTGGCCCCGCGAACAAACGGTATCGTATTTCCGGTGGTGGTATCATACCACTGCATCCGGGTATCAACCGTTCCGTAATTGTCAGAGTTCAGATCAATGCAATTATATAAATAGCAATCCGCACGACCATTGAGACCCAGGTTCCAGCTGCGCCAGACGTAACCATATCCTCCATAACGGTAAATATTGCAAACCGTTCCATTTCCGGTTGTCTGGAATATCCCTGCATCGTGTTTCCCATTCGGGCAGGGCCCGGTAATCCGCCAGTGACTCGCCAGCATTCGGTAAATGGAACTTCCTATAACCTGGACTACATCACTTGAGGTGGAATCCACGATGATATGCAGGAAAGCAATGGAATCCACCACATTCTGGAAGAGTTTGCAGGCAGCCCAGCTGCCTACGAAAAGTGCCCTGGCATGAACCAGTTTCTGATAGTAAAATGCCGTTTTATATAAAGCGAATGTGGAACTGTCTCCGGTATACGTTATAAAAAACTGGCTTGCATTAAATGCATTCCCATCGAGGTCACGGTATTCACAATATGATAGGGACAGGGACCGGCAGGGCGCCTCCAGCACGAATGCGTCTCCCTGGAAATTACGGAAACGGATTCCATACATCGCATCCTTCCAACCGGCACCGGAAATGGAAACCATTTTGAGATTACCTACTGTAACAGTATTTCCGAAATCCACGATGCCCTTATAATTTATAATGGTAATACCCGTCAAACGCGAAAAGTAACCGCCTTTTTCATACTGTCCGGCACGGATCGCCAGGGTATCTCCCGGTTTCAGGCCATCCATATTGTTCAGGATAACGGCGCCATGGCCGGAACCGGTGATCACGGTGCGGGAATATCCCTGAACGCAAAAAATTAAAAAACAAATAGTAAAAACAATTTTCATGTGAGCAGAATATATATCTAAAGTAACTTAATTTCATATCAATTTGGAATAGCTTTTGCCAATTTGCTGTTGTACCCGTTCTTCGTAAACTGATCTTCATGACGCGAAGTATTATACTGTTATTTGTTTTTTCCCAGTCCTTCTTCCCATTTGCCATATCCCAGAAACTTCGTAAAGGGGATAAAGAAATCGTTGTTGATCTCCAATCGGATATCGGTTATTTGTCGAATGATAAACTGGAAGGCAGGAGGTCTGGAACCACCGGGGAAACCCTGGCTTCAGATTATATTATTGCGGGCTTTGTGAAAACCGGACTCAAACCCATGGGCGATAGCGGAACTTTTCTCCAGCGATTTGAAATTTATGATGGCAGAGACATCAGCCAGACACGGTTTACAATAAATAATAATGAGCTTCTGCTGAATGTGGAATTTATTCCATTGCCATTCAGTGCTACCGGAAAAGCAACCGGTTCTCCGGCTATCGCCTTGCAGGAAAGCGGATCACCCTGGTTTTATGATTTAAAGGAAATGATGGAAGGCGCACAAGGCAATCCCCATTTCGATATCAGCAAACAACTGCGCGAAAAAATAAAAATGTTTGCAGGCAAGGGTGCCAGTGCGGTGATTTTTTATAACAGTTCAAAAATGGAGGACGGGATTGTATTCGATCCTGCAGAAGGGATCCGGCCTGAAAAAATTCCCGCGCTTTATGTTACTAAAGCGGGCAGAAGAAAATACCTGAAAGATATTTCACAATCGCTGGACCTTGAAATAGACGTGGAGATGGAAGAGAAAAAAAGATGGGGTCATAATGTAATCGGTTATCTGGATGTGGGGGCACCTTATACGGCCGTTATCGGAGCGCATTATGACCATCTTGGTTTTGGAGAAGACGGTAATTCCTTATATCGCGGTCCGGAAAAAATGATTCATCCCGGTGCAGATGATAATGCGAGCGGAACGGCAGCACTCATGGAGCTGGGAAAATTATTGAAAAAAACAAAAGGGCTGAAAACAAATTATTTATTCGTTGCATTTTCCGGAGAAGAATCGGGACTGATCGGGTCGAAATATTTTACTGAACACCCGCCGGTTCCATTAGCAAAATTCAGCTATATGCTGAATATGGATATGATCGGCAGGCTGAACGACAGTACACACTCCCTAACCATTGGTGGTTATGGTACTTCGCCCCAATGGGCGGATCTGGTGAGCAGTACACTGAATAAAAAAATATTTGTACTGAATGTGGACTCGAGTGGTACGGGCCCCAGTGATCATACTTCCTTTTATCTGAAAAATATTCCTGTTTTATTTTTCTTCACCGGCATTCATCCGGATTACCATAAACCCACTGACCAGGCGGGTAAAATAAATTATACGGGCGAACTTCAGGTGATCCGTTTGATTTATGCGATCACGCAGAAGCTGGATGGCATGAACAAACCCTCTTTTGCAAAAACCAGGGATAAACAATTTGGCGTGGCTCCGGCGTTTAATGTTACCCTTGGCATCATGCCGGATTACAGTTTTCCGGGAAGCGGACTGCGCATTGATGCGATCAGTGAGGGGAGGCCGGCAGAAAAAGCCGGCTTAAAGGCCGGGGATGTAATTATTAAACTGGGCGATTATTCCGTGATTTCCCTGCAATCGTATATGGAAGCTTTATCGAAATTTAACCGGGGCGATCAGACGACGGTTGAATTTTTAAGAGGGAAGGAGGAAATGAAAGCTGCGGTTCAATTCAAATAAAGCACATGAAGTCTTTGAAGTTGGATATGGAAAGTATGGAAGGCGATTTTTTTATCGGTTCCCGGTTATTGGGGATTGTAGCGCCTTTAAAAGGTTACCGCTTCTGCTGGCAGCTGAACCGGCAGATGCGGCTGGACTTCAGAATTACCAACCAGATTGAGATTCCGATGATCAGGAAAAAGAGGGAATATTTTTTTACGGTGTATGAATGTCCGGAACCGCATAAAACGGTTATACATTATTTATATAATAACCAGTTTGACGGAGAATATTTGTTGCCGGAATTCAGGCACCTTGATTTTTTCTGGCTCTTGAAAGGGGACGCGGTATCCGATGAATGGATGGTTGAGATGATAGGTGCGATCAAATCCATTACAGGCGTTCAGCTGGTAACGGAATTGACCAACACGAAGATTAAACACAGGGAGCATCTCATTTTCTAATTGTTAATTGTCAATTGTTAACGCAAAGATTTATCGACACTATATCGAAGCAAATACGGAATGTTACTCCTGGTTCCGTTGACAATTGACAATTAACAATTGTGATCAGCTGTTCATGCTCGCGAGAAACTCTTCATTGCTCTTCGTTCCGCGCATGCGCTTCAGCAATTCATTCATGGCTTCTTCTGTATTCATATCATTGAGATAAACACGCAGCAGGTTCATCCGCTGCAGCACTTCCCTTTCGAGTAAGAGATCATCGCGTCGGGTGGAAGAAGCAACCAGGTCGATGGCCGGAAAGATCCGGCGGTTGGCCAGTCTGCGGTCAAGTTGCAGTTCCATATTACCCGTTCCCTTAAATTCCTCAAAGATCACTTCATCCATTTTGGAACCGGTATCGATCAGTGCTGTTGCCAGAATCGTGAGCGAACCTCCGTTTTCTATTTTGCGGGCCGCGCCAAAAAATTGTTTGGGTTTCTGCATGGCATTTGCTTCCACACCACCACTCAAAACCTTACCGGACGAAGGGGCCACGGTATTGTGCGCACGTGCAAGACGGGTAATGGAATCCAGCAGGATGATTACATCATGCCCGCACTCCACCAGGCGTTTCGCTTTTTGCAAAGCAACCGTAGAAACCTTTACATGTTTTTCAGCAGGTTCATCAAAAGTGGAAGCGATTACTTCCGCGCGAACGGAACGTTCCATATCGGTCACTTCTTCCGGACGTTCATCCACGAGTACAATCATCAGGTAACATTCCGGATGGTTGATGGCAATGGCGTTGGCAACGGCTTTGAGCAACATGGTCTTACCCGTCTTCGGCTGTGATACGATCAGTCCGCGCTGTCCCTTACCAATGGGCGTAAACAAGTCAATAATCCTTGTTGAAAAATCCGACGGGTTAACGAAGAGATTCAGCTTTTCAAACGGGAAAAGCGGGGTCAGGTAATCAAAAGGAACCCGGTCCCTTACTTCATCCGGAGATTTATTATTGATGGTCTCCACTTTGAGCAGGGCAAAATATTTTTCACCTTCTTTCGGCGGGCGAACCGATCCGTACACGGTATCACCGGTTTTTAAACCGAATAGTTTTATCTGGGAAGGAGACACATATACGTCATCCGGGGAAGAGAGGTAATTATAATCACTGCTGCGCAGGAATCCGTAACCGTCGGGCATCATTTCCAAAACGCCTTCCGCCTGGATGACGCCGTCAAATTCGATATTGAAATTTTCATTGCGGCGCTGCGGATAAACTTTTTGCTGCTGGTCGCCATTTCCAGGGCGGTTTTGTTCAGGAACCGATCCATTTTCGTCATTGCCATTTTCGGAATTATCGCTTTGGTTATTATCTCCGTCCGAACCACCCGATTCCTCCCGGTTTTCCGATTGATCCGGGCGATGCTGATTCGCATGCTCCGGCCTGGGGTGTGGCTGGGGTTTGTGAAATTCAACCGGGGGCTGGTTTTCTTCTGCCTCTTCATCTTCTTTCTTACGCAGCTTTTTTACGATGGGTTTTTCTTCTTTCTTTTTAAGATCCTTTTTTGGCTCCGGTCTTTTTAGTTTCGGAGAAGGATCACCGCTTTCAACGAAAGCTTCCTCACTGGAATTAGCTGTCGTCGTTTTTACAATTCGTTTGCGTTTGGTAGCGCCGGCATCCGCGCTATCCCCTTTTTCGCTGGGGGCAAGGGCCTGTTTATCTAATATTTTATAAACGAGTTCCTGTTTGTCGAGTTTTTTGGAATTGGAGATCTTCAACTGCTCAGCTATATCGAGCAGTTCGGGAACGAGCATGTCGTTTAGTTGAAGTATGTCGTACATAATAAAGCTTGAGAATTACAGCAGTAAAAACACTGCTCTGTAGAAAAGGATTTGTTGAATGTATTTTGATTAAAGACGGGCGGAATGACTAAAACTGACGTTTGCGAGCAAAGGAAAAGAACCAATCAGCCTGATTCCGCTGCAATGATAATATAAAAACGGAAAATCTAAAAAAATATTTCAAGGATTATCTTTGCCATCTTTCTTCATGGAAGCCTAAATTATCCGAATGTTTAACAAACGAGTCAAAATCAAAGATACCCTTGGGATGCCGGCGGGATCAGCTGAAATAACGGTAATGGGGTGGGTCAGAACCCTGCGCAATAACCAGTTTATTGCTTTAAACGACGGTTCTTCCAATGAAAACCTGCAGGTGGTGCTGGAGTTGGGTTTATTCGAAGAAGCCCTGTTAAAGAAGATAACGACCGGGACCTCGATCCGGGCCCGGGGACAACTGGTCGATTCGCCCGGGAAGGGCCAGCAGGTAGAGCTAAAAGCAACCGAAGTAGAGATCCTGGGTGTTTGTGATGCAGAAAAATTCCCACTTCAGCCTAAAAAGCACAGTCTTGAATTCCTGCGGGAGATCGCCCATTTAAGATTCAGGACGAATACATTCGGGTCTGTTTTTCGCGTAAGGCATGCGCTTGCCTTTGCCGTTCACGAGTTTTTTCATAATCGCGGATTTATTTATCTCCATACCCCTATTATTACAGCCTCTGATGCGGAAGGTGCCGGCGAAATGTTCAAGGTGACAACCCTTCCTTTTGACCAGACACCGCGCAATGATGCGGGAGAAGTTAATTTTAAGGAGGATTTTTTCGGCCGGGCGACGAATCTCACGGTGAGCGGACAGCTCGAAGGTGAGCTGGCGGCCATGGGGTTTGCTGAAGTTTATACATTCGGGCCCACTTTTCGGGCTGAAAATTCCAATACCACCCGGCATCTGGCTGAATTCTGGATGATCGAGCCCGAAGTAGCTTTTAATGATCTGGAAGATAATATGAATCTGGCCGAGGCTTTTATCCGCTATCTGATCAACTATGTATTGAATAATAACCTGCCTGACCTTGAATTCCTGGATCAGCGGCTGGCAGAAGAAGAGAAACAAAAACCACTGGCCGAACGTAGTGAATCGGGATTGATCGAAAAACTGAAAGCTGTAGCCGGCCAGGATTTCGAAAGAATCACCTATACGCAAGCCATAGACATTCTGCTGCATTCTACGGCATATAAAAAGAAAAAATTTAAATATGATCTCTCCTGGGGAACCGACCTGCAAAGTGAACACGAACGTTGGCTGGTTGAAAAGCATTTTAAGAAACCGGTGATTGTTATAAATTATCCGAAAGAAATCAAGGCATTTTATATGAGACAGAATGAAGACGGTAAAACGGTCGCCGCCATGGATATTCTGGCACCGGGTATCGGTGAAATCGTGGGTGGTTCTCAAAGGGAAGAACGGCTGGAAGTACTGGAGAACAGAATGCGTGAAATGAATATACCCGTGGAACAGATGTGGTGGTATCTCGACACGCGCCGGTTTGGAACGGTTCCCCATGCCGGGTTCGGCCTTGGATTTGAACGAATGGTTCAATTCGTTACCGGTATGACCAATATCCGGGATGTGATTCCTTTTCCACGGACGCCGAAGAATGCCGAATTCTAAAATAAGTTTGAAGCCCGAGGCTTGAAGCGCGAAACATGAAACACCATGCATGTTAATAATTACTTCCGGCTTCCATCCTGCTTGCTGAAGCTTCCTGCTTCTGGCCTCCAGCCTCAGGCTTTTTTACCGTTCATCCTTTTCCTTAACCCTATTTTTATTTGGGCAAAATTTCTATATGATTCATTTTCACATGATTGTATCATTTCAATAGCCGGTATTAAAAGTTATTAACTTTTCTATGGTACTTTGTTTTGCATAGTACTAAAATTCTCCATATATTTGTATTGCAAGCAGGAATTCATCATTTAAAAGGCTAGCAATATGAACATAGAAAATACACAGAGCCAGATGAGAAAGGGAATTCTGGAATTCTGTATTCTTTCCGTCATCCGTCGCGGAGAGGCTTATCCTTCCGATATTGTAGAAGAAATGAGATCTGCCAACCTGCAGATCCTGGAAGGAACCCTTTACCCTTTGCTTACCCGGTTGAAAAACGCAGATATGTTAACCTACCGCTGGGTGGAAAGTAATTCGGGTCCCCCACGCAAATATTTTTCCCTTACGGAAAAGGGATTGGCATTTTACCGGGAACTGGAAACAACCTGGAAAGAACTCGCCAACGCAGTGGATGCCCTCGCCAACCGTAGTGAAAAAATATCCGAAAATCCATAAAACAACCTTATCAATCTCCAAATAAGCATACAATGAAAAAGATCATCAACATAAATTTCCACAGCCGGGTTATTCCGATTGAAGAAACAGCTTATGATATATTGCGTAAATACGTTGAGAGTCTGAAAAAACATTTTGCAACCGAAGAAGGTGGTGATGAAATCGTGAATGATATTGAAAACCGTTTTGCAGAACTTTTTTCTGACCGTCTCAAAAAAGGCGCCACCTGCATTACCGATGCAGATGTGGAAGAAATTATCACCAGTATGGGTCGTCCGGAAGACTTTGACCAGGATGAAAATACCGGCACAACCGGCAGTGCACAACCCGGGGCTTCATTTACAGATGAAACTGAAACCGAAGGCCCGCGTCGTTTGTATCGTTCTGAAAACGACAAAATGCTGGGAGGCGTGTGCGGCGGCCTTGCCGCTTACCTGAAAATAGATCCTTCCGTGGTGCGTATTATTTATGCATTACTCATCCTGGGAAGTTTTGGAACCGCCCTGCTGTTATATTTTATTTTATGGGTGGCGCTTCCGCCAAAATCCATGGTTTCAAAAATTAAAAAAAGACTTTTCCGCGATCCGGATCACCGCGTGATTGGCGGAGTTGCCAGCGGACTCGCTGCTTATTTTAACCTGGAGGTATGGATCCCGCGCGTCATATTTTGTCTTCCGCTGATTGCGGGTGCCATTACTTCCCTTTTCCGGCGTGAATGGTTTGAATATGACGGCCCGGCATTTCTAACCGGAGGATTTGGAGGAACATTATTTGTAACCTACATCATTCTCTGGATTGTTTTACCGGAAGCCGTTACGGCTTCTGAAAAACTCGAAATGCGGGGTGAGAAAATTGACCTGGGTTCTATCAAAAACACCATTAAAAGCGACCTGGAAGGATTCCGTCAAAAAGCATCCGTAGTGGGTACGGAAATGAAACAGAAAGCAGAACAATTCGGTAACGAAATGAAAAACAAATCCGGAAACGTGAGAAGGGATTTTTCATCTGCGAGAACTCCCGGACGGGGTATTGGCCATGCGATTGGCGTATTATTTAAGGCTTTCTTTTTATTCATATCCGTGATCATCACTTTTGCCCTGGTCATGGCATTGATCGGTCTGACATTCACCGGAGCCGGCGTGCTTCCTTTGAAGAATTATTTCATACAGGGATTCTGGCAGAATATCATGGTATGGGCCGTACTGGTTCTCTTCCTGATTTTACCGGTTATCGGAATATTAACCTGGCTTATCCGTCGCATCATCGGTGCCAGAAAAGGCAGCAGTTACCTGGGTTATACTTTTGGAAGCCTTTGGGTGGTCGGACTGATCAGTTTTATTTTCCTGCTCGCTTCATTCAGCCGAAACTTCAGCAACCGGAACGGAGTCCATACTGATATGGAATTAACGGGCCCGGCCAATGGAAAACTGATCGTTAAGATGGATGATACAAAACCTGATTTTTACGAATCAGACTGGATGGGAATTAACTGGCATCACAAAGGACCCTTCTTTGATGTAACAGAAGATAGCGTGACGCTGAATAATGTCCGGATCGATGTCGTTAAAAGCAGCGACACCGCCTGGCACCTGATTCTTGAAAAAATCAGTCGCGGCAGAACCGGTGCAGATGCACAGAGGTCTGCATCTGAAATCAATTTTCAGGTCACCCAGCTGGACAGCTTCCTTTTACTTGGCCGCGGGTTTTCAATTACACCTAAACAGCAATTCCATAACCAACAGGTTTTGGTGCTTATTAAAATGCCCGTTGGAAAAAGGATTTTCCTGAATGATAATCTGGATAATTATCATTGGTTCAATTTCAACAATAAATGGCATAATAACGGAATCAGCATAGACTGGGATGATACGAACAGTAACAGTGATTCCTGGGAATCCAATGTGGAATATGTAATGACGGATCACGGTTTGGAAAGGACGGGTAAAAATTTACAGAATAACGTGGATGATGAAAATCAAAACAAGAACTCATCTCCTGACAGCAGTAAAAAGAAAAATGACAATCCTAACGGAGAATATCGATATCACAAACCAAAAACAGTTAAATCCGCCACGACGGTCGTTCCGGGTCATACTACCCACACGGAAAACAAAGATTCCGAAGCAAATCCGGCCCTGGTTTTATTGACCAGACTGAGCTAGTCCGTCGGACTGGAAAAAGAAAACAGGGTCCCATCCCGCCTTAAGCGGAACGGGGCCCTATTTTTTATTGGCTGCCTGCACAGCAAGTTTTAATTTCGCGCCCGGGTTCTTAAACTTTTAACGGTATATGAAAAATACACCCTTTACGCACAAACACCTCGAAATGGGTGCAAAAATGGCCGAGTTCGCCGGGTATAATATGCCGATCAGTTATTCAGGGATCAATGATGAACACCTGGCCGTACGTAAAAATGCCGGCGTTTTCGATGTAAGCCATATGGGTGAATTTATTCTGAAAGGATCCGGCGCGCTGGACCTGATTCAACGGGTAACTTCCAATGACGCTTCGAAATTAATTCCCGGGCAAGCCCAATACAGCTGCCTTCCGAATGAATCCGGCGGTATCGTGGATGATCTGCTGGTTTACTGCATCAAAGATAAAGAGGTCTATATGCTGGTTGTTAATGCAGCCAATATCAAAAAAGACTGGAACTGGATAAGCCATTTTAATTCGGGAGGGGTTTCGATGGAAGACATTTCTTCCAAAACCTGTCTGCTCGCGGTTCAGGGACCGAATGCCACCCGCATCCTGCAGCCCCTGACTTCCATGGATCTGATGAACCTCAAATATTACAGTTTTGTAAAAGGTTCGTTCGCCGGTGTGGACAATGTGCTGATCAGTGCGACCGGATATACCGGTGCGGGGGGTGTAGAAATTTATTTCGAAGACAAAAACGATGCAGCCAATACAATCTGGGACGCCATTTTTGCTGCCGGCACCCCGCTGGGACTGAAACCCGCCGGGCTCGCGGCGCGCGACACCCTGCGACTGGAAATGGGCTACTGTTTGTATGGAAATGATATCGATGATAATACGTCCCCGCTGGAAGCCGGACTGGGCTGGATTACAAAATTCTCAAAATCCTTTGTGGGCCGTGAAAAAATCGAAGAGAAAAAGAAAAAAGAAATTCAGAAAAAACTGGTAGGATTTGAAATGCTGGAGAAAGGAATTCCCCGTCATGGATATGAATTGAAGGATTTTTCGGGCGCGACCATCGGAGAAGTGACTTCCGGAACACAATCACCTTCATTAAATAAAGCCATCGGACTCGGATATGTCCGGGATACTTTTTCAAACCCGGACGCAAAGATTTATATTAAAATCAGGGATAAACTTTTACAGGCCCGGGTTGTCAAACTTCCATTCCTGTCCTGAGGGGTAGTGCTTTTCCGTTCGCAGTGAATGTTCTCATATCGAATTTTTTTAGAAATGCCGGATACGAAACCATTTTTATACACTTCCATGTCGCCCGCACTATTGCATTTATATAATGCATCCCAGGCTACAGTCGTTATCATAGATGTGCTGCGTGCAACTTCCACCATCGCCACGGCTTTATATAACGGCGCACGGTATATTGTTCCGGTGGACAGTGTGGCAAAATGTATCGAACTGGGTCGGCAGATCAATTGTATCACAGCCGGTGAACGTGACGGAATGATTGCCGAAGGACTCAGTCACGGCAATTCACCATTTGAATACAACCGCGAATTTATCAGCGGGAAAATACTGGTTCTGACAACGACCAACGGTACACGCCTTCTTCATATGGCGCTCGAAAAAGGAGCGCGGGAAATCGTGACCGGATCATTTGCAAATCTGGATTCCGTGACGGAATATCTTATCAGGCGGAAAAACAATATCATCCTTGCCTGTGCCGCCTGGAAAGACCGGATCAATATTGAAGATATTTTATTTGCCGGCGCTGTGATTGAAAGGATCCGCGGATATTTCACGGTTGAATGCGATGCTTCCCACATGGCCGCTGAATTATATCATAAAGCTTCCGGGGATCTTTTCGGATTCATGAAAAATAATAATGCTTCCCACTTTAACCGTTTAATGGGGTATGGCCTGGAGAGTGATATCCGTTATTGCCTGGAACCCAACCTGGCCAATGTGCTTCCGATTTATGAAGACGGGAAATTAAATATCTACTGAGCCATTTCCCATCTGTCCATTTTTCTTTCGAAAACATCCAGTGGCATACACCCGTCATTCAACACTTCATCGTGGAAATGGGCGATATTAAATTTGTTTCCCAATTCTTCGGTAAACCGGGTTCTGAGTTCACGAATTACCAGGGCACCTGTTTTATAACTCAATGCCTGCGCCGGAATGGCGATATACCTTTCTATTTCGGCCGTAGCGTCGGATTCGCTGATGGATTGATTGCTCATCATATATTGAATAGCCTGTTCCCGTGTCATTTTTTTCAAATGCATGGCTACATCCACCACCAGCCGGATCGCCCGATGACTCTCATTGCTTAATGCACCCATATATTGATACGGATCCGTATACAGACCGAGTTCTTTTCCCAGTGATTCAGCATATAGCGCCCATCCCTCCCCGTAAGCCCCGTACCACCCGAATCTCCTGAACTTTGGAAGCATCGTGTCTTCCAGCTGGATGGACATCTGGTAATGATGCCCGGGAATGGCTTCATGCAGAAAGAGGGATTCCGAACCGACAGAAGCCGGATCATACCTGGTTGCATCCAGTATGGGAACATAAAATATGCCCGGTCTGCTGCCACCCGGGTCACCCTGATTGTATTCTGCACTCGCACTGGCTGCCCTGAATGCTTCGGTCTGGTGGATCTCAAATTTCATTTTTGGCGTGTGCCCAAATAATTTATTGAGGTTGGGATCAATGGTTATCTGAATTTTTTTATAGGCATTCAAAACGTCTTCCGGCGTTTTGTAAGGCATGAACCGGGCATCGGTCTTCAAATAATTAAAAAAAGCCGGGAGGTCGCCGGCGAAACCCGTTTTAGTTTTTGTCGATTCCATCTCCCCCCGGATTCTTCTGACTTCTGAAAGCCCGGTTTGATAGATTTCCTCAGCGGTTTTATCGGTGGTGGTCCAGTAACGGATCAGGAAATTATATAAATCCTTTCCATGGGGTAACGCATCATATCCAATGCTGCTGCTGCTTTTAGGCAGGTATTCGTTCTGAAGGAAATCGGCCAGTTTCCTGTAAGAAGGAACCAGGGTTCTGGCAATCAGTTCTGACATGTAAAAGGTTATTTTTTGCTTATCCTCAGCACTGAATGAATCAGGCATCAATAGAACGGGGGTATAAAATATACTCCTGGTAAAATCGGGGGTAACCATATGCTGCATTTCCGGAATCATTTTTTCTACCAGGCAACGGGGAAGGATATACCCGTTTGCGAGTCCTTTCCTGAAATAAATGATGGCACTGTCGGTCCAGGCCTGGAACTTGCCGGCTCTTAAAATCCAGTTATAATAATCCTGTACGGTATTAAAAGGCTGAATGCCGCTTCCACTGCCCATCTGGCCCAGAAAAAGGGGCGTTCCTTCAAACTGGTTAAATGGCATATACTGGAGATTGGGCATTGTGACGATATTGATCGTAAAATGTAAATCCAGCCCCTCCAGGTATATTTTCATTTCCCGTAGAAAAATATCATAGCTGATCTGGTCTTCCCGGTTCAGCTTATCACGGTCAAAAACGAGGATTTTATCCAGATAACTACCAAAAAATTTATGGAGGGTATCCATATAACTGTCCGTAAAATCAGCCGGAAGCTGGTCATTAAACCGGTTATCGCCGTTTTGAGTGGCTTCCAGTGGCAGGTATTTCATCCTGTCCTTATAATAATTCTCCAGAACCTGCTTCAGCGCCAGATTATCCGGAGTGGACCGGTTGGAATGCATGAGTTTACAGGAGGCAATTACACAACATATCAGCAGGAATGAATATGAATAAAATCTCATGCAGGCAAATTTGGGAACTAAAGCTAAGCATTTCAAGATATAAGGGAAAGCGAACAAATAATTTTCAGGACAGAAATGCATTGGAATTTATTTTTTCACATATCTTCGCCAGACTAAGCTGCTTAGCCTCCGTTTGTTCGACCTTATGCATTCCCGAAATCGTATTCAACAAAACCGTATTTTGTCAAATTAAATCAGCACGGACTGTGGATTGGTACAACAATTGCTGTCTGCGTTATATATTTTAAATTTTATCGCCAAATCGATTATTCATTAACTTTCTTAAAATGATTCTTATGAAGCTTAGGTACATTCTACTTTTCGCAGTTTCTTCATTGTTCTTTTTCTCCTGTGTGAGCACCAAAAAATTTAAAGAAATGCAGGCCATGATGCAGGGCCGCTTTGACTCACTGAGCGCTGAATATGCAAAACTTCAGGGACAACTGAAGAATTGTAACGACCAGACAGCTGCGCTGACTACTCAAAAAACCGGCTTACAGTCACAGGTAGACGAATTAACCAAACAAGTTGCATTCCTCAGAGAAAACAATACACAGGCTCTGAAGCAACTGGAGGATATGTCGGTTATTTCCGGTGCACAGGCTGAAAGTATCAAGAAATCACTTGATAATATAGGAGCCAAAGACGCATACATCCGCGATCTTCAATCCGCTATGGCTCATAAAGATTCCATGAACATGGCCCTGGTGATGAACCTGAAAGGCGCCGTTGGAAGCGGAAACGATTCTGACATCAACATTAAAATTGAAAAAGGCGTTGTATTCATTGACATTTCCGATAAAATGCTTTTCCAGAGCGGAAGTTTCATTGTATCAAAGGGTGCTAAAGATGTACTCTCTAAGGTTGCTGCCGTTCTGAAGAACCAGCCCGATGTTGAGTTCATGGTTGAAGGAAATACAGATGATAAAGTTTATCGTAGCGGTGTCCTGATTGACAACTGGGATCTGAGTTGTAAACGTGCCACTTCAGTGGTTCGCATACTGGTAAAAACATACGGTCTTACTCCGGCGAAGATTACTGCTGCCGGTCGTGGTGAATATAATCCGGTGATGTCGAACGATTCAAAAGATGGTCGTGCTGCAAACCGTCGCACAAGAATCGTGATCCTTCCACAACTGGATCAGTTCTTCAATCTGCTTGAAACCAAACACTAAACACATTTCATACGAAATCATTTTAGAGGTCCTCCTTTTGGAGGACCTTTTTTTTGCCTGTAAGGCAAAAAAAAGCCTCCGAAAGGAGAATGTGCAAATATGCAAATATGCAAATGTGCAAATGGACGGGATAGGTTTTGCCATGACATACAGTTAATGGGTCGTGTCAGGCCTATCTATTTTGGTGGGGAGATTAACGATTCTTTATTTTAGAAATCCAATTTGCACATCTGCACATCTGCACATCTGCACATTTGCACATTTGCACATTAAAAGAATGTAAGAGGATATTAATCCAAAGGATTAATATCCTCTTACATTCTTTCCTTCCATATAGTTTATGAAGGCCCGGTTAACGACTTTATTTCCGCCCGGAGTCGGGTAGTTGCCGGTAAAATACCAGTCACCGGTATTGGTGGGGCATGCTTCGTGCAGTGATTCAATGGTCTGATAGATGACCTGTACCGGTGTTTTAATATCCGGGGGGGTGATCAGTTCGGCTATTTTATCGGAGATTTCCTGAGTGGTAAAAGGTTTATATACCTGCCGAACGATGTTCTCTGAATGCAATTGTCCGGTGCGTTCGAGTTCTTTACAAAGCTCGTACATTTCGGTAAGGCATTTTTCCTTTCCGCGTTCATGCATCAGTGTTATAGCTGCACGGAAAGCAATAAAATCACCCAGTTTACTCATGTCAATTCCATAACAATCCGGATACCGGATCTGTGGTGCGGAAGAAACAATGATTATTTTTTTCGGTTCCAGCCTTGCCAGCATACGTACAATGCTTTCGCGCAGGGTAGTACCCCGAACAATGGAATCGTCGATCACGACCAGTGTATCCACGTCTTTTTGAACGGTGCCGTAAGTAATATCATAAACGTGCTGAACCATTTCATTGCGGCTGGCATCGGCCGTAATAAATGTGCGCATCTTCACATCTTTGGTCGCAATTTTTTCAACCCTGATTTTCCGGTTGATCATCTGCGAAAGTTTTTCTTCCGTCAGATCATTACCCCAGGACAAAATCCTTTCGATCATTACTTTTTTCAGGTAGTCGTCAAGCCCTTTCCACATACCATAAAAAGCTACTTCGGCTGTATTGGGAATAAAAGAAAATATACTGTTCTTCAAATCGTGATTTACGGAATTCAGAATCTGTTCGCTGAGGTTATAACCAAGAGCAATACGTTCACGATATATTTTTTCATCGCTGCCTCTTGAAAAATAAATGCGCTCAAAGCTGCAGGCACGGCGTTCTTTGGCAGGAATAATCTGTTCTACTGAAAAACGGCCGTTTGATTTTGAGATCAGTGCATTACCGGGCATCAGTTCCAGTACTTCATTTTCTCCCACGTTAAATACAGTGCGGATAGCAGAGCGTTCAGAAGCGGCAATGATCACTTCATCATTGGCGAAATAATAAGCGGGCCTTATGCCATGTGCATCGCGAAAAACAAATCCGTCTCCGTTTCCCACGAGACCGCCCACCGTAAATCCGCCGTCAAAAAGCGGAAGGGCCCGTTGCAGTACTTTTTTGAGATTCAATTCTTCCGGCATTTCTTCATCTGCCTGCACAATGAAATGATGAATCACTTCCATCATGGCTGCGAGGTCGCTCTGTTTCTGAAATATACCGGGTTCAATATTTATCAGCGCAAAGAGTTCATCGGTATTCACCAGATTAAAATTGCCTGCCAGAGCAAGGTTGCGGGCTGGAATGGTATCTCTTTTTATGAAGGGGTGGCAGAATTCAACATTGTTTTTTCCCTGAGTACCATAGCGGAGATGGCCTAGCAGGAGTTCACCTAAAACGGAAATATGTCCTTTCAGCAGACCGGGATGTTTTATTATATCAGGTTGATATTTTTCAAGATCCTTTACTTCTTCATTAATTTTTGAAAATATGTCAGCAATGGGCTGGTTATTATTACTGCGGATCCGGTGGAGAAAGGGGTGACCGGGTTCGATATTCAATTTTACGGAAGCAACGCCGGCCCCGTCCTGGCCCCGGTTATGTTGTTTTTCCATCAGCAGGTAGAGCTTATTTAAGCCATACAATGCCGTACCATATTTCTGGAGATAAAAGGAGAAAGGTTTGCGAAGTCTGATGAAT